>Ga0209755_10001173_pt1 | contig 42758 bp, 51 predicted proteins | sample TergutCo191P1_FD_187301 | JGI IMG/M metagenome (GOLD analysis project Ga0209755, IMG submission 187301) | Cornitermes sp. P1 segment gut microbial communities from Petit-Saut dam, French Guiana - Co191P1 (SPAdes) (version 2) | ecosystem: Host-associated > Arthropoda: Insects > Digestive system... | reverse complement strand
GGGGGGAGGGGGAGCAGGTGGGGGCGCCGTTGTGGTTGCACAACAAGGGTTTTGAGGTGGTAGCGCAGACAGAGGGCCCGGGGGCGGGGGAGGGTTTGGAGGCCTGGCTGATAAGGAGGGGGGGTGAGAGGCAAGAGGGTGTTTGCGAGGTGGAGGCTTTGTCGGCGAAGAGGTTTGAGTGGACGTGCACTTTTGCGGGTGGCTACATAGCGCCTGGGGCGGAAGAAAGTTTTGAGGTATACATACAAGCAGGCCCTCCCCCCGAGGGAGAGAGGGCGAGGGCGAGGCGGCGCGCCTATAATGCGGACGCCATGCCCCCGCTGAGCTTCTACCCCATTTTCCCCCCCGCCGCCGTTATAGGGGAGTCCTTTCGCGTATGTGCGGGTGGGGGCATAGACAAGGGCAGTGGCCTTCAATATGTAGAGATTGCCCATATAAGCGTGGCGCTGCCGTCCATTCCGGCGGAAAACATTGTCAAAAATGGCCACTGCTATGACATTCATGTGCCTTTGGACTTAGGCTACGGCACGGTGTATTCCAGCAGCATGCAAGTGTCCGTGGGTGTCCGAGCGGTTGACAATGTTGGCAACGAGTTTGGGCAGCACATGGGCGTTACGGTTGTTTCCCTGAGCAGAATAGCTTGCAGGGGGGACGCGTTGACGCTGGAGGAGTCCGTCACCCACCCCCCTGTTTTGGCGGGTGAAAACGTGGTATTAGGCACGGGGAAACCCACCGAGGGCCCCGCCTATAACTCTCTCTATTTTATGGACAAAAATTGTGGTGTCGTCAGCCAAATGCACACCGGTGCTTTGAAGGGCCCCATGGTGGCGTTAGGGGGCAGTGGGAGGGTGGCCGCAGCCGTAGAGGGGGGAGGCCCGGGTTGGTCCACCCCGGAGGACTACAGGCCAGGGGTGGACACAGGTGCTCGCCTCCTATTGGTGGGGCCTGGCGGGCGCATACACGACAAGGAGATGGACTGTCTGCACAACCCCTATGACGCGCACTCCTCGGCGAGTTTTGACAGGGGGTTGAGTTTGGTGAGGTGGGGCAATGCGGAGGGCACGGACGAGGCGTGGTTGTTAAGTGCGCCGTTGAACAGTGCCGAGGCCCATGCAAGCCAGTTGGTGGCATACCAGCCGAATGCGGGCCGGTGTACACTCTCCAGCATTTCCACAACCTCCTCCCCTACCTCATTGGACTTGGCCCCCATATGGGGGCTACCCAACGCGGCGGGGGAGAGGCATGGGGTGTTGAGCATACGGAGTGGGGACGTTCAGCAATTTGCTCTCTGGGCTTCCAACGGGACGGAGTTGAGGCCCACAGGGGTTGAGGTGAGTGGGGGGGGTGCCAGAGGCTCCCTCTCCGGCATTGCTTTGGCCCAGGGCAACAGAATATGGGCGACAAGCGGCTGGGACGGCAGGGCGACAGGTGTCCTCTCGAGTGGCAGCACCATAGCGGGTTTTGACGCCACGGGTTGGGCCAACAGTCCAGCGGCTGTTGACAGTTTGGGCCGGACATATATTGTTGAAGCTTGGCTGCTGAATTCGGGCAGCCAACAGCTTTTGCGCCTCAACGTTGACGGCACTGTTTCAGCCAGTGGTGGGGGCAACAGCCAAACGCTGGGCCGCGCCGTAGGCAGTCCCCTATTGGGCCAAGCGGTTGAAGGTGGCCAGGCAGAAGTTTATATTGTTACCACGCAAGGTTATATATTGGCCTACCTTGCTGAGACTTTGGGAGAGCCGTTGTGGAGTGTTTCCACGGGCCTTTCCATCTCCCCCACCGCCCAGCCTTTGTTGACAGGCAACACCCTATGGGTGGTAGGCACACGTGGGGAGGTGGTTGCCATACGCGTCAACAGCAATGGCCTTTCCCGGAGCGCGCAGTGGCCCAGGCATTTGCATGACAACTGCAACACGGGCAATGCGGGTGCAGGCATAGGCGTCCTTCCGGCTTGCATAGAATAGCCAGCATATTTCCCCAAGCGGCAACGGGCCACAGGCCTGTTGCCGTTTTTTTGTTGAGGCTGGTTTTTACGCCTCGCGCCTCACAAAAGCCCATTCATGTCAAATTGAGATTGGAAGGGGCCGACAAGGAGAAGGAGAAGGGATACACTTTCAGAGGGCGACTTGGAGTTGGGCGGTGAAGGAGAACTCTTTTGGGGTATTCCAGCGGAGGCGGTGGGCCGTCCAACCGGCTTCTACTTTGAGGTTGAAGCGGTGTTTGTCAATCCACCAGTTAAGGCCTGGGCGGATGGACCAGATGTCCCTGGTGTGGCCGGGCTGCATAGAATTAAAGAAGCCCCAGCTGACAAGGGGCTCCACCTGGCCGAAAAGCCACCCCAACTCAATGACAGCGCCGGTACCCGAGTCCGGGTTTTGTGGGCCGCGGGCATAGTGGAAGAAGTTGGCCTGAGCGATGATGGCGTGTTGCTCTCCGAGGGGGTATTCCAAGAAGAAGTCCGCGCCGAGGCTAAGTGCGTCTGATTTTTTTTGGGGGTTAGAGGGTGTGGCATAGACATAGGCATTGGGTTGGTATTCAGCGCCTACGCCCAGACTCAGCAGGGGTGTTTGGGAGAAATAGATAGCGCTGAGGGCATAATTTTTCTCATGGCCGAGGAAGTTATAGCGCAGCATAGCGGAGAGGCGGGGGATGGAGGAGGGGTTGGTACCGGTGGAGGTGTTGGTGGTAACGCCATTAGAAATAGCCGCGCGCAGGTGGAGGGTATTGTCCAAGAAGAAGCCGCGGAATTGCACCCCCATGTCCCTATAGACTTTGTGGGAGTTTTCCGGGAAGGGGATGGCTGGGGTGAAGTAGTCCAGGGTATGAATGGCGGCGGCGGACTGAGCACTATAGCGCACGAGGGGAAAGATGAAGAGGCCCACGTCAAGGCGCAGGTTTTCGTTGAACTCGAAGAAAGCGACAGCGTCTTGGATGAAGAAGTCCGGCGTCCACTGGTTGTTTTTTCCCCAGTTGAGTTGCTCCGTAACAAACAGGAAGCCCAGTTTTTTATATTGGCCGCCGAGGAGGAGGCGAGTCCGCCGAGCGAGGAACTGAGCCGAGCCCCACTTAGGGCCCTGGTGGGTGAGTTGGAGTTGGGGTTGGAGCAGGACGCCGAGGGTTACAGAAGCGTCCTCATTCACCTCTATTTTAAAGGCATAAGCCTCCCAGGCATTTGTAGCCACGAGCCAGGAGAGGGTGGCACACAGGAGGCGGGTACGACAAAGGAGTTGGGAGAGGGAGGTAGAAGGCATAGGGGGGGCAATTTCCTTCCTGAAGAAGCGAGGTAGCGAAGAGGCATAGCAACAAAGCGGGGAGAGGGGAGAAGTTTGAAGCTAAGCTTGGAAGTTTTGGAAGCAAAAGTGAAGGGCATGGGGGTGGCAGCAGGCAGGCATTAGCCGATATTCCAAAGCACATCAGTTTTTTTATTTAAAAATTTCCATGTTAGCCCGTTTTCGTTTGCAGATGATTATGATAATCAAAATCATTTGCATGCATACAGACAAAGCGAAGAGGGAAGCCGTTTTTCCAAGAGGGATTCAGGGTGGGGGGAGTGGGGCGTCCAAGCCAAGGCTAAGTGTGTGTTTTCTAAGAATTATTCCCCAGTGGGGCATTCATTATATGAGTCAGAGGGCCTATTGGGTATTGGCTGTATTCCTATGGCAAGCGGAGGTATTGTCCAAGGAGAAGGAGGCAGGCGAGGTGGGGGGCATAGAAGGAGGCGAGTTGGTCCTAAGTGGGGGGGGGGGAGGAGGGAGAGGGTTTGGCCATAGAAGTGGGGCTTGAAGGCATACTCAGCCATTTAGGTGGTTTTTGGAGTCAAAAGCATTTGAGCAACACCTATGGGCTTCGGGCAGGTTTTTCCCATGGGGTTTTGGGGAATTTGGATTTAGGGTTTCGTTTTTTTCTGGATTTTGGGTGGGGAGGAATAGAGAGGGGGCAAGCTGACAACATTTCTTACGCCAACGCATTGTTGACGAGCGTCAAGCTTCAAGCTTTTTTGGAAGCCAAGCTATTTGACACAGGTTTTTTATCTTTGGCGTTCAAATTTGAGCCGGGTGTTTGGGTGGATTTTTGCACAGGAGAGACCACAATAGGGCTTGAAATTCCCGTGGGGATGCAGCTGGGTTTAGCGTTTTCCCAGAGGGTGAGAATGGGTATTTTCCTAGAAGTACCCATGCTTTTGGAGTTTGGGAAGAAGGCGGCGGGGAACAGTTTACTCATTCCCATACTGATGGGAGCAGGCGTGGATATATTGTTCACTCCCCGTTTTTTGTTGAATGTTTCTCTAGCAATGGGTCCGGCCATGCATGTTGTGGGGGAGGCCTGGAAAAACAGCGACGAAGAGGAGGTTGTTTTTGCAGCCGAGGCCAAAGTTGGGGTGGCTTTTCTTTTTTAGGGGAGTGAAGAAAACCATTGGAAAATTAGTTTGTTGCAGGGCGCTCCCCCCAAAAAACAGCATCGCATGTTTTTTCTTGTTGCAAGGTTTTGCCGTTTATTGGTATGAGCGCCATCCCTGTCGTACGGCTCTGTGACAAAAGCATTGTGTTTTTTGGTCGTCTCATCCGTTTGTCATGGACTGCAGTCGCAATCAAGCAGCGAAGGATTTTTTGGAAAATGGCGACACAGAAAATACGCATTCGCCTTAAGGCATATGATGCAAAGCTGTTGGACCAGAGCGCGGGAGATATCGTCGCAACTGCGAGGCGCACGGGCGCCAAGGTTGCAGGGCCGATTCCTCTACCCACTCGTATCAGTCGTTTCACTGTCTTGCGTAGTCCGCATGTTGACAAGAAGAGCCGGGAGCAGTTCGAAATTCGAACGCACAAGCGCTTGCTCGACATATTTGAGCCGACTCAGCAGACTCTAGACGCGTTGATGAAACTCGACCTATCGGCGGGTGTCGACGTAGAAATAAAGAGCTGATTGCCATGGCTAAATTCGATGTTGTTGACATAGCAAGAAACAAAGTAGGCGAGATTGAGCTGTCGGACGAAGTTTTCTCGCAGAAGCCGAACGCTCACTTGTTTTATGAAGTGGTGAAGATGCAGCAAGCCAACCGCCGTCGAGGCACGGTTGCTGTGAAGAACACCTCTTTGGTTTCCGGGAGCAACAAGAAGCCCTACCGTCAGAAGGGGACGGGGCGAGCGCGTCAAGGTTCTCACCGTGCTTCGCAGTGGGTAGGTGGTGGCAAGGCGATGGGGCCCAAGCCGAGGGACTATTTTTATAGGCCGTCGCGCAAAGTTCGACGAGCGGCGCTTGCGAAGGCGTTGTCGTTGCGAGCGAGCCAGCATGCCTTGCTCATTTTGAATGAGTTTCCGTCCAGTGGGAAGACCAAGCAGAGTTTTGAGGTATTGACAAAGGGCTTAGGGCTCAAGAGTGCGTTGGTGATAGATGAGAAGAGCAACGGCAATTTGTTGCTTTCCATTCGAAACCTTCCGAAGTTTGATGTATTGCCTCCTGAAGCCATCAACCTGGAGTCCATATTGAAGCGGAAGAATTTGGTGCTCACTCAAGCGGCAGCCAAGCAGATTGAGACGGCCTTACTCCAAGCCCTAACGACGGGGAAGGCCTGAGGGAAAGTTCATGGAGCGAACGCACGTTATCAAAGGTCCCATTGTTACCGAGAAGCTGGAGGCTTTTCGCGAGAGTCAAAGGCTCTATGCTTTTTGGGTAGACAAAGCGGCAAGCAAGCAAGAGGTTGCGGATGCGGTTTCGAAGTTATTTGGTGTGAAGGTGGAGGAGGTACGCACATGCATTGTGCGTGGCAAGACAAAGAGGCGAGGGCGTTCTCTGGTGAAGCGTCCCAACTATAAGAAGGCTTTTGTCCAGTTGAAAGAAGGGGAGAAGATAACTCTCTTTGACGGAGGCGTCTCCTAATGGCGAACAAGAAATTCAAACCCACGTCTCCTGGAATCAGGACCATGACGGTTTCTGACTTTGCGGAAGTCACGCGAGACAAGCCGGAGAAGCGCCTGACGGTTTCTTTGAAAAAGTCGGGTGGTCGCAACGTTCACGGGCACATTACACGGCGCCACCAAGGTGGTGGGCACAAGCGTCGCTACCGTCTCATTGACTTTTTGAGGTCCGGCAAAGACGGCGTACCCGCGAAAGTTTTCTCCATTGAATATGACCCCAACCGTTCCGCACGCATTGCTTTGCTGCACTATTTGGACGGGGAGAAGCGCTACATTCTCGCCCCCATTGGTATGAACATAGGGGATATGATTCATGCGGGGCCAGAGGCAGATATTCGCCCGGGCAATGCTTTGCCTTTGTTGAACATTCCGGTTGGAACGGTGATTCACAATTTGGAGCTCAGGCCGGGCAAGGGCGCTCAGCTGATTCGCACAGCGGGAGCGGGTGGGCAGCTGATGGCCAAAGAGGGCCTCTATGCTCAGGTGCGGTTGCCCTCGGGCTCTGTGCGGAAGGTTTTAATAAACTGCCGTGCAACAGTAGGGCAGTTGGGCAATGTGGAGCATGAAATTGTCTCTATTGGGAAGGCAGGCCGAAACAGGTGGAAGGGGTGGCGTCCAACCGTACGTGGTGTGGTCATGAACCCTGTAGACCATCCCCACGGAGGTGGAGAGGGCAAGTCAGGTCAAGGCAATCCACACCCTGTTTCTCCCTGGGGGCAGAAGACCAAGGGATTCACAACGCGCAAGAACAAGCGCACAGATAAGTTTATTGTTTCAGCTCGGCGCTCAGGCGTTCGCAGCCAATAGTTTGATGGGGCAAAGCGATGGCTCGTTCAGTATATAAAGGACCGTTTGTTGACCACCACCTTCTTTCCAAGGTGGAGACCATGTTGGCGTCGAGCAAGAAGCAACCAATAAAAACTTGGTCGCGTAGGTCAACCATTCTTCCTGAGTTTGTGGGGTTTACGTTTGCTGTTCACAACGGGAGGAAGTTTATTCCGGTTTATGTGACAGAGAACATGGTAGGCCACAAATTGGGGGAATTCAGCCCCACGCGCACATTTGTTGCGCATGCGGGTGACCGGAAGACAACCAAGGGAGGCAAGTGACCGCCATGGAATCCACAGCTCATTTGAGATATTTACGGATGTCGCCGCGCAAGGTTGCGGATGTTGCAAGTTTGGTGCGAGGCAAGCGTGTAGGCACGGCCATGGATGTATTGCGTTTCACCAAACGTGCGGCGGCTTTGCCTTTGAGAAAACTGATAGAGAGTGCTATTGCCAACGCGACAGACCGTTCACGCGGTGCAGTGGATGTGGACAAGTTGGTTGTCACGCACATTTCAGTGGACTCAGGGCCCATTTACAAGCGGGTCATGTTTCGTGCGCGCGGGCAGGGTTACCGTATTCACAAAAAAACAAGCCATGTGCACGTTGTGCTCACTGAGGCGAACAGCAAAGGCAAGCAATAGCGGCAATTAAGGAGAGTTCGTTTTGGGCCAAAAAGTTCATCCCGTTGGTTTTCGTCTTGGTGTCATTCGCAGTTGGAACTCGAAGTGGTTTGACGAGAAGAATTATGCGCAATGGCTGCATGAGGACTTGAAAATTCGCGAGTGTGTCAAAAAATCTCTGAACCATGCGGGTGTGTCCAAGGTAGAGATTGAGCGTGCGGCGAGCAAAGTCAAAGTGAATGTTTTCACTGCGCGTCCGGGGATTGTCATTGGCAAGCGTGGTGCGGGATTGGAGAGTGTGAAGAAGGACTTGCAGAAGATTACAAACAATGAGGTGTTTCTCAACATTATTGAAGTCCGCAAGGCGGAGATTGATGCGCAGTTGGTAGCGGAGAACATTGCGACGCAACTGGAGCGGCGCATTGCATTCAGGCGGGCGATGAAGAAGTCCATTCAGATAGCGATGAAGTTTGGAGCCAAGGGCATACGGGTGGCTTGCTCAGGCCGTTTAGGAGGGGCGGAGATGGCGCGCTACGAGTGGTACCGGGAGGGCCGGGTTCCGCTGCACACCCTGAGGGCGGACATTGACTATGGCTATGCCGTTGCCAACACCACCTATGGAACCATTGGTTGCAAAGTTTGGGTATGCCGTGGGGAAGTGTTGCCCGCGGGTAATTTAGCCAACACGGGCCATTTGGCCAGCAAGGCGCAATAGGCGCCGTCGAGGAATTTGAGTCATGCTACAGCCAGCACGTACGAAATACCGAAAAATGCACAAAGGGCGCATGCCCGGGCTCGCCTATAAAGGCAACAAGCTTTCTTTTGGGGAGATAGGGTTGGTGGCGCAGGAGCCCGGTTGGGTAACCTCGCGGCAGATTGAGGCGGCGCGTATTGCCATGTCCCGCAAGGTGAAGAGGGGCGGCAAAATTTGGATTCGCATTTTCCCGGACAAGCCCATAACGAAGAAGCCTGCGGAAACGCGTATGGGAACAGGCAAGGGTGGTGTTGAATACTACGTTGCAGTCATAAAGCCCGGCCGCATGCTTTATGAAATGGATGGTGTAGCAAAGGAATTGGCCATTGAGGCGTTGAAATTGGCTGCTGCGAAATTGCCGATTGCGACACGAATTGTGCATCGCAGCGCTCAGTCCCTTTGATTGGAGATGCCATGGCGACAACGAAAGAACTAAGAGAGTTGACACCGGAGGAGTTAAAACATCGCGTTCAGGAATTACGTGAAGCGGTTTTTCACAACCGTATGAAACGCAGATTAGCTCTGGAGACGGATTTTTCAGTGCACAAGAAGCAAAAGAAAGAGCTGGCTCGGATTTTGACTGTCATGAACCAAAAGCTCAAGGAAACAAAGGAACCTGTCAATGGCTGAAACGACCGAAGCTCCAACGCCCAAGCGTACTCGCCCGAGGACTCGGGTAGGGATTGTGACGTCAAACAAGATGCAGAAGACGGTGGTGGTAGCCGTAAGTCGTCGAGCTGCGCATCCTCAATATGGGAAGGTATTGAACCTGCGTGTCAAATACAAAGCGCACGTAGAGGACCATGATTTTCCGAAGAAGGTGAGCGTCAACGAAGGCGACAAAGTGTTGATTGGCCAGACGCGTCCTTTGTCCAGAGACAAATGTTGGACCGTCCTTAAAGTTTTGGAGAGGGCGAAGTAGAGAGCCTTCTGTTGTTGAAAGGGTGAGTTGAAATGATTCAGATGAGCAGCGTTCTTGATGTCGCCGACAATTCGGGTGCCAAGAAGCTATTTTGCATCAAAGTTTTAGGTGGTTCGCGCAGGCGCTATGCTTCCTTGGGAGACGTTATTGTTGTTTCCATACGAGAGGCTTTGCCGAACTCCAAGGTGAAGAAGGGGGATGTGGCCAAGGCCGTCATTGTGCGTACAGCGCGAGAAGTTGGCCGTCCGGATGGGAGTTACATCCGTTTTGACAACAATTCAGCTGTTCTCATCAACAAAGATCTCGAGCCCATCGGCACGCGCATTTTCGGTCCTGTTGCTCGAGAATTGCGCGCCAAGAAGTTTATGAAAATTATTTCTCTTGCGCCTGAGGTTCTCTAAGTCATGCAGAAACTAAAAGTGGGAGACACAGTCCAGGTACTCAAAGGCAAGGAGTCAGCCTTACCCGTCAACCAGAGGAGGGGGAGGGTGTTGTCCATAGACTGGGAGGCTTTGCGCATACGGGTAGAGGGCCTGAGGAAAGTCAAGCGCCACACGCGCAAGAGCAACACGCACCCTGAGGGTGGAATTATTGAGAAAGAGGGCAGCATTGCCCTGGCGAATGTTGCGGTTGTCTGCCCCAAATGTGACAAGCCAAACCGCATAGGCATTCGCAGTTTGGAGAAGGATGAGGAGAAGGCCAAGAGGGTTCGTTTTTGCAAGGGTTGTGAGGCAACACTGGAATAACAAGCAAAAAACAACGAAGTAAGTTGTTTTTTTGAGGTGTGAAAATGGCAGAAGAGAAAAAGCCCAGGTCCGACGACAAAAACAAGAAAGTCGCTCGCAAAGGGAAGAAAGAAGAAGTCAAGAAGACGGGTTTTACAGCTCAGATAGATGAGAGTCTTGAAGTTCGTCCTGCGCGCCTCAAAGAATACTACAGGAAAGAGATTGTGCCGGCGTTGATGAAGGAGCTGGGTTTTTCCAACCCTTTTCAAATTCCGCGTCTTGAGAAGATTGTGCTCAACATGGGCTTAGGCGAGGCCACCGCCAACAGCAAAATTTTGGACTCCGCCGTAGACCAGCTGGCCGTCATCAGCGGGCAGAAGCCGGTGGTGACTCGGGCGCGCAAGTCCATTGCGAATTTCAAGTTACGCCAGGGGCAAGCCATTGGTTGCGCGGTGACTTTGCGAGCGGACAGAATGTATGAATTTTTGGACCGACTCATCAACATTTCGCTGCCTCGTGTTCGCGACTTCAAGGGGATTTCCAGCAAAGCTTTTGATGGGCGGGGCAACTATACTCTCGGCATTCGCGAGCAGATTATTTTCCCTGAAATCAACTACGATCAGATTGAGAAAGTCAAAGGGCTCAACATCAGCATTGTCACCACAGCCAAGACAGACGAGTTGGCTTTGGCATTGCTTCGCAAGTTTGGGATGCCTTTTAGGAATTGAGATACCGCAGCAGGCGAACCACCGGGATGGGCTCGGCAGGCGTTTGTTGCAGACGAGAGAATGATGTTTGAGAGACAGAGCATGGAGAAGCAGGGATGATGGTGAATGATCCCGTAGGAGATATGTTGACGCGTCTACGCAACGCGGCGCGTGCTGGACACGACAGGGTTGTCATGCCTTCTTCGCAGTTGAAGGCGGAGATTGCCCGTGTACTCAAAGAAGAGGGCTACATCAGCGACTATACGGTGCATGAGCGCAAGCCTCAGAATGAGTTGAGCGTTGATTTGAAATATGGCCCCAGTCGGGTTTCTGTCATTCGGGAGCTTAGACGCGTTTCGAGGCCGGGTTTGCGCCACTATGTTGCGAAGCGAGAAATTCCCAGAGTGCTGGGTGGTTTGGGTGTTTCTATTTTGTCCACCTCCAAAGGCATATTAGCCGACCATGAAGCACGTCGACAGAACGTGGGTGGTGAGCTTTTGTGCACGGTGTGCTAGGCGAGGATTCCATGAGTCGCATAGGGAAATTGGAAATAAAACTAGGCTCCAAGGTGAAAGTTGCTGTTACCGAAGGCAAAGTATCTTTTGACGGGCCCAAAGGGAAACTGGCGGTGAAGCTTCCGAGCTCAGAAATTCAGCCTGTGTTGAAGGGCAATGCCCTCAGCCTGCTTCGCTCTTCAGAGTCTCGTCAGGTGAGGGCCCTGCATGGCCTAACGCGAGCCATTTTGGCGAATGCGGCGAAGGGGGTGGACACAGGGTGGGAGACGATGCTTTGCATTCGTGGTGTAGGCTATCGCGCGGAGGTAAAGGGGCAGCAGATTCATTTCACCTTGGGTTATTCGCACCCTGTGGTTTTTGATTTACCGGAGGGGGTGGTGGCAGAGGTAGCGAAGACACCGAGGACAGAAGACGGTTTACCGACGATGGATTTGACTTTGCGTTCAGTGGACCGAGCCCTATTGGGGATGACAGCTGTGAAGATTCGCTCTCTTCGTCCGCCGGAGCCATACAAGGGCAAAGGAATCAAATATGCAAAAGAGCGGATTTTGCGCAAGGAAGGGAAGACGGGGCAATAATTTGCCGCACACATTCATCCGATGAAGGAAGGCATCATCTGCATCGGAAGGAAAGGGAGAACATGTCAAAGCTGAATGCACGATTAAAGAGGAAGGCGCGTATACGCCGAAAGATTTCGGGGACGCTCGAGCGTCCGCGATTGTCCATTTACAAGTCGCTCAACCACATTTACGCGCAAGTCATAGACGACACCCGTGGGCACACGTTGGCCTATGTTTCTTCGAGGGACAAGGGGGTGGCAGGTGGGGAGGGGGACAAGAAGGAGGCGGCCAAGCGGGTGGGGCAGTTGATAGCCGAGCGTTGCAAGGCGGCGCAGATAGAGGCGGTGGCATTTGACAGGAATGGGTTTCCCTACCATGGGCGGGTGGCAGCGGTGGCGGAAGCGGCTCGAGAAGCGGGCCTGAAATTTTAACGAGAGGTATAAACGTGGCGACACTCATCAATCCAAATGAACTTGAGCTGACCGACAGGGTCGTCAGCATTAACCGCGTAGCGAAGGTTGTGAAGGGTGGGCGGCGGTTCAGTTTTTCTGCTCTCGTTGTCGTAGGGGATGGCAAGGGGCACGTAGGGGTAGGCCTAGGCAAAGCCAATGAGGTACCCGAAGCCATCCGCAAGGGGGGCGAGAATGCGAAGAAGAACCTTTTCAAAATTCCTTTATTAGGGCACACCATTCCGCACGAGTCTTTGGGGCATTTTGGTGCGGGTTGGGTTTTGTTGAAGCCGGCCTCGGAAGGGACAGGGGTCATAGCAGGAGGGACGGTGCGAGCGGTGTTAGACGCGGCGGGAGTCCGGGACATTTTGACCAAGTGCCAGGGCTCGAGGAACCCGCACAACGTATTGAAGGCAACCATAGACGGCCTTAAGCGTTTGCGCTCGCCGGAGGAAGTTTCTGCGTTGCGTGGCCGGGAGATTCAAATAAAAGCGCGTGGTGCAAGGAGCTGACATGGGGCTAAAAGTCAAACTGGTGAAAAGTTATGCTGGGGCCTCAGAGCGTCAGCGGCGCACAGTCCAAGGGTTGGGATTGAAGAAGTTGGGGGACGAGCGCATACTGACAGACACGGCGGCGGTGAGGGGGATGGTGTTTCACGTACGGCATTTGGTTATTTCGGAGGTGGTTTTGGAGGAAGCCAAGCCGAGGGAGAGGTGGTGGAAGGGGAAGAGGGTGAGGGAGGCAGCAGAGCAAGGACAGAAGGGATAGACGATGGATTCTCTACACACACTAAAAGCGCCGGCGAAGTCCAGTCACCGCAAGAAGCGCGTAGGGCGAGGGCAGGCCAGTGGATGGGGCAAGACGGCGGGCCGAGGGGGGAAGGGGCAGAAGGCGCGTACAGGCAACATGCATTTTGAAGGTTTTGAAGGTGGGCAAAGTCCTTTGCAGAGGAGGATGCCGAAGCTGGGGTTTCATTCACCCAACCGCAAAGTATTTGCGTTGGTAGGTTTGGGGGAGTTGGGCAGTTTAGCGGTGGGGACAATAGTGGATGAGGCGTTGATGCGGGCGAAGGGGTGGGTGAGGGGTCGGGTAGACGGCATAAAAATATTGGCGAATGGGGAAGTGAAGGTAGCGTTGACGGTGAAGGCGCACCGTTTTTCGAAGGCGGCGAAGGAAGCCATTATTGCAGCAGGGGGGAAGGTGGAGGAGTTGCCGATGGTGGTGCATGCTGAGGGTGCGCAGAAGTAGTTTTTGCACAAGGAGGACATGTGGCATTTAGCGCTGTTCTAAACGTCTTTCGTATGGCAGAGCTGAGGTCGCGTCTTCTGTTCACCTTAGCATTGCTTGCCGTATACCGTCTGGGTATTTTCATTCACACGCCGGGCATCAACCGAGCGGCGTTGGATGCCCACATGAAGCTCCAGAAGGAGTCTGGGGGCTTTCTCAGTTTTTTCAATTTTTTCTCAGGTGGGGCATTGGAGCAGATGTCGATTTTTGCTCTAGGGATTATGCCTTACATTTCAGCATCCATTGTTATGAGTTTGCTGACGGTTGTGGTACCCGCGTTGGATCGCCTCAACAAGGAAGGTGCGTTGGGGCGTCGAAAAATCAACCAATACACGCGCTATGGTTCCATTCTTCTTTCGGTTGTCCAAGGGATTGGCATAGCGAAGATTGCGATAGGGATGGGGCGAGACATAGAGGCGGGGCCATCTCCTTTGGTGGTAGAGAATGACGGTTATGGGTTTTATTTAATGACCATCATTACCCTGACGGCGGGGACGGCCTTCATTATGTGGTTGGGGGAGCGCATTACGGAGAATGGGATAGGCAATGGTATTTCGCTGATTATATTTGCGGGGATAGTGGCCCGGTTGCCAGCGGGAATGAGCTCCATATACACCTCAGTGAAGGCGGAGACGCTCAGTTTAGGGTTGGTACTCCTTTTATTGGCATTCATGTTATTGGTGGTGGGGGCGGTGGTTTTTGTTGAGCGGGGTATGCGGCGGATTCCGATACAATATGCCAAGCGGGTTTCCGGCCAGCGTGTATTTTCCGGGCAAGCCTCCTATTTTCCTTTAAAAGTGAATGCAGCGGGTGTTATTCCGCCCATTTTTGCGAGCACGTTGTTGAGTTTACCGGCGACGTTGTCTTCCTATTTACCTTTTTTACAAAGTCTCCAACATTCTCTACAAACCAACCTTTGGATTTATAACGGCATTTTTGTTTTTCTCATTGTTTTCTTTGCTTTTTTCTACACTTCTTTGACGTTTCGTCCTGACGACATTGCGGACAACATTAAGAAGAATGGTGGTTATATTCCAGGGCTTAGGCCTGGGCGGCAGACGGCGGACTATATTTCGAGGGTATTGAACCGTTTGACAGCAGGGGGGGCCATTTATTTGGCAATGGTTTGTGTTGTTCCGACGGCGATTTCGGGTTCGACGAACCTTCCCATATATTTTGGCGGGACAGGGTTGCTCATTGTGGTAGGGGTGGCATTGGACACCGTCCAGCAGATAGAGCAGAAGTTGATTGAGAAGAATTATGAGGGGTTTGCGGGTCCTGGGGGGCCGAAGATTCGCGGGCGTATTCGCATGGGTGCCTAGGGAGAATGTATGAATTTAATTCTATTTGGAGCGCCCGGGGCAGGCAAAGGAACCCAAGCGGGGAATTTGTGGAAAAAGTTTGGGATTCCGCATATTGCAACTGGGGACATATTGCGAGAGGCCATTCGTAAGGGAACGGAGTTGGGCAAGGAGGTGGCCCCCTACCTGGAAGTGGGGAAGTTGGCGCCGGACGCATTGGTTTCCGGTTTGGTATTGGAGAGGCTGAGTGCGAGGGACTGTGAAGGCGGGTTTGTTTTGGATGGATACCCGAGGACTTTGCCGCAAGTAGAAGTATTAGAGGAGGCGTTGAAGGAGAAGAAGAAGAGGATAGACAGAGTTATTTCTCTGGATGTTCCGCAGGAGGTGTTGTTGCAGCGTATTATGGAGCGGGGCAGGCCAGACGACAACATGGAGGCGATGAGGCGGCGGCTGGTGGACTACAGGAACCTCACGGAGCAAGCGAAGAAGGAATATGCTGCGCGCAACTTATTGGCGGCGATTGACGGGATAGGGACGACGGAGGAGGTTTTCGAGAGGATTTTGGCTTCATTGCCGCAAAATTCTTAAGTTTGGCGAGGGAGGGCTTGCATTTTGGTTGATTTTATAATAAAGCGGCGCGCCTTGGTTATTTTCTTGGCTGAGCTGTTGGAAGTAGGAGTTTTGATTGCCGAAAGATGATGCAATAGAAGTTGAAGGAACGGTTATAGAGCCGCTGCCCAATGCGATGTTTCGTGTCACATTGGACAATGGTCACCGGGTGCTCGCGCACATTTCCGGGAAGATGAGGATGCATTTCATCCGAATTTTGCCTGGGGATCGCGTGAAATTGGAGCTGTCTCCTTATGACTTAAGCAGAGGTCGCATCACCTACCGTGCGAAGTGAAGGTTTGGACTATGAAGATACGTGCATCGGTTAAGAAGATTTGTGATAAGTGCAAGGTGATTCGTCGTCGGGGAGTGCTGCGTGTTATTTGTGCGGCAGATCCACGGCACAAGCAGCGTCAGGGTTAAGTTAGAGTTTAACAAAGGGTTGAAGCATGGCTCGTATTGCTGGAATTGATTTACCTCCCGCCAAGCGTTTGGTGGTTTCGCTCCAATACATATATGGCATTGGGATTAAGTCTGCTCACGACATTTGTACGAAGGGAGGGATTCCTTTGGCCACGCGCACGAAGGATTTGACGGAGGAGCAGGCGAAGAGGGTGAGGGAGATTATAGAAAACGAATACAAGGTGGAGGGGGACCTGCGTCGAGAGGTGACGATGAACATCAAGCGGCTGATGGATTTAGGCTGCTACCGTGGTCTTCGGCACCGCAAGGGCTTGCCTGTTCGCGGGCAGCGCACGCACACGAATGCGCGCACGAGGAAAGGCCCCAGGCGTGGTGTAGTGAAGTCCAAGCCGCCACCGGGGCGCAAGTGAGCAGGGTTGAATGAGACACCAACAGAACACAGAGGGATTTTGAATTCATGGCAGAAGAAAGCAAGAGTGCCACGGGCGCAGAAGTTGAGGGCAAGCGTGGGAAGCGGAAGCAGAAGAAGAACATCCTCAATGGGGTTGTCCACATTCAGTCAACATTCAACAACACGTTGATTACCATTACCGATGTTTCCGGGAATGTCATTGCCTGGTCCTCCGGTGGGGCACGTGGTTTCAAAGGCAGCCGGAAGTCGACGCCTTTTGCTGCGCAGGTAGCAGCGGGGGATGCAGCTTCGAAGGCGATGGTGCATGGCCTGAAGAACGTGCAAGTTTTTGTGAAGGGGCCTGGGGCGGGGCGGGAGTCGGCGTTGAGGGCGATTGCTTCTGCGGGGCTGAAGATTTCGTTGATTAGAGATGTCACCCCCATTCCCCACAATGGTTGTCGGCAACCCAAGCGGCGTCGCGTTTAATAGGAGTTTCTCTTGGCTCGTTATATTGGAAGTGTCTGCAGGATTTGTCGGCGAGAAAATTTAAAAATGTATTTGAAGGGTGACCGTTGCTACACCGACAAGTGTGCCATTGCGCGTCGCGCCTACCCGCCTGGCCAGCATGGCCAAGGTCGGATGAAGTTTTCCAACTATGGAGTCCAACTGCGTGAGAAGCAGAAAGTCAAGCGCATGTATGGCCTATTGGAGAAGCAATTTCGTGGTTACTACCACCGTGCGGAGGCGGCGAAGGGGAAGACGGGCGAGTTATTGCTTCAGTTATTGGAGTTGCGTTTAGACAATGTGGTTTTCCGTTTAGGTTTTGCGGACACGCGGGCGGAAGCGCGCCAGTTGGTTCGCCATGGGCATTTTTGGGTGAATGGCAAGCGTGTAGACATTCCTTCCTATGCGGTGAAGGTAGGCTCGGTGGTGGAGGTAGGGCAGAAGGCGAAGGAGATGACGCGCATACAGGAGGCGGTTGAAACCGTAGACCGTCGAGGCATTCCCCAATGGCTTGAAATGGACAAGAAAGCGCTCAAGGGCATGGTGAAGGCGCACCCGAACCGTGAAGACTTGACGATGCCCATTCAGGAGCAGCTGATTGTCGAATTGTATTCGAAATAAACGAGCCATCCTCTTGCCAACAGGGCAAGTAAGTGGGTGGTGGTTCGTCGAAAGGGATGGATAATGTCGGATGATTTCAGTGCGAAGAATTGGCGGGATTTAATCAAACCCCGCAAGTTGGATTTGGTTTTCACAGACGGGAGCTATGGGAAGTTTGTTGCGGAGCCCTTGGAGAGGGGTTTTGGGACGACGCTGGGGAATTCGCTGAGGCGGGTTTTGTTGTCGTCCTTGCAAGGTGGAGGGATTACGAATGTGAAGATAGAGGGGGTTTCTCATGAATTCATGACGATTCCCGAAGTTGTCGAAGACGTCACCGACATTATTTTGAACCTCAAGGGCATATTGTTGCGTATACACACCAACGAGCCCAAAGTTTTAACCATAGATGCGCAGGGGCCGCGGGAGGTGAAGGCGGGGGACATATTGACAGGGGAGCAGGTGGAAATATTAAACCCGGGCCACCACATTTGCACGTTGTTGGAAGGGGGGAGGGTGCAGATGCAGATGGACTGCAGGCGGGGGCGTGGTTATGTACCGGCGCAGTTGAACAAGGATGCGGATTTACCCATTGGGAACATTCCCGTGGATGCGCTTTTTTCGCCCATACGCAAAGTGAACTACCAAGTAACGAATGCGCGTGTTGGGCAGATGACGAACTTTGACAAGTTAACATTGGAAGTTTGGACAGACGGCTCTGTGACGCCTGAGGAGGCGGTTGCTTTTTCGGCCAAAATTCTCAAGGAGCAGCTGACGGTATTCATCAACTTTGATGAGACGGAGGAGCCGATTCTTGTTGAGGCGCCCAAGCCGGAGGTGAAGCTGAACGAGAATTTATTCCGTTCCGTAGACGAGCTTGAGTTGTCCGTACGCTCCGCGAATTGTTTGCAGCAAGCCAACATAAAGACGATTGGGGACTTGGTACGCCGCACAGAGGCGGAGATGTTGAAGACGAAGAATTTCGGCAGAAAGTCTCTGAAAGAAATTAAGGAGATTTTAGCGGAGATGGGGCTAAGCCTGGGGATGAAGCTTGAGAATTGGCCTCCGAAGTCCTTCCCTGTGGTTTCGACGCCTCCGCCGCTTTCCTCCATGGAAGAAGAGGGGGAGGACTATTCCGCATTGGATGATGAGGAGGAAGAGGAGGAGTTTGAGGAGGAGGCCGAGGAGGAGGAGGGGGTGGGCTCGGAGAGGGAGCCTGAAGAGGGCTTATTTTAGGTTTTTTTGAAGTTTTTTGCCTTCTGGTACCTCATACGGCCAGGGGATAGAGGAAAAGGACATGAGGCACCGAGTTGGACAGAGGAAACTCAACCGTACTTCTGCGCACCGCGTGGCGATGTTGCGCAACATGGTAACGTCGCTTTTGGAGCATGAGCGAATAGTGACGACTTTACCGAAGGCGAAGGAAGCCCGGCGATTGGCGGAGAAGACCATTAGTTTGGCCAAGCGTGGGGGCCTAAGCAACATACGTTTAGCGGCGCGTACGGTGAAGAGCCGGGAGGTATTGAGGAAAGTATTTGGGGAACTCAAGGAGCGTTATGCGACGCGTCCTGGTGGTTACACCCGTATTATGCAGGTAGGGTTTAGGCGGGGGGACTCAGCGGAGATGGCGATTCTCGAGTTGGTTGACAGGAAAGAGAAGCCCAAGGTTGAGAAAGTGGTTGCGGAGGCGCCGAAAGAAGCCAAGGAATAACCCTCCTACACCTATAGAGTTTGCGCGCAACGCCGTATTTTTCGAAATACGGCGTTGCTTATTTGTGAACGAAGCTTTTTTTATACCTTGTTTATGCCCCATTTCCGATGGTTCAAATGTCTTGTATTAAGCCACGTTGGCCTATAAAAGAGGCACATGTGGACAACAAGGGGGGCGGCGGTTTTTTCTCACTGAAGCAAAAAATGTGAAAGTTGGAAGAAACAAACTTCTGCAGCCGGCGTCATTTTTGACAGGGGTTTAGGGGAAGAGGGTTTTCAAGCGCAAGGAGGGCATAAGCATGGCTACAAGTTGCGTTAATTTTATAGAAGGAGCGCGCATGAAGAATGTGGGCGGGGGCAGGTTTTTGCCGCGCCAAACGGGAAATATGAAGGCAGGGAGAAACAGATTTCTGCAGTTGACGTCATTTTTGACAGAGACTTGTCAGGGTTTAGGGAATGGTCTCTTAACATAAGGAAGGTATAAGCATGGCGACGTATCCTGGTGTATATATTGAAGAAATTAACAGTGGGGTTCGGCCGATTGAGAGTGCGAGCACCTCAACAGCTCTTTTCATTGGAAAAACGATAAAGGGTAAACTCAATGAGCCCAAGCTGATTTTCAGGTGGGTGGATTACGTAGAGGCATTTGGTTTCCAGAGGGAAGAGGTTGAGGAGGGCGAAGAAGAAGAGGGAGGCGAGGAAGAAGAAGAGGGAGAAGAGGAAGCAGAAGGGGGTGGAGCGGCGCAATTGGCGGCAGGTGAAATCGACGCCATGGGGTTTGCGGTTTACAATTTTTTCCTCAATGGAGGTGGTGGCGCCTACATTGTCAATGTTGGAGAGGGTGCGATTGCCAAAAACTATGAAGATGTTTTTGGTGCGCTAGAGAAGATACGCGACATCAGCATCATCTGCCTGCCCGGAAAGGTGTTGAGCCCAGGCATAAGCAACGCGGTGGACAAGAGCATTATTGCGGCTGCAATTTCCCATGCAGAGGACATGAAAAACCGCATGGTCATTGTTGACCTTGCTCAAGAGGAGCGACTCGTAGATGCTGCAAGTGTCGGAGCGCTGGGTTTACCCTCCAGCAAGTTTTCCGTCGCCTACTACCCTTGGATAGAGGTTGCCAATCCTTCCTATAAGCCAGCGGAGGAAGGGGAGGAGCCGTCATTGGAGCCACCGACGTTGATGGTTGCTCCCAGCGGTTTTGTTGCGGGGATGTGGGCGAAAATTGACGAACGCCGTGGTGTTTGGAAAGCGCCTGCAGGTGTAGAGACAGCCTTATTGGGAGTTGCGGGGTTGGCTGACAATGTTGATGACAAATTGCAGGGCCACCTCAATCCTCTGGGTATCAATTGCATTCGCAAAATACCTGGGGCAGGTCCTGTCATTTGGGGGAGCCGCACTTTGGCCACCAAGGCATTGCCTGAATGGCGTTATCTCCCTGTCCGGCGCACAGCCAGTATGATTGAAGAGAGCATTTACACCAACATTCAGTGGGCGGTTTTTGAGCCGAACGATCATCGTCTATGGTCCTCGTTGCGTGTCAATATCGACGCTTTCATGAATGGTTTGTGGCGAGCTGGTGCTTTCCAGGGCGAGAAGGCTTCGGATGCTTATTTCGTTCGCTGTAACCTAGACGACACAATGATGCAGGCCGATGTAGATCTCGGCAAGGTTATCGTCGAAGTGGGTTTTGCTCCGCTCAAACCTGCGGAGTTCGTCATCGTTCGTATTCAACAGAAAGTTGCTCAACAATAATGGAGATTTATCATGCCTGCACCCCTATTTAATGTAAATGCTGAACGTTATGATCCTTATAGGACATTCAAATTTCAGGTGTTGATTGATGGCAAGCCGGTTGCTGGTCTGCGCAAGATGACGGCACTGAAGAAAAGCACGGAAGCTGTCTCTTGGCGTACTGCGGGAGATCCAACCCATGAGCGCAAGCTACCTGGTGGGACGAAATATGAGCCCATTACCCTGGAGCAAGGGTTGACGCATGATCCGGTGTTTGAAGAATGGGCCAACCTAGTGAATAACATCCAAGGTGACATGGGGATGTCGCTAAAGAAGTTTCGAAAGAACATCGTCATCAACGTTATGAATCTCCAAGGGACGCCTGTCATTTCCTACAAAATTTTCCGTGCCTGGGTTTCGGAATACCAAGCCTTACCGGATTTTGACGCAGGGACGATGAACCAGGTAGGGATTCAAACCATCAAACTGGAGCACGAGGGTTGGGAGCGGGACGGCTCGGTGAGTGAGCCCTCGGAGTCCTAAGGCGGGTTATGCAGACAGGGATTCCTATAACACTACCGGGAGGTTTGCTCATGGAGGGCCAGTGCAGGTGTGACGCCATATTGCGTCCTCTTGACGGTTGGCTTGAAGAGCGAGTCAGCGAGGCGATGGTGGGCAGAGGCAATCTGCCGGCTGTTGTCAGCGAGGTTTTGAGTGCGGTGGTGTTGAGCATTGGTGGAGAAGCTGTTGTGCCGGAGCAGGTTGCTTCGCTGGCGATGGCAGACCGGCAGTGGCTGATGCTGAATCTCTCGTACATATTGCAGGGGGGCGGCTATTGGTTGAAGGGTTGTTGCGATGTTTGCGAACAGCCCTTCGACTTATATCTCAACCCCAAGCAATTGCCTGTGAAGGCCGCGGGAGAGGGTTTTCCGTTTGCGGAAGTCATTTTGGGTGAGAGCAGGTTACGTCTGCGGTTACCCAATGGTGCAGATCAGGAACGTATTACAGGGCTCGACGAGGAGGAGGCGGTTGTGCAGTTACTATCCGCCTGCCTGCTTTCCATCAACGAGGGGCCGGTCCCTACCGGCTATGTCAATGAGCTCAATGCGGATGCTTTGCAGAAAATAGAAGAAGTGCTCGACGAGGTTTCGCCGCATATAGGCACGGTGCTTGCCACTGCTTGTCCGGAGTGCAAGCGGCCACAGCAGATGGAGATAAACCCCTATTGGTTGAATACGACGAGACATGAAGCACTGTTTCAAGAGGTGCACGCGCTGGCAAGTGAATACCACTGGAGCGAGCGAGAGATTTTCTCCCTGTCCCGCGAACGCAGGCGACTTTATTTGAAGCTGATTGAACGTGGCAGGAATGTTGTTGTCTAGTTGTCTGATTGTTTTGGCATAAATACCGGCAGGCACTGACCCGATAGATTTTGAAAAATATTTGAGGGACAAGGCGATGGGTTTTTTTCAAAGCTTTATAAGTGATGCAAAGCATAGCGGACAATACCTCAAACAGGCGGAACCTGGGGGGCATGCTTTTTTTCCAGAGGACACGTCCACACAAATATTGACAAATGCTGTTGGTGTTGACGCGCCACCATATTCAGCGGTGCAAACGCCGAGTGTTGAGCTGGAGGCTGCTGTTCCGCCTAGGTTGCAACATGCCGATCAGGTTGCTCCAAGACATAGGGCAGAACCTGTTTCGCAAAAAACGGCAACCCATGTTGAGACTCAAAACCAGGCGCCAGAAATGGGTTTGGAGTTTCGCCAACAAGTTGAGCCTCGTTCCGTGGCGGACTCAGCACTTGTTTCAAAGCAGAGGGCAGAGCCTGTTTTGCAGAAAACGGCAACCCATGTTGAGACTCAAAACCAGGCGCCAGAAATGGGCTTGGAGTTTCGCCAACAAGTTGAGCCTCGTTTCGCGGCGGACTCAGCACTTGTTTCAAAGCAGAGGGCAGAGCCTGTTTTACAGAAAGCGACAACCCGTGTTGAGACTCAAAACCAGGTGCCAGAAATGGGTTTGGAGTTTCGCCAACAAGTTGAGCCTCGTTTCGCGGCGGACTCAGCACTTGTTTCAAAGCAGAGGGCAGAGCCTGTTTTACAGAAAGCGACAACCCATGTTGAGACTCAAAACCAGGCGCCAGAAATGGGTTTGGAGTTTCGTCAACAAGTTGAGCCTCATTCCGCGGTGGGCTCAGCATTTGTTGGTGAAGTGAGGAGTCTGTCGGAGCGACAACAGTCGACGAGCAATTCTGCAGAGCTGCTTCGCTCGGAGTTTTTGGATGGTGCGATTGTTACAAACCCACATAAGCAGGCGGGTGTTTTCGGTTTGGGCGAGGAGGGGATGAGGGAAGAGGTAGCTTCACCCAAAGTTTCAACGTTGTTGCCCAAAGCACAGGAGACCGCCACGCAAGAGAGCGAAACGACCATGACGGCAGCGGCCATAGAGCGGTCCAAGCAAGCGCTTGGGTTGCTTTCGCCATGGGCAGAAAGGCCCTCGTCGGCGCGTGAGAAAAGTGAACCTCGAGTGCACATTGGGACGATTGAAGTTATTGTCGAATCAGCGCCAGTCACACAGCCAAGGCCCTCATCCAACACCCCATTTACGAACGATTTGGGCCGTTATTACCAACGGAGACTCTGATAATGAGCGAAAATGCTCTTTCAATGCTTGCGCAGGCTATACGCTCGTTGTTGTCCGAGGCGATAAACCGTCCTGACTCTAATTATGAGGTAGAAATAGTCATAGGTTCACCGCACGAGGCTGCCAAGCAGCAAGAGAGCAGTGCGCCCTACAGTGATTATTTGTGCGTTTTCTTCTACCGTGTGGGCTATAGCGGTTTTCCGGCGGATGCAACCTCATCCGATTCTCTCTACCTCAGTGCGTCTTGTATGATTACGGCGTTGGGAGGGAGTTCAACAAACGAGAAGACGTCTGGTGATTCGGAATTAAAGCTTATGGGGGCGGTTGCGGAGTGTTTTCACAGAAAGCCCGTGTTGAAGCTGAGAAATGAAGGCGGCATAGAGCCGCAAATTCAAATTGTGCCGACGCAGTTGACGCTGGATGACATCAATCATTTGTGGGCGACACAGAACAATACGCCTTACAGGTTGTCGTTGGCCTATGAATTTGCAGTGTTGCCGATTCCGATGAAGGCTCGCGTCGAGCGTGCTCCAAGAGTAGGTGCTGTTTCCTTGGCAATTCAGTCGACGGAGCTTGTTGAGCCAACCGAAGGTGAGCCTATTGAAGAAAAGGGGAGTCGTTTTTTCTCGGTACAAGTACCGTTTGTGGAGGTTGACATTCGACGTTTTGACTGGGCGCCCCATATTTGCCTATTGGAAGGTGGAGAGCCAACCTATGGTTTGACGTTGCAAGGGGGAGAGGGGGTGTTCCAGCCACAGGTGTCCCTGGTTGTATTGGGTGATGTGGGGGCGGGGCAAGAATTGAGCCTTGAGTGGGAAGTCTGGAAGCCGACCGAAAAAATTTGGGAAACGGATATAAACGGAGGGCGTTGCCAGGCGCAATCTGCTTTATTGCCCAGAGATGTTGGATTGTTGGAAGGGCTTTCGGTTTTGTTGACAGTTCCCGAGCTTGACAACAAAGGCCAGGCATTACTGCGTGTGACTCGGAGGGTGGAGAGGGAAGGTGGTGCGCCGCTCATACTTGCCAGCAACCCCATACTGGTTACGCGAAAGGATGAGCAATGAGCGCTCTGATGGCTTGTGAATGGGCGAGGATAGACAGGCTTGCAAACTGTCTGCTTGAGTCGCGGCGTGGACAACCGATGGATGACAAGAAGGTTGAAGAACTGGTTCAAATACAGAAGCAAGTGGATGCAGTGCGCGACGATACCCTTTGGGGCGGGATAATTTCGCGCTATGGCCTGGAGCGATTGGACACCGACATTTTGGCTTTTACGTTGGCGCCGGATGTCGAGCCGCGCCTAGGCTGGATGTTTCAGACATTGCAGAGCGGAGTCTCTTCCGCTTATCCCAGTGCAGCGCTCATTTGCGAAATGTTGGGGATGGAACAAATTGGTGTTTTTCACCAGCGTTTGGATGGGCGGGCGCCTTTGTTGCGCCACGGCCTAATTGAGAGTGCTGAGGGTGGCGTTTATGCGCCGCTGCGTGCGACTTCCAAGACGCGCTCTGAGTTATTGGGTTGGAAGGCAAGCCGGGCGGCACCCAAGGGTGCGATGGAGGTGCCTGTAATTGGGACGATAGAAGACTTGGTATTGCCGCAAAATTGTTTGCAAGTTTTACGCGAATACCTGATGTGGATACATTGTCGAGATGTGGTTGTTGGCCAATGGGGGGCGAAGAGCAGTGGTGGCCCGGTGGCTCTCTTCAGTGGCCCGTCTGGAACAGGCAAAAGTTATGCAGCCGAAGCGCTTGCTCATGCATTGGGTTGGCCGCTCTACCGTGTTGACTTGGGTTTACTGGTCAGCAAATACATTGGTGAGACGGAGAAAAACCTCAACATGCTTTTTGACAGCACGCATGGTGAGCCTATGGTGCTGTTGTTTGACGAAGCCGACGCTTTGTTTGGCAAGCGAGGGGAAGTCAAAGAAGCGAGGGACCGTTATGCGAATATGGAAGTCAGCCACCTGTTGACACGTATGGAGTGTCACCAGGGCCCTTGTATTTTGACGACCAATTTGCGGGATGCGATTGACTCGGCTTTTGCGAGGCGTTTTCATGCCGTTGTTGATTTTCCGAGGCCGGACGCAAAAGCGCGGTGTCAACTTTGGAAACAGCACATTCCGCCCAAAGCGCCATTGGCATCAGAGGTAGATTTTCAGATGCTTGGCAAGGCCGTCATATTGACAGGCGGGCAGATACGCAATGCTGCGTTGCACGCGGCCTATATTGCTGCGGGAGAGGGGGGCGAGGTTGACTTGAGAAGGATTGCCCGTTCTGTATGGGCTGAACTAGGTAAAGATGGCAGAGAGCGTGTCAAGCGCAGTTTGGGAGAGCTGGTGAACCATTTGCCGGAGGTTGCATGACAATCAAAATTGACCGTTTGAGTTTGCGTTTGCCTCGAGGTTTCGAGTCGCGGGCCAATGCGATTGTGCGACAAGTTGGCGCGGAGTTAAACCAACAGAATGATTACCAGAGCGTTCACATAGAGCAGTTGAAATTGCCGCCGATTTCCGTTTCTCCGCATGAGGGAGACAGCGCCGTTGCGCAGAAGGTGGTTGCTGCAATTTTGCAGGGAATAGAAAGGAGGCAAAATTGAGTGCGTTTTCTTTTGTCACGTCAGCCCTCAGGCTTCACCGTGGGACATTGTTTGAATACAGCTTGGACAGCGGATTGCTGATGTTGGATTTTGAATTCAGCCCTTCCAACATTACACGCACGCGCACAGTATCCGTCCAAACGAGCAATTTACCTGGAACGCGTGGAGGGCATGATTTTCAGACGCCTTTGGAAGCTCCACGCTCGTCACAAGGCGTTGTTGTGAGCGCAGAAAGTTTCAGCATGCAGATTTTGCTTGATGCAACCGATCGCATGGATGCTGGGGACCCAGTGGCTGCCGTTTTGGGCATACAGCCCGAGTTGGATGTTATTCGCTCCATGTTGGAGCCAAAGTCTCAGCAGTCTTCTGGTGCAAAAATACTTTCGGCACTGGGTGTGGGCAATGAAAAAGGTTGCCTGCAGCACCAGACGCTGCCTGTGTTGATATTCAAATGGGGTATGCAACACATGTTGCCGGTTTTCATGACGCAAGCGCAGATTGTGAACAAGGAGTTTTTGCCTACACTCATTCCCTACCGTGCCGAGGTGACGCTGAATTTGCAAGTCATTGAGAGCGACAACCCTTTCTACACTGTGGAAACTTTGCGTCGGACCCTGTCGGCGATGGCCAACATAAAAAACAACCTGATGATGAGCTTCGGCATATGAGGAGCAGCAGATGTCCAGAAAATCTCGCTATAAAGACACAAAATATTTTGAAGCAGAGCCAGGGTTGCCGGCCCCATTTCCCGGCATTCGTCCGCGGGATATTGGACCAGCGACAGGCATTGTTGAATACCAGCTCAAGAGGTGGGATCGCCTCGACAGGCTCTCATTCAATTACTACAACGATGTTGATTTGTGGTGGCGCATTTTGGATGCAAACCCTGAAGTTTTGTGCGCGGTAGATCTTTTCTTTGACTCAGAAACGCAGGAGGAGCGTGGGCAAGGAGTGGCCGAAAAAACGCTCCTGATTCCGAGTGCCAGCGAGTAAACTATGGGCCAAAATGAAAAACTGCGTCGGCTTGCCAACTGCCTTGTCACAATAGACGGTCGAGAAATCAGCGATCTCTATCCTTGGTTAAAGCAAGTGAGTGTTGAAACCAGCCGAAAGGATGCGGCTATTTGCACCTTGAAATTCATATCCGTTCGCAATGAGCACGGCGAATGGAACGTTCAAGATGCTGACGTACTGGTGCCGTGGCGGCGCATTCTCATAGAAGCGGTTTTTGGTACAGAGAGCGAAGAGATTATGCGAGGCTTCATACGGGATATTAGAGTGGAATATTCCGACGATATGAACGTAAGCGTCACGGTGACCGGCCAGGACGAATCCATTCTACTCGACAGGGAGCATGTGCAGAAAACCTATTCGACGTTTGAGCAACCACTCATGGATGATGCGTTGATAAGGGAGCTTTTGAAACCCCATTGGGTGGGCAGCCAGATAGAGGTTTCGGCGGGGACAACTTGCGGCAATTTATATTTCGATGGCAGGCCTATAAGGCTCATCAGAGACCGGGCCGCACTGAATGGTTATGAGTTTTGGGTTCGTAAAGGCAAAGCCTACTTTGGGCCACCGGACTTGGAGGGGGATCCGCAGCCTGGCATTTTATTTTATGTCGGACCAACAAGTAATTGTTTTAAATTTTCAGTGTTTCACGATGGCCACCGCCCTGACAGCGTTTGTTTTGTGGATGCGCCGGAATCCAGCAGTGAGGTGGGTGGTGGTGAAACCTATTCCAACCAGTCCCTGCCATTGGGTGAGACGTTGGCAAACAGCAAAAACCAAGGCCTTGGCGACTTTGTTTGGCGTATTCAGACGCCGCGGGGCTCGACGTTGGCTGAACGTGAGGCACGCGCCAAAGCCAAGGCGGAGGAAGTTGCGTGGAAAATTCGCGCAACCGGGGAGCTGGACGGCTCCATATATGGGCATGTGTTGCAGCCAAACCGCACTGTCAAAGTGGATGGTGTTGGCAGGACTCATGCTGGCATTTGGTATGTGGATGAGGTGAAACATCATTTTTCCGCTGACGGTTATTGTCAAGCGTTTCGATTGATGCGCAATGCGACGGGGGAGATGGATTCAATGGGCAAAGCGGATGCATTGGCGGGAGTGAGACTGAAATGAGCGATACCATGGAAGAAGTCAGCCGACTTAACGAATGGGTTGATGAGCGTCGCTATGGAAAATATCGCGCTTTCGTTGTTGACAATGAAGACCCAGAAAAACGTGGGCGGCTGTGTTTGCTCATTCCTTCCGTGCTTGGTGATGCCGAGACGGGTTGGGCGTTGCCCTGTTTTCCATTTGGTGGTGGGGAGTCTTATGGGTGGTTTGCAGTCCCAGAAAAAGATGCACAGGTTTGGGCTGAATTTGAAGAAGGCGACATCAACCGACCGATATGGACAGGTGTTTTCTGGCAACGCGAAGCAGACGTACCCGAAGAAGCAGCCAAGTCGCCGCCGACCACGCGGATATTTCAAACGCCCTCGGGCCATATCATGCAGTTTGACGACGAAGAGGACAAAGAGTCCTTCCGTTTATTTCATCCACGTGAAGCGGAAATTCATATTGATGAGAACGGCACCCTGGTTTTGAAGGATGCTTCGGGTGCAAGCATTACGTTGGATGCTGAGGGCGAAAAAATCATCATTGAAGATGCGAACCGCAACCAACTGATTATGGATTCTTCGGGAGTTTCCGTTGAGGATGCCAACGGCAACAAGATTGAAATGGCTGCTTCCGGCATAACCATGAAGGGGCAGCAGATTATTCTTAAGGGGACGCAGGTGATGTTGGGCGGAGAAGGAGGGGAACCTGTCATGAAGGGGACGAGCTTCATGACTTTTTTCAACACGCATACGCATGGCACCGCGCTTGGTCCCTCAACTCCTCCTGTGGTACCGATGACGCCGGCGCAGCTTTCAACCAAAGTTACAACAACCTGAAGGGACGAAAATGCCAAAGCTTCCTGACCCTACTTTTTTGAAATTTCCGTTTCATGTTGGGGAAAACGGTCCGGAGTTTAGCAAACGTGCTGCGCATGTACGCTCGCAGATTGAGCAGGTGTTGATGACACTTCCGGGCGAGCGTGTTTTCCGTCCCAACTTTGGCATAGGCGTGAAGCAACTGGTGTTTGAGCCGAACACTTCGGTGCTTTGGGACGTTACGAGAAACAGATTAATTTCGGCATTGATGGAGGCCTTACGAGGAGAGGTGGACCCAAGCACTTTGCAGGCCGAGGTTACAGGTGAAGGTGAGAAGTTGAACATTTTGGTTTCCTATACTTTGGCCCGTATTGGCTTAAGGGAAGAGCACGTGTTTTCAGTTTCAGGAGGGAGTTGATATGGCCGGCAGTTTGAAGCTTGACTTAACATTTCACTCGCCGATAGGTGTTGAGGACAACAAGCAAGACTGTGGCACACGCACAGCGGTTTTGCCATTGTCATTGCCGGCGTTGGGTGATGACTTTGTTTGGGAGGCACGTGATTTCGACGGCTTTCGAATGGCTATGCTTGAAGAGTTGGCGGCGCGTTTTCCTGAGCGCAAACAATGGACGCCTGCAGACCTCGAAGTTGTTTTGGTTGAGGTGCTTTCTTGGGCGTTGGATCAACTTTCGGACATGTTGGACCGCATAACAGCTGAAGCCTATCTCGAAACAGCGCGTCAACCCGAGTCTGTACGCCGTTTATTGAGTCTCATCGGCTATGAGGCCGACAAACGGGAATGGTCGCAAAACCCTGCATTGATGGAGGCAGCGCGCCGTGCAGGCCCCCAATCGGTACGTCGACAGTGTCGCATGGTGAACGTTGACGACTATGCGGAAGGCATGGAATTGCATCCGTTGGTGCGCCGTGCTGTTTCGTTGACTTGTTGGAATGGCAGTTGGCACTGCATTCTCGTAACAGTCATTTTATGGAACTGGAAGTGTTTGAATGACGAGCTTGTTGAAGTTGTTAAGGACTTGCCGACCTTCGAGGCGAAGTTGGTAGACTTTCATAAGCAGGCTGGGTTGCCGTCCATCACCGAGGAGGCGGGTCAAAAAATTCGCGCAGGGATTCGTGTTGTCGACTCGCTTAAGGCCTGGTCGGATTCGAGGCGCATGATAGGCCAGGAGGTTTTGTTTGGGGAAGCCATTCGTGTCGGTGTTGATATTGGGTTGGATATTGCCATTGCTCCTCAATATTACCAATCCGAGGTGTTGCAGGCAGTCCGTGTCATATTCAGCGCACAGGAAGGCGGTTTTTTTGAAATTGGGCGTTTGAGTTTTGGAACCCATCTCAACCAAAGCGATGTCATTCAAGCTGTCATGCAACTTGAAGGCATTGAAAGCGTTCAGGTGAAAACCTTCAGACGTTCCGAAAATTCCAGAGGCAATTCTGCAAACTCCGAGGCGGAAAACAGCGCTGAGGACAGCATTGTGCTTGAAGGTTTTGAAGTTGCTGTCTGTGACAACAACCCGAAGCTGTCTCAATATGGCGCATTGGTTATTCGGTGCAGTGGAGGGCTCAAAGGATGAGATGCCGAAGCATGGGAGGACAAAATGAAGGCTGAGCTGACGCGTTGGAACCGTGCGGGCCTGAAGCGGTTTCGCTATGTAGATGGCAATGCTGCAACCTACCTTGAAGCGTTGCGACAGGAATTGATTGTGCGTCTCAAAGGTTGGGATATGGAATTGCTGGGCCTCAAGCTTGATGGCGATACTCAGGAAGAAAGGCGAGAGAAGCTTGAGGAAAAATATATTAAGCAATTCGGAACAGACCATCAGCAGGCGCTCGACGGTTATTTGAAACTCAATGACAACCGCGGCAGTGTTGCGCTTGAGATAATTCGCAGTTTTGCGCGTGCGGCGCATGTGTTGACAGAACACCTCAATGCTTATGCCAACGAGGGTTTTCTCGGAACGGCAACGCAATGGGAAAATGTGCGGCGCCTTGTCTATGGGCTTGACTACCACCCCAAACCTCCAGCCAGTGCCATGACTTCTCTGGTCCTATACGCAAAGCCCGGACAAAGCGGACTGGTGTCCAGCGGTCTGCAAATTAAACACACGCCTGAGAAAAGCAACCCTATTGTTTTTGAGACGTTGGAAGACATTGATGTTGACTCAGCTCTCAACACTTTGCGGTTGAAGGATTGGAACCATTCGCCAGGGAAAGTCAGAAATGAAGGCGAGGGAGAAGAGAGCAGTGAACTCATATTGGATGGTATCGTCGATGGTTTGAGAATAGGGGAGCCAGTTGTTATTGAAAATTCCAAAGGCGGCGAGCTGCAGCCCCGTCTATTGAAAAACATTTTCGTAGAAGACGAATGTACTGTGTTGCAATTGAATTTAGCCATCAAAGGCATTCGCGGTGACTTGCTCGTCCATTTGAAGCCAATTGAAGCACTGGAAATTTTTGCGCCTCTCGAAGAGCAAATAACACAAAAAGGCACTTTGAGTCTCTTGCTGGAGGAAGAGCCCGTCCAACTAAAGCAAAGCCTTGAGGCCGCCAAAGATAAGAAGGACGTTTGCTACGTTTTTATTGGAAAAGACAATACAGGTATTTATCGAAAAATTTCAGAAGTGAATGATAGGCAAATTGTTTTGGCGGAGGGAGAAACGGTTTTCCAGGGGAACTTGAGTGCTCTAGGGCTGTCGGAGTCTCATTGCTTTGTTGGCGTGCCATATGTATTGGAGAGACTCGAAGCAGAGAACGGTGTTTATGTTGAGGGCGATGTGACTTGGGCCCAAGGTGCCGATGTACTTGTTCGCATAGGAAAAGAGGGCACCATTAGCCCATGCAAAATTTCCGCTGTTGATTTGAGTACACGGCCTGGGAGAGCCAACGAGCCTGCTGTGGTCACCTACCTCGGTTTTGCGCCAAGTTTGAATTTGGACCTGAGTGCAATAACGCAAATATGGTTACCGCCTGACGTCAATCAGTGGAAATGGAAAACGGACAGTTTCGTTGATGTGGAGACGATGGGGGCCGACAAATCATCACTGAAACTCAGCGCCATCAAACGTACTGCCCGAGGTGATTTGTGTGTCATCGCATGTGGCCAAAACCTGATGGCTGCGCGTGTTGAAAACATACCGGAGGAGGAAGAAACCGGGCGATTTGGTTTGCAAGTCAACAACTGGCAACCGGTGGCAACACTTGTTGAGGGAAGCAAAAAGTTTATACGTAGTCAAACGACTGTTTTTGGAAAATTCAAGGAGCAAGCTCGTCTGCAAAATTGGAATGTGAACGAAACAAAGCTTGAGAATAACACATCGACACTGATGCTTGAATACACAGAAGCTGCTGAGAAACTCAAGTTGGGCCAACTCATTGTGGTTGAGCAGGAAGCGCCCAAACCAAGGCAAAGTTTTCAAACAAGGGTGCAGGACAGAGTCAAAATGACAGACTCTGTTACGGGGGCAAACAGTATTCGGCTGAAACTGGCTTCTGCTTTGCCCGATGATGAATATTTCATTGGCAGCACCGTGGTCCACGCCAATGTCGTGTTGGCCGGGCATGGAGAAACGCAGCCGGAGAAAATTCTAGGTAGCGGCGATGCAACGCTCTCCAACCAAGAATTTTTGTTTCCTGTGTCCAATGTGTCTTTTGTGGCGGATGAGACACAGGTTATTTCCGGTGTGCGGGCGGATATTCGCGTCATGGTTGATGGTGAAAAATGGATACAGGTAGCCAGGTTCAACCAGTCTCAACCAAGCGATCCGCACTACGTAGTTAGAATGACCGAAGAAGGACATCTTCGTATTGTATTTGGTGACGGCGTCAACGGTCGACGGCTGCCGTCTGGAGAAAACAATGTTCGCATTGCTTGGCGCATGGGTTCGGGGGAGGAGGGCAGGCTCGACACAGGTTTTTTGAAAAAACTGGCACATGCCCATCCGCGTGTTGAAGCTGTTGACCAACCTTTCCAATCTACTGGTGGCAACAACATGGAATCTGTCATCACCTTGCGACGCAGCGCTCCTGCAAGTCTGCTGACGATGGAGCGTGCGGTGTCAGTCAATGACTTTGCGGCATTGGCGGCAAGCCATAGCAGTGTTTGGAGTGCGCGCGCCGAATTGGAATCATCCGGCAGCAAACGAATGGTTCGTGTGACTGTCGTGCCTGCGGGCGGAGCGTTGGATTCAATTCCGGAGGGCCTCGAAGCATATTTGTTGTTGCATGCGATTCCAGGGGTCAACATCAAATTGGAAAGTTATAAGTCTGAAATTCTGAAGCTTGATATTTTTCTCGGTATCGACAAAACGCGTTTTGATTCGGAAACAATCAGAGCGAATGTTCAAGAAACCTTGCTTCAGCGTTTCACGCTCAAAAATCGCGCCATTGGTGCGCCTGTCTATTTGAGTGATGTCTATCAATGCATTGAATCGGTGCACGGTGTCGAATACTCCGTCTGCAAATTCATTGTAGTCAACAAGGAAGGTGGGGTTGTGGTTGATGAAGAGGGCAAACCTGAGCTTAGCAAAGAGCAGTCCCGGCATCCTGAACCGAATGGTGTGCTTTATTTAAGAAAGCCAGAAGACATTTGGTGGGCGCAGGGGGAGGCGCGGAAATGAAAATCTCCATACAAAGTCGTTTTGGTCGTGCACTCTATGAAGCTTTGCCAGAAGTTTATAGAACGCGCGACACACAAGAGCGGGAAGAGGGGGGGGGCGAGGGGCATTTGGCAGCCTACCTCGACAGTTGTGGCAGGCTGTTGGACGCTATTTATAGCAGTTTGGGGCAGCGTTATAAAGATTGTTTCCCCGAAGAATGCCAGGAATGGTTGCTTCCTTATTTTGCGGAATTGCTAAGTGCATCGACGTTGTCGCCGCATGCAGAGGGTCGTCGAAAAGAAATTATGCATGCTGTGGCGTGGCGACAAGGCAAGGGGTCACTGAAAACAATCGCGCAGATTGCAGAAAAAATAGGCGAGTTTAAGAAGTTGGTGATGCAGGAAGGCTGGCAAAGACTTGCACGCACGGCTCGTGTTGGTGGCTCATTTGTCTCGCCAACTCTGGTGGATTTGCGCGGGAAAAATCCCCAAAATTTTGTTGGCCACCACAACAAGGCGGTGCACTCTGTGGATGTTCGCCAGCCGACTTGGTGTCAAGGGCACGCGAATCCCCGCTCCATATTGCTTTATGCCGCACCCTATCCAGGTTTTTTTACGGAGAAAGTTGTTCGTTTTGAATGGGAACCCAACAGGGCGGGGGATTTGGAGAACATTGACAGTTGGTTTAGAAGAGGGGGTGGCCCGGTTTTAAGCGATTTCATTGGAACAAGCTTGAAGAACAACACCCGGCATTTTTTCAAAAAGCCGGAGCGTCCAGAGACCATTTGCCTCACAGGCATAAAGTTGGAAGAGGCGGGGCGATATCATTTCACGGAACTTAACGTGGACGACGAATTGAGTGTTCCGTCACAGACGCATTTGACGCTTGAAAAACTTGCTGCTCATACAATCACCGTTGACGAGAATTCGGAATTCATCGCCAGGGATTGTTTGCTGCACACCCTCAACGCCCCTGACTGCTACGTGCAGCTTGAATATTGCACGGTGTTGGGGGAATTGTTTGCCGAATACTTGGAAGCCAGCGACTGCATTTTCATGGGAAGACTCTATTGTGACGAGAGCAAAAACAAACCGCCGCGGGGGGGTATTCGTTATTCCCGCTATGTGCAAGAAACGACTTATGGAAGCGTTGCCCACACGCTTTCTTTTCAGGGCTTGACTGTTGCAAACGGTGGGGTGAGTTTCAGCGCGCTCAGCAACCTGAATGTTACGGCTTATTGGGCAGTGCTTTCGTCCGACGAACCTGCCCCTTCCGCTCATGAAATTATGACTCTGGCGAAGGAGAAGGGCAACACGGGGAGAATGAGGCGCAAAGAAACGTTTTTCAGGACGTTGCCTAGGCCTTCTGTGAATACGGCCTGTCAATTCTACTTCGTTGTCGACAGTGGTGGGAACACATATAGCGAAGTGTGGAGCGCCGCCATGCCGGAAACCATCATCCACCCTGGACCTCCACTTCACCCCGACTTTATGTTGCAAACCGTTGACGGAGTGAGCAACTCCCTAGCGCCTTCTGGCAGCAACACCGGCAACAGCAACAGCCTTTCGTATAACAGTGTCACGCTCCTTGAGGAGGGTAGGGTGGGAGATGTTTATGGTGCAATTCACCTGGATGGCTCGAAGGTTGTTAGCAACAATCGGCTCTTCATCCATGGCGAGGTGCAAGGTGACGTCTTCGGCGGAGTTGCCGAAACCGAAGCGGATTGCTCCAACACCGCTACTGTCAGCCACAACAGTGTTCACTTCAACAATGCCACAGTAAAAAACGGCACTGTTTATGGCGGACTTGCCACCAGCAGCAGCGAAGCTGCCACAGTTTCGAACAACAACATTACCATCGACAACAGCACAATCGGTTGTGCCTATGGCGGACATATTTATAACGACTCCGGTACGGCCACTGCCACGGGCAACAACATCACTCTGTGCAACGGTAGGCTGGAAGAGATTTATGGCGCATACGTTGATAGCAGCTCCGGCGCAGCCACTGCTGCAGGCAACAGCATCACCATTTATGGTGGAGAGGTGGGCGTTGAAATTTGGGGCGTGCATGTCTCAACGAGCAACCCTTCCGAAGGGGTTTCGGTTATAGGCAACAACCTCACCATCAGCGGGGGAACGATAGGCGGGGGAATATACGGCGCATATGCCGCAAACAACCACGGCCCCAGCATAATTTCGGGCAACAACCTCACCATCAGCGGTGGCACCATAAACGACAGTATTTTTTGCGTGATAGTTGAAACCAGAAACACTTTTGTCACGGACAACACGGTGAATATCAGCGGCAGTCCGGTTTTCGGAGAGCATACTGAACTTCACGCGGGTGATGACTATGAAAACGGCATTTTTTCCGGCAATACGCTGAACCTTCATTCCGCTGACATCAGCATTGCCGAGTTGAGCGGTTTTCAAAACCTGAACTTTCACCTGCCCACCACTCTGGCGGTGAACGGCACCATGCTCACCGTCACCCGCACTGCGGATATTGGCAGCAATTCCACAATCAGCGTGAGTTTTGAAAGTGCCGGACGGATATTGCAGCCGAAAGACAGGTTTATTCTCATAAATGCGGGTATGCTGACTGGAACTTTTGAGCCAACATCCGGGACAACGGATGGCCATCCCTATACTTTGGAGAGAGACAGCAACAGCCTTGTGTTGGTGATAGGTGAGGAGGTGACGGAAAATACAAACTCTGAGTCAAACTCCGAGTCAGGCTCTGAATTAGGCTTGGAGTCAGACGCTGACGGCAGCCCATGGACTCAGACAGCATATACCGCTCAGGATTTGAAAAGACTCGAAGACATGTCTGTTTTCTTTGTGCACAACTCCGTTGGGGCAAACATCCTTGAAGGTTTGAAGCAGCTTGTGTTTGGAGGAAACCTTTTTATAACAAGCGGCAGCCAACCGAGTGCCAAAGGCATTGTCGAATTTTATATGGCCACAAACGGCATGGGCCTGAATGGCCGGCCTTTAGAAAAACTCGAAGCCTTCGAGGAGTTGATGGATGGTGGTGGCAACAAAGCACAAATTGCTTTCATGAAATTTTGCTATGCGGATTTTGACGCCCATACCAACGTTGAGGAGTTGTTCTCTGCCTATGTGAGCACGTTGAGCGCGCTTGAAGACAAATACGAGAATGTCACCTTTGTGCATGTCACTGTTCCGCTCTATCCCTATGAGTCCTCGGTTGACAACAGTGTGCAGCACGCCTTCAACGAGAAACTGCGCACCCAATACCGCGCGTTGGTGTTTGACTTGGCTGCCATTGAAGCTGTTGACGCTTCGGGTGAAGCTGTATTCGCCAGAGACCACGTCTCCCCTGCTTTGGCCGAAGACTGGGCTTTTGCCTCCGTTGGCCAGGGCGGCCATTTGAGCACCACGGGTGGAATGCACGTGGCCAGAGGCCTCATTTCCTTCCTCGCGCAGGTGCCCTTGAAAACCACCCTCACCATCCACTCTCCTTGCCCTATGGTGTCCGAAGACGGTGAGGAGACTCATGAGTTGTCCCAGGTATTTCTCGAGAGGATTGCCGGAAATTCTGCGGATAAGCCCGAGTTTTATACGACGGAATGGGGCAAACCCGGTTGTGGTGTCATTCACCCGGTTTCGCCAGAATCCATAGGCAATGGCGCTGAAGATGGTGGCGAAATGGGTGCATTCCACCACCGCGCCTATGTTTTGGCCTGGCAGGCTGTGGCCCTCAAACTGCTCGATTACCTTCCGGTGGGCATGAGTGCAGCGCTCATTCCTGATGAAACTTTGAGTGAGAAGGAGCCCATGTGATGCAGGATCGGTTGAATGAATTGAAAAAGACAAACAGCCTGCGAAAAACCTTATTGCGCAGCAACGGTGCAATTCAAATGCTGGAAGAAAAATTGCAAAAAAGAAAAGTTGAAATGCTGGCAGTTGGAGGAGGCGGTGCGGCACGTGAAATAAAACTTTTGGGGAGATGCAAATGAAGGGTGACTATAGCCGTTTGAGTTTTGATTCGAAGAAACACTACCGTGCGGTGTTGATGCAGCAGGGGCGCTTGCAGTTGGACTCGGACTGGAACGAGCAGGTGCAGATTGCCGAACACCGTTATAGCAGTTTTTTTCGTGCCATGGTGGGCCGCAGTGGTACGCCTCGGGGGGGGGAGATAAAGCTATTGGAGGAGGGGGGCCGACTTTGTCTAACGGGGGGCGCTTATTATATTGATGGTTTGTTAATTGAGAATGAGGCGTTGATTGAGTTGGATTGGCCGGGAGAGCCGGAGGACTTTCTCTATTATATAGACGCCTGGGCACGCGAAGTCAGCGCAGCGGAGGACAGCAGTCTGGTTGACTCAGCAGTGGGGGTAGAGACGACGACACGTCTCAAAACCGAGTGGGTGGTTCGCCGTCAACAGCTTACGGAAGAAATAAGGCGCTCCCTGGAGGAATATAAAAAAGGCAACTGGCCGCAACTAAGCGCCGACAGTTGGTGGCGGAGTTTGAGCACGGGGAAGTTGACACTGGACGCTGTTTCCCTGAAGGAGGGGAACAACGACAGCCGTCTTTATCGCATTGAAGTGCACGAGGATGAGTTGGGAGTGCGTTTCAAATGGTCTGCCGACAATGCTTGCACATGCGCTGAGCTAACCATGGATGGCGCCCACAAGTCCTTTGCACTCAAAAGCGACGCCAAGGAGCTTCGGGACGCTTTCATTGGTGCGGCGTGGGTGGAATTGTTTATTCCGGGGGAAGTTGGAAAAAGCGAAGGTTTCTGGTGGTTGGTGGACATGTCGGAAGAAGACAATTTTTTTGATGCTTCCAAGGGCATATTGAGGCTTGCGCCGAATTTCAAGGAGGTTTGGGAACTGCTCAATGAGAAGACAGCGGCAGAGTTGGAAGACATTAGAATTGTCATGCGCCGTTGGGATGGTGTTTCGGCTGCTGGAGCGGACTCATTTGAATTGTCGGACGTGGCTTCTTTCAGCATTGCCCCCACAGAGTTTTATAGGCATGGAGACTATTGGCTGGTGCAACTGAGGAATGGACAAATTATAAATTGGAGGGAGCAGTCGAATGGAGTGGAGCACCACTTTGCGGCGTTGGGAATTGTCAACGGCACAAGTGTGACAAATTTGAGTGTGGTGTTTGACGCGCTGACAAGCCCCAACCTTTCGACGACAGGTGACGTTGAAATTGTGGGAAATTTGACTGTCAGTGGAACCGTAAATGCCACGGAATTTGTGACCAACCCCCAGAGGCTCGACTTTGACTCTGGAATTCAAGACGGAAAGCCCGTTGAGCTTTTTTTGAAAACGGGTTGGAGTGCAAGCAGCAATGCGAGTTGGTGCACGGTGACACCGGCAAGCGGCAACGGCAATGCGACGGTGGCGGTGAGGGTGACAGAAAACAGCAGCAGCACGGCTGCCAAACGCTCTGCAACAGTGACATTCACCGCAAGCGATGGCCGACACATTCGAACGGTGAGTGTCACGCAGCCCCCGCTTCTTGCACCCGTCATCAGCGGCTTCATTCCTTCGGAGGGGCCCCACAGCAGCGCGCTGAGCATTTTGGGTGGCAACTTCAACACAACAGCGGCGAGCAACAATGTTGTGAGCATGAATGGCATTGAAAGCGCCGTTGTGTCCGTCACCGCCACGCAGTTGACTGTGACAGTGCCCCAAAACATGAATTATAACGGACGAGTCAAAGTGAAGGTGGGCAGCAAAACCGCCACTTCTTCTGCGGCAACTTTTTTTGACTATTTGCCGACAAACATTATGGTTGGCACACTTGCAGGCCGCATGGGGGTTGAGTGGCCCAGTGCCATTGCCTCAGACGCGCAAGGCAACCTCTATATAGCGGATGGCTACCGCATTCGAAAAATGACGCCGGCGGGAGTTTTCACCGTTTTGGCCGGTGGCACGTGGGGGTATGCCGACGGCACGGGCAAAGCCGCACGGTTTTCTTGGATGAGGGGCATCACCATAGACTTGCAAGGCAACCTCTATGTGGCGGATTCCGACAACCACTGCATTCGCAAAGTGACACCGGACGGAGTCGTCACCACACTTGCGGGCGGCACGTCGGGAGGCTACAACGCAAGTGGCTATGCCGACGATACGGGAAGCGCTGCACGGTTCAGTTATCCCCGTGGCGTCACCGTGGACTTGCAAGGCAACCTCTATGTGGCTGACAACGGCAACCATTGTATTCGTAAAGTGACGTCGGCGGGAGTCGTCACCACACTTGCGGGTAGTACGGGAGGAGGCTACAACGCAAGTGGCTACGCTGATAGCACGGGAAGCGCCGCGCGGTTTTTTTATCCCGCGGACCTTGTCTCAGACACGCAAGGCAACCTCTATGTGGTGGATTCCGGAAACAACTGCATTCGAAAAGTGACGCCGGACGGAGTTGTCACCACTTTGGCAGGCAACGGTGAGTGGGGTTATGTCGACGGCACGGGAAAAGATGCACGCTTTGATTCTCCCCAAGGCGTCACCATAGACGCGCAAGGCAACCTCTATGTGGCCGTTGCTTATAACTACTGCATTCGCAAAGTGACGCCGACGGGAGTTGTCACCACGTTTGCAGGCAATGGCGAGTGGGGTTATGTCGACGGAACGGGAAAAGATGCACGGTTTTTGCACCCAGGCGACATCACCATAGATGCACAAGGCAACCTCTATGTGCTGGACGAAGAAGGGGACAACGGCGGCAACATCCGCAAAGTGACACTGACGGGAGTTGTCACCACCCTTGCCGGCAGCAGAAGAGGTTATGTCGACGGCGAAGGTTGCGCTGCACAGTTTGGCCGCCCCATGGGCATGGCCATAGATGCGAAAGGCAACCTCTATGTGGCGGACGCCGACAACCACTGCATTCGCAAAGTGACGCCCAAGGGAGTTGTCACCACGCTTGCGGGCGCCCTGGGTGAAGGAGAAGGAGAAGGATATGCTTTCCCTGTGGCGGGCTATGCCGATGGCACGGGAAGGGATGCACAGTTTAGTTATCCCTGTGGCATGGCCATAGATGCGAATGACAACCTTTATGTGGCGGATTCCAACAACCACTGCATTCGCAAAGTGACGCCGACGGGAGTTGTCACCACACTTGCGGGCAGCACAGAAGGGGGCTACGACGCAGGCGGTTACGCTGATGGCACAGGAAAAGATGCTCGATTCCAGTGGCCCGTTGGCATCACCGTAGACGCCGAAGGCAACCTCTATGTGGCGGATTCCAACAACCACTGCATTCGCAAGGTGACGCCGACGGGAGTTGTCACCACGCTTGCGGGCGACACGTCGGGAGGCTACAACGCAAGTGGCTATGCCAACGGTGCGGGAAGCGCTGCACGGTTTTCTTACCCCAGTGGCATCACCGTAGACGCCGAAGGCAACCTCTATGTGGCTGACAACGGCAACCACTGCATTCGCAAAGTGACGCCGGACGGAGTTGTCACCACACTTGCGGGCAGTAGTGTGGGAGAAGGCTACAACGGGAGTGGTTATGCCGACGGCACGGGAAAAGAAGCACAGTTTGCTTGGCCCCAAGCCATCACGCTCTATACGTCAGGCAACCTCTATGTGGCGGATTCCGGCAACCATTGCATTCGCAAGGTGACGCCAAACGGAAAAGTCACCACGCTTGCGGGTTATAGGCCTACATATGAAAATGAATCGGATGTTTATGAATATGAATATGGCCTTGAGGATGGTGCGGGAAGCCTTGCACGGTTTTCTGATCCCTGTGGCATTGCCATAGATGCACAAGGCAACCTCTATGTGGCAGACAGCGGCAATGCCAGCATTCGAAAAATTGTGGATGAATGACACCCCCCCCCGGCCTCAAAGGTTTTTTGCTTGGCACCACCTTGAAAAAAGCCTAGAAGGGGCAACCTTCCAGTCCTCTGGGCATGGCGCCCAGGGCAAGGAGTTTTTGCATGAAACCTGAAATACACCCCGCCTACCCACCTGGACGCGTCAGCTGCGCCTGCGGCAATACCATGGAAACCCGCAGTACCCGCGGCTCCTTCAACGTGGAAATTTGCTCCGCCTGCCACCCCTTCTTTACCGGTAAATACAAACTCGTCGACACCCAGGGCCGCGTCGAGCGCTTCCGCAAGCGCTATGAGGCCAAAAAAGCAAAGGCCTAGGCTTCGTGAAGCGTCCCTATATAGGCGGGCAGGCTGTTATGGAGGGTGTTATGATGCGCTCTCCACACAGCTTCGTCGTCGCGGTACGCCGCCCCGACGGGAAAATTGCACTGCGTGAGCAAAGTTGGAAAAGCTTCTGGCCCTCACTCAAGTTTTTTCGCTGGCCCTTCTTCCGCGGCATTATGGTGCTGGTAGAGTCCCTGCACAACGGCTATGTCGCCCTCGAGTTTTCTGCACAACAGGCCGAGCCCCCTCCTGAGGGGGCCCCCTCCACGCCCCCTCAACGAGGCGGAATGGCCCTTAGCTTGGTGCTGGCTACCTTTCTCGCCCTGGGCCTCTTTGTCGCCTTGCCCCATTTGCTGACTTGGGGCCTGGGCGCCTGGGCGCGTATTCCCTTGGACACCAACGGCTTCGCCTTCCACCTCATTGACGGCGTTTTGCGACTTTTGGTGTTTGTGGGCTATTTGCTTTTGCTGTCCAAAAACAAAGACATACAAAACTTCTTCGCCTACCACGGGGCCGAGCATAAGGCCATTTGGACTTATGAGGCCCAAAAAAAGTTGACGGTGGACAATGCGCGGCCCTTTGACACGCTGCACCCACGCTGCGGTACAAGCTTTATATTTGTCGTCGTCGGCGTGGCGGTGCTTTTTCACGTGCTCCTCCTCCCCTGGGTGCCCAGGCTGCACGACAGCAACTGGCTGAACCAACTCCTGCTGATTCTCGTGAAACTGCCCATGGTGCTGCCCATTGCAGGCCTGGCCTATGAGTTGCAACGCCTCACCGCCAGAGAAAATTGCCCGCGCCTCCTGCGCTGGCTGGCCTTGCCCGGTATGTGGCTGCAACGCCTCAGCACCCGCCCCCCCACGGACGCACAACTCGAAATTGCCCTGCTGGCTTTGCAGCGCGCCCTCAAATACGAAAAAAAAGGGGCGGCCTCCCCAGAGGGCCCAGAGGGGGTATTTATATGCGAGGACTTTCGGCTGGAAGAAGAGGCAGAAGAAGAGGCAGAGGAGGCCGCAGAGGAGCCCCTCCCCACCCCCCTGGTTGCCTCCTAGACCGGTTTTAGGTTGACATAAGCTGCTGCGACACAAATTTTTCGGCATGTTCCCGCCCTCATTCCCATTGAAATGTCTCCTTCGGCCGTCCTCAACGTAGCGAAAAGCTACGCCTGCGGGGGCCTCAGTCCGGGCCGCGGGAGCCTGCTCGAAAACTTTGTGTCTCGTAACGCTCATGTCAACCTAAAACCGGTCTAATACCCCACCCCCCCC
>Ga0209755_10001172_pt1 | contig 42773 bp, 36 predicted proteins | sample TergutCo191P1_FD_187301 | JGI IMG/M metagenome (GOLD analysis project Ga0209755, IMG submission 187301) | Cornitermes sp. P1 segment gut microbial communities from Petit-Saut dam, French Guiana - Co191P1 (SPAdes) (version 2) | ecosystem: Host-associated > Arthropoda: Insects > Digestive system... | reverse complement strand
GGTCGTGAAATCTTAGAAAACTACTGAAATTGCACCCTAAATGAAGCTGCAATATACACCGAAATTCGCAAGAGAAAAGTTTGTAGGGAAATGGAAAGAAAAATGGGTGAAATTCATCGGTAAATGTTTGACGTTTCAGTAGAAATCTGTTAAAGTTATAATCGTTATTGAAGCGCTTTGGCGCATTTGATAAAAGTAGTAAGTTAGGAAATCAAAGGAGAAATAAAATGAAGAAGATTCTATCGCTTTGCCTTGTATTGGCATTGGTGGCAGCATTTGCGGCGGGATGTGCACAGGCGCCTGCGCCACAGCCCCCTGCACAGCCAGTTGCGGAAGCCCCGGTTGAACCTGCGCAAACCCCAGAAGAACCTGCGCAAGCCACGGAAGAACCCGCACAACCCCCTGCGTCTGACGCAGAACCGGCAGACCCTAGTGACGAAACCGAACCAGAACCAGTGGCAGAACCTATACAGGAACCTACAGGCCCTGTCATGATTACAGTTGAAGAGTTAATGCCCATTTTTGAAGACGATAATGTAATACTAATAGGTGCAATTAACCCGACAGCGGCACTAGTTCCATTTTCACATGCGGCAAACCCAATCCGCGGCTCTTTCCTTGTCTGGACTGACGACATATATGGGCCGAGCGCAGACCTTCTGTCAATGGAGTTGGGCTTTGGAAGAATCCCCCTTGCACAGATGGAGGATCTTTTGTCCAGAACAGGCGGTACGCCTGAGAGCTTGTTTGTAGTCTACCATTCAGATGCTATGGCGGTTGGCGCAAGGGTTGCTTGGCATCTGTACATGCTGGGCCTTGATGTCAGATTCTTAGACGGCGGCGTGCCGGCTTGGAGAGCTGCAAATGGCCGCACCGGTGCGAGCAGCAGGCTTGCAAACCAAGCTGTTGTAAGTGAATTTAGAGCACCTAATTACAATCCGTCAGTTAATAATGTCACCCTGGAAGAAGTAATAGCAGCAGCCCAAAACCCTGCGCAGTGGGTCATAGTTGACACTCGTGCCCAAGGCGAATACGACGGCGAACGCACAGGTGCGTCCTCCGGCGGCTTTGGAACCGGAAGAATCGCAGGCTCTGTACATGTTGAGTGGTCAAGACTCCATGATTCCGACGGAATCAGGCTCCCTGATGAGCAGCTTCTGGAACTGTTTAATTTTGTCGGCGACAGAAATGTTATCGTTTTCTGCCAAGGCGGAGTCCGTTCGTCATATTCATGGCTTGTTCTTAGAGATTTAGGTTTTAATGTATGGAACTACGACGGCTCATGGATTGAGTGGTCATATGCAGCATCCACCGCAAGCGACTATCCAAGCGACGTGATTCTTGGACTTACAGAGCTCTGGTCCGACAATGGCAGAGTAATCTAGTTAGGAGGAAAATCAATGGCATATCAGCAAAGTGTAATGGACAAAATGCGCGAGATTGCACAGGACTGCCAAGGCAGCCAGACATCATATTGCAATGCGCGCTGTCCCATGCATACGGACGCAACGAAGTATATTCAGCAAATCAGCGAGAACAAGCTGGAAGATGCAATTGTGACAATTCGTGAAAAGCTATTTCTACCAGGCTCTCTGGGCAGGGTCTGCGCCCATCCCTGTGAGACCGAATGCCGCAGAAACACAGAATATGGACAGCCTCTCTCCATTGCTGCACTTAAAAGATATGCGGCTGACAAGGCGGATAAAGAGGAACTCTGGGATGTTTCCAAAAAGCCCTCAAGCGGGAAGAAAACCGCAGTAATAGGCGCAGGGCCTGCCGGTGCGCAGGCAGCAATCGACCTGGCCAAGGAAGGCCATGCCGTGACGGTTTACGAGAAACTTCCCGTAGTCGGCGGCATGATGCGCGTGGGCATACCCGAGTACCGCCTGCCGGCGGCCGTAATTGATTTCGAGTACAAATATCTATCCAAACTGGGGATTGAACTAAAGCTCGGGGTTGAGGTTGGAAAGGATGTTACCTTTGACAGCCTGATTTCAGAGCACGATGCTGTCGTCCTTGCAAACGGAGCGCATAAGAGCTTCGTTCCATCTGTAGCAGGTATGGAGGGCGTTGAAGGGATTACAAATGCCGTTGATTTTCTCAAAGAGACCTCTCTCGGTGAAAACAATTTTGAAGTAAAAGGCGATGTAATCGTAATCGGCGGCGGTGATGTGAGCATGGACTGCGCACGCACAGCGGCTAGGCGCGGCGCGAGAAGCGTAACTACAGTATCCCTGGAATGCTTGGAAGAACTTCCCGCAAGTGCTCACGAGCAGGATGGAGCCATCGAAGAGGGGGTTGCGTTTGCCTGTGGCTGGTGTGCCGAAGAAGTGATAAGCGAGGGGGGGCGCATTAAGGCCGTGACATTCGTAGAATGTACATCCTGTTTTGATGCGCAGGGAAATTTTGCCCCCACATTCGGCGACGACAGAAGAACTATTGAGTGCGCCACGCTGATATTTGCGACCGGGCAGATTGTTTTGGACGTCACAGAAGGTGCGCTGGAGCAGGGTGGCGGAGGCAGGTATGTAGCGGATAAGCAGACTCTTGCCACGAAGCTGGATAAAGTTTTCGTAGCAGGCGATAATGCCGGGGGCACGATTGTTGTCGAGGCTATGGCACTCGGGCGCAAAGCCGCAATTTCCGTTAACCGCTTCCTAGCTGGTCAGGATATCTCGGCGAACAGGGATTTTGAAAACGAATATGACTTCAAATCACAGCTTGACATCCCCCTTCCTAAGGATGTGGAGGATCTTCCGAGAAAGCACACCACGACGATCCCGGTTGTGGAGCGCAACAACTTTAGCGAATGCGACCTGGGCTTTGACGATGAAACGGCTCTCGCTGAGAGCAGCCGTTGCCTCAAGTGTGAGTGCAAGGAGTGCATGAGAGAATGTATCATGCTAAATGACTTCACACAGTATCCGGGTGCGCTGTTTAAGAAGTTTCTTGAGGATGGAGATATTGAGCCCATCGTGGCATACTCATGTAATATGTGCGACCAGTGTACGCTTGTCTGTCCCAAGGAATTTAAGTTTGCCGAACTATTCGGGGCGATCCGTAAGGACATGGTCAAGGCCAACAACGGCCAGTCGCCTATCCCTGGGCACAAGGCTATTAATATGCATCAGCTATTGGGCTTCTCGAAGCTCTTCACGGTAAGAATCAAAGGAGGTGGCAAATAATGTCAAGAAAAGCATTTTTGCCCGGCTGTGCGCTACCGTCATACAGCCCCGAAAACGTATCCAAGACCATTATGTACCTAAAGTCTGTTTATCCAGACCTTTCTGTCATCCAGAAATGTTGCGGCAAGCCCACAAAGGCGGTAGGCCAGGCGGAACTTTTTACGCAGCGCTTTAACGGGCTGGTTGAAGATATAAAGTACTGCGGTGCCGATGAGGTTATCATTGCATGTCAGAGCTGTATGAACACGCTCAAAGAATGCAAGGATTATGAAACAAGGTCGCTTTGGGCGCTGTTTCCGGAAATCGGGCTTCCGAAAGAAGTTTTGGGCAAAGCTAAGGACTCAGATGTTGTATTCTCTGTCCAAGACTCTTGCTCTGTGCGTGGAAACACAGATATTCACGATGGCATCCGCTGGATTCTTACAGAGCTGGGATACAAGTACGAAGAATCCCCGAGAACCCGTGAAAACACCCGTTGCTGCGGCTTTGGAGGCATGGTGGGGGCGGCAAACCCCGATGTGGCTATGCGGGTAATGAAGCGCCGTGTCGATGATTTCACGACTCCGTACATAGTAACCTACTGCGCAGCCTGCCGTCAGTCCATGCTAAAAGCAGGAGGCAAGGCGTGGCACATCCTAGACCTAGTGTGGGGTGACGTTGTAACTTCAAACACAGTGCCGCCTGAAGATGTTCTGGCGAGCCCTGTCAAAGCATGGAAAAACAGATACCGCAGCAAAGGCCTAATAAAGAAGGCGTATAGGTAAAAATAACGCGCTTTAGATATTACTCACTTAGATATATGGAGGAAAGCAAATGGAAGATAATGAAAACAAGGTTGAAGGCGAAATTCAGCCGGCGCAAGAGACTACAGTAAGCAGTGAAACTCAGTCAGGTGAAGTAAAAAAGCCCGAAAAGAAAAAAGGCGGATTGCTGAAGATTATTATTTTCGTAGTAGTTATTGCAGCAGCTGTTATAATTGCATACGTGACTGGACTTACAGACCGGATTCAAGATATTGCGGGCATGCGCGTATGGTTTGAAAACTTTGGGTTCTGGGGATATCTTGTCTTTATCGTGCTATATGTCGTTGCGGCGACATTTATGCTCCCGGCATTCCCTTTCACATTGGTAGCAGGCCTGGTGTTCGGCTCTATACTCGGCGGCCTTCTGTCACTTATTGCGGCCACCATTGGTGCGGTATTCGCGTTTATAATTGCACGCTATGTCGCAAGGGACACTATTGTAAGCAAGTTTGGAAGCAGCCCTTTGTTTAAGAAAATTGATGATGGGCTTAGGGATAATGGCGTGAGCTTTTTGATTTTAACCCGGCTTGTACCAATATTTCCGTACAATGTTCAAAACTACATCTATGGACTTACTCCTATTAAGTTAGGTACATACGCATTAGTATCGTTTATATGCATGGCTCCCGGTGCATTTATTTACGCATTTTTAGCGGGGATAATTATTGAAGAAGGCATAACGCCGATGCTTGCAGTATACTTTGCTGGTGCAGGTGTTGTCTTGTTCCTAGTTTCACTCATTCCAAAATACATTGCCAAGAAGAAGGGCATAAAATTACAAGATGATGAATAAGGGGATTTATAAATTGAAAAGAGTATTAGCACTTGTTTTGGCGGGGCTTATTCTCTTCGTGGCAGCGGTTGGCTGCGGCAGGGAGGAGCCTTCTGTTGCGGAGATTGATTTTAATGACTTTGATGCTGTCCTAGAGGCGGCCAGAGGCACCACGGTGACATTCTTCGGCTGGGGCGGCAGCGCCGCCACTAATGGATGGCTTGATAATGTTGTGGCTCCGTCGCTCTATGAGCAGTATGGAGTCACCTTGAGCCGTGTACCCATGGATATTGACGGTATACTGAGTAAGCTCATGGGTGAAAAGCAAGCGGGTGTAACCACAGGAGATATTGATGTGGTGTGGATAAATGGCGAGAACTTCTACACAGCCAAGACCGGGGATTTACTTTTTGGCCCAATCACCCACTATGTGCCGAATTTTGCCACATATCTAAACCCTGATGATGCCGACCTGCACTATGATTTCGGTACTCCGATTGAAGGGATGCAGGTACCTTACGGCAGGGCTCAGCTCGTGTTTATGGCTGATTCGGCTGTCCTAGACAGCTTCCCCACAAACGCACAGGAGCTACTGGAACTTGCGCGGGCAAATCCCGGCAGGATTACCTATTCCGCTCCGCCTGACTTTACAGGAAGCGCCTTCGTCCGCAACATCCTGTATGAAATAGTCGGATTTGAAGCAATTTTCAACGCTCCGCGCGATGAACAGGCAATTTACGAGATCATCAGACCGGGGCTGGACTTCCTCATAGAGTTAAAACCATATCTCTGGCAGGAAGGCATGACATATCCCGTTGACGCGCCTGCTCTTGAGCAGATGTTTATTGATGGGCTGGTGCTCATGAATATCAGCTATTCACCACTCCATGTGGCACAGAACATACTGTCAGGGGAATACCCGGATACAGTTCAGACATTTGTTTTTGAAAGTGGCAATATAGGCAACACCCACTACATGGCGATTCCTTACAACGCACCGAACAAAGCCGGTGCCATCGCACTGATTAATCACATCATAAGCCCGGAGATGCAGATTACTAAGTACGATGCAGCCAATTGGGGCGACTTGCCTGTTTTTGATGTAAACAGGTTAAGCCCGGAGCAGAGAGCTCTGCTGGATGCTGTGGATAACGGTATCGGCATACTGTCTCCGGAGGAACTATTTGCCCACCGTTTGCCGGAATTGCAGGCTTACAAGATTCCGATTATCGAAAGGCTCTGGGTTGAGCACGTCCTACACGCAAGGTAGGAGAGAAATATTCCAAGGATGTACCTGTATGGGCGGCCGGTTTCGGCCGCCCGCAGGTTTGTATTCCGATGTGGTCTTTTTGTGCCTAAGATAGCGAAAGGAATGGCCGTAAGTATGACAAAGCTAAAGAAGGCGGCAACGCCGTACCTATTGTTAATACCTTTTCTGCTGATTATGGGTTTTATATTCATGGGCGGGCTAGTTCAAGCAGTTGTGCAGAGCCTGGGCTACATGCCGGTATTTAACATGACTGAACTCACGTTTGAACATTACCGCAGGGTACTCAGTGATTTCCGGTTTCTCAGTTCGCTTCAGTATACATTTTACATAGCCTTGACGTCCTCAGTCCTCTCAGTGGTTTTGGGCGTCTTTGTTGCGTTTTTAGTGCACAAGGCACGCAAAGGCAACAGGCTGTCGTTTTCGTTTATTAGGATTCCCATAATGATTCCACATATTGTGGCCATTATAATGATTTTCCACATATTTTTTCAGACAGGAATATTATCCAGGGCTGCCTTTAGCTTAGGGCTGATTGAGAATGCAAATGACTTTCCTCTGATGATTTTCGACCGCGGAGGGGCGGGTATAATTCTGCTGTACCTATATAAGCAGATTCCGTTTGTGATGCTGATGGTTTATTCTATTTCGAGAAATATAGATGGAAAATATTACCAAGTGGCGGAGAACTTGGGTGCAACCCCTTTTCAAATAATGACTAAAATAACTTTGCCGCTTCTGGCTCCGACAATTCTCTCGGGCTTTCTGTTCTGCTTCGCCTTTGGCTTCGGCGCATTTGAGGTGCCTTTTTTGTTAGGCAGTCCCGCTCGGCAGACTTTGCCTATTTTGGCTTTTATTGAGTACAGAAGCCCCGTAATAGCCGACCGTCCGGCGGCCATGGCCATAAATGTTATTATCTCAGTTATTTCGCTGGGGCTTATTTGGCTGTATGCAAAGGTGCTAAGTGCCCTTACGAAAAAAGGCATGGAAATGGGGGTGGGTTAGTTGAAGGGAGTACGGCCTGTTTACAATGTGCTTTACTACTTGTTTGTATTTATTAGCTGCGCGCCGCTTCTAATGCTTGCAGTTCTCACCGTAAGCACCTTCTGGCCTTATCCTGCGCTTGTGCCCGAGGTGGTGTCGCTGGAGTATTTCCAGCATGTTTTCGTAGGGAACAGGCAGACCCTCATGGCTATAATCTCAAGCATTCTGCTGGCGTTTTTCGTAATGCTGCTCAGCCTTTTGATAGCTATTCCTGCGGGGAAGGCTATTGGATGTTATAATTTTAAGGGCAAGGGGTTTGTGAAGATACTTGTGCTTGTGCCTATTGTAGTGCCGTCGATTGCCGTCATTACCGGGATTCACGTTTCGATGATTAGAGCCGGACTGACAGGCGACTACTTGGGAGTGACAATAATCCAAACCCTGTTTGCAATGCCCTATGCCATACGCATAATGACAAATGTTTTTGAAATAATAGGAAGCCGGCTGGAACAGCAGGCGGAGGTTTTAGGCGCGGGGGCTTTTACTATTTTCAGAAAAGTTACTTTGCCGAGGTTAATTCCTGCCATATTGTCGGCGGGGGCGCTTAGCTTTACGGTTTCAATTGCGCAGTACATCACAACATTCATAATAGGCGGCGGGCGCATTATAACCATCACAATGCTCATAGTCCCGCACATACAGAGCAGGGAGCACCATATCGCGGCGGTATACAGCGTTTTGCTAATTGCAGCTTCCCTGCTTTCCCTGGTACTTGTGGAGAAGCTGGTCAGGCGTTATTATAAAATTGATGAGGTTTTTAGCATTTAGTGTTAGATGCTGTGCTTATATCCGCACTATCTAACGGTTAGGAGTAAAATTTTGGCAGGAATGCGTCTTGAAAATATCAATAAGTCATTTGACAAAAATCATGTGCTCAAAGGGGTTAGCCTGGAAGTCGGGAGTGGGGAGTTTATTTCAATCCTAGGTCCGTCAGGCTGCGGCAAGACAACTCTCCTGAGGGTAATAGCGGGACTTGAGCAGCAGGACTCGGGAAGTGTCTTCTTGGAGGGGGAGTGCTGTGACGGCATCCCGGCCAGAAAAAGGGGGGCGGTTATAGTTTTTCAAGACCTTGGGCTATTTCCGCATATGACAGTAAGACAGAATATTGACTTCGGCCTAGCTGCAAAAAAAATAAGCAAGGCGGAGCGGAATAAAAAAATCAGCTATATGCTCGATGTCATGCAGATTAGCGACAAAGGGGAAGCCTATCCGGTTGAGCTCTCAGGCGGGCAGAAGCAGCGTGTGGCCCTAGCGCGGGCATGCGTACTGGAACCGCGGCTGCTGCTGCTGGATGAACCGTTTTCGGCTCTGGATCAGGCTCTTAAAGATGACATGAGGGAGTTTGTGTCAAAGCTGCAAAAAAATCTGGGGATAACAACTGTGCTGGTCACACATGATAAAGAGGAAGCCTTCATGCTCTCTCGGCGTGTGGCCGTAATAATTGACGGTAACCTCCTCCAGTACGGCAGTCCTGAAAGCATTTACGCAAAGCCCAAAACCATGGAGGTTTCAGACTTTATCGGTGAAGCAAACTATATTGAAGAAGAGATTTCAGACGGGCGGTTAAACTGCCTGTTCGGAGCGTTTGATGCGCTGGGTCTTGCAGGGCCTTCTTTCGGCGGCAGAGCCCGGCTAATGCTGAGGTATGATCAGCTTATACTGAGCCGTACAAAAGGCATCCCTTGTACGATTCTTGAAAAAAAGTACAAGGGGAGCGTGACAACTTATACGGTTAAGGTTTCGGAGCAGACAGACGGCTTGGTGCCCTCTTTGACCCTGAAAGTCAATTCAGCCTACGGAGGCTTTGAGTCAGGGGGGCAGGCCTTTGTCAGAGTGGCAGACGGTGCGGGATGGGTGTTATAAGGCAGGGGGTTGGGAGGACTTATTTGCGAAGTTTTCATAGGCCGCATAGACATGCTCAATATATGAGCTGACATCCTTAATTACAGGGATTTCAACGCTAAATGATGCTCCTTGGCCTATGAGGTTTCCTGTTTTCATAGAGTCTTCGTCAGGGGATATATGCACTTCGTTGCTGCTGAAGAGTTCAGGAGAAGTAAGCACGGCCACAGAATATATATCCCATTTATATATACCGTCGTGGCCAAAATACTCTTTCTCCCTTTCAAACCAATACTGCCCCTGAGCGCATAACCATTGCAGAAATGGTATACTGCTGTCTTTGAGTTTGTCAAAGCGCTCTTTGGTAAAGAGTGCGTCCAGGCAGATATTCCCGGTGGCGATTTTTATATTATGACCCTTTGTCAGAACATTATACGCAGCTTTGCTGCTGCATGAGAAATTTAGCTCACTTAGAACCTTTCCCATTATTACAAGAGGCTCAGTAGTGCCGCCCATAAATGAAAGGTTCTTAACTTTGTCAAAAAAGGTAGCGTCAAGCAAGTAGGCGTGGTAGAGGTTTGTCAGCGAACCTATCCCAACGATGGAAACCTCTCCGGGATATTTTGATGCCATCTCGGTAAGAAATTTGGCCGCACTGTTTTCTGCGGCGTTTTCGGCATGGCCGAAATGCACAGGGAGATGCTCCATACCTATGCTCTTCATGAATGAAACGGTGTTTTTAGATACAACCTCCAAGTTATTATTGCCGAATGTGGTTGTGACTCCTAGAAGCTCGCACTTGCCTGTGCCGAGGGCATAAATTATGGCCAGCCCATCATCGAGGTCGCAGCCTTCCACTCCGAATGTATTATCGCAGTCAATAATGATTTTTTGCATGTTGGTATCCTTTCGATTTTTGGGATTAATGCTTACCCCTGTATTCATTTGCGATTTCTTCTATGTCATCGCCGTTGCGGAACCTCTGTTGCAAAGAGCGCATCCACAGCATTGTTTTCACCGGACCTCTTCGGCGGAAGCGCCGTGCTGAGGTTTTTATTTGGCCTCTTACAATACCGAATTTAAGGCCGGCTTCTTTTATATCCAGCGAAAGCTGATAGTCTTCCATGAGCGGGATGTTTGCAAAGCCTCCGAGCTTGTCAAACAAATCCCTCATGATAAAAATTCCCTGATCTCCGAATGCAGTGCCCAGCACAGGCACGCGGAAGTTGTTGGACATTAGGGAGTTGTAGAGCATCAGAGGGTGCATGCTGTCAAAGCGTATACGGAAGCAGCCAACTTGGTAGCCCTTGGCTAGTTTTTTTTCAATATGCCTTAGGGGGTTTTTAGGTAAAATACTGTCCGCGTGGACAAACCATAGCACGTTGCCGCTTGCGTGTAATGCTCCGTAGTTCATTTGGCGCGCCCGGCCCTTTTCAGGGGCGGTTAGGCACTGAGGAGGGGCGCAGGGGGGCGTACAATGTTCGGCACTTTGGTCAATCCACTGCTCAATCTGCGCGACAGTGCCGTCGGTGCTGCCTCCGTCGGAGAAGATTATCTCGCATTTGCCCAGTAACTGATTGAGGCTTTTTAGCAATTTGCTTATGCCTTCGCTCTCGTTATATACAGGTATTATTATTGAAACTCTTAGCTTATTCCCGTTCATCCTGTCAAATAGTCCTCTCTGAGCTTTTCAAGAAATTCCGAGGTTAGGTAATACTTGATTTTCTCATAAGTAAACTCGTCTTTGAGAAGGCGGCCGGGGCTGTTGTACTCCACCCATGCCATTGCGCACCAGGTTATGCCGCGCAAGCAGTTCATCCTGAGATACGGGGAGGTGTCATCCCACAGCATTTGCGGGTCTGAGTATTTTGATGACTTTGCGCAGTACAGGCCGAGAAACTTTCGGATTTCAGCCTCCGATAAGAGCGTTTCGGTCTTCCAAAGGGTGGTAGTAGGGGCGAGGAAATGGCCTAAATCCTGCCCGGGACATGCGAAAAGGGGCTTTTCCCAGTCCACTAAATAAGTAAAGCCGTCAGGCCGTACGAGGAAATTGCCAGAGTTTACTTCGGTATTTATTATTGTGCGGATGCCGGAATCTCTGTAGTTTGTGATAATCTCCGGGCCGGACTCCAAAAGGGCTGAGATTGTGGTTTTAGTTTTGCTGTCGGCAAAGCCGCAGTCCAGATACTTTTGAAACATTGCACAGCACTCATCTAAGACTGCTCCGAGGGGATTTCTAGGCTTAATTAAATGGCTTTCGGGAGAAATGCTTAGGCTGTGAATATCCGCAAAACACTGTGCAGCATTGGGGAGATGCTCCTGATAGTTAAGAGCTCCGCCGGGCAAAAAGGACATCACGAGAAAGCCGTAGGGAAATTCAGACTTTGTATCGTCAATGTACAGGGGCTCCGGTGTTCTGCCCGAGGGGAAAAGCAGCTTGAGGGCTTCATACTCGTAGCGCACCTGGTTAGCCAGGTGCATCTGGCTGCCCATAGGGATTCGAAGTACAAGTTTTTCTCCGGAAGCGGGATGGGCAAATGTGTAATTGAGGTTATATTCACCGTGGCCGAGCAGTGCAAACTCCACGGCAGGATTGCTCTCATTGCCCAGCCATTTGCAAAATGACTTTGAGGCTAATACTGCGGATAAGTCAATGTGGTTCATTTTTGTCAAACCGCCTTTTCTGTGATCTTGCTGCGGTGCAGCTCAATGAATTTTTTTGTTTCGGGGCAGGTGGTTAAATCACCGCATTCGAGCTGATGGACTAGTTTAGCCAAGTCCGCAGGCTCATCTATGTCCATCAGCTGCTCACCGGTTACCAGGGTTTTTCCGGCTTTTTTAGCGGCCGCAGCGGTCTTTTCCAGCACTGAGGACACACCATATTCTTCTAAGCTAAAGACTTCCGGGCAAGGCTCTTTCATTCCAATGAGGTAGTAACCGCCATCGTCTGTCGGACAGATTACAATGTCATTTGTACTTAGGAGGTCAAGTGCGCCCACAATGGCAGATGCCTCTATGGTGGGGATGTCACTGCCCATTAGCAGACACTTCTTATAGCCCCTGCGGAGCATGTCGCATATGGCGTTATACATTCTCTCACCCAGATTATTGCCTGCTTGGGGGGTGTATGAGAGAGCGTTGGGGCAGAGGGCCTCTATCTCTGCGGTGCCGTCAGCAGGGGTGTAATACACAGCAATGTCACAGTTTATTTCGGGTTTACTTAAAACAGCGTAAATGTCCAGAAGAAACGCCCTGTGCAGCTCGCGGCACTGCTCGCCTGTAAGAATGGGCATTAACCTGGTTTTGGTTTCCCCTGGTATGGGAACTCTGGTAAAGAAAATTACTACATTGTCTTTCAAGCGCGACTCCTCAATTTTTGCCCAACCCAAACAGGGGCAGAATATTTAGTATATATTAATCTATCATATCACAGCCCATAAAGGGCACTAAAACCTTTGGCACGGCGACAGAGCCGTCGTCTTGCTGATAAGTTTCAAGAATACTAAGCCACACCCTTGGCGTCGCCAGGCCTGAACCGTTTAGTGTGTAAACCAGATGCTTTTTGCCTTTATTGTCAGCATATTTTATATTTGCCCGCCTAGCCTGGTAGTCAGAAAAATGGCCGACAGAGGATACCTCAAGCCATTTTTTTACGCCTGGGCAGTAGACCTCAATATCGAAGCAGCGGGCGTACTTGTCGCCCATCTCGCCTGTGCAAAGGTCTACGACCCTGTATTGCAGCTCAAGGCCGCGGATAGGCCTCAGGCAATCTTCCAGCAAATCTTGAAGCTGCTCCTGCACATCTGAGGGCTCGGCAAATTTTAGAAGCTCGACTTTGTGAAATTCATGCACCCTCTGCATGCCTCTTGTACTGCGGCCTGAAGCTCCCGACTCCCTCCGGAATGCGAGAGAATAGGCCATGAAGCATTGCGGTAGCGAACCGGCAGGGAAAACAGTGTCCGCAAAGGCTGCCGTGAGAGGCACTTCTGCTGTGGGGATGAGCCAGAGGTCGTCCTTGTCGCTTTTGTACTGTTCAATGGAAAACTTAGGGAGATGCCCCGTGTGGGTTAGCGCCTGAGATGTCACCAGGTGAGGGGGGAGAAGTTCTGTGTATTTCTCTTCATTTAGGGATAGGCCGTAGCTGACAAGTGACCTTAGAAGCCTCGCACCCTTGCCCTTAAAGAGGCTAAAGCCTGCCCCGGAGAGCTTGCTGGCGGCCTTGGCATCGGTGAGGCTTAGCTTCTCCGAGAGATCCCAGTGCGGCAGGGGTGTTGCGGCCTTGCACTTATAGTGGGAGGAAGACTCTTGCACAACGACATTGTACGTTTCGTCTGTACCAGCAGGAGCGTCCGGGTCAGGAATGTTCGGCACATCATATAAAGTCGCCTGGGTAAAGTTTTCAAGCGCCTTGAAATCCTTTTCGGCGTTTGTTATAAACTTGCGCAGCTTGCGCTTTTCCTCTGACGGTACTGAAGGGTCACGGCTAAAGAGGTTGCGCTGCTTGTTGAGTTCGCTAATTTTGGCTCTCTGTAAGCGGGATTCCAGCAGCAGTTTTTTCAGTGCATCAATGTATTCCACGTCATAGTTTTTTTTCTCAAGCTCCTGCTTTAGATATTCTTTATTATTGAGAATAAGGTTTTTATCTATCATTGAATTTTAACCCGCCGAAAATGAAGAAGCCGCATCTTCAGCCCATTTTACTATTGCATCATCGTCGCCCGGGAGTAAGGTGCGCACGGAGATGAGGGCTTTATTATACTGGATTCTTATTATTATGGGGCGTCTGGCGCCGCGGAGCTTTTCTTCAAGCTCGTTAACTGTAAGGCCGCACGGGCTCAGTGAGACAGCCCAGCCGGGCAGGGGCACATTTGGAAGTGAGCCGCCGCCTGTTTCGTCCATGACTTCAATAACTTCAGCTTCCCATCCGCTAAGCACAGCCCTAAGCCTATCCGCCAGAGCAACTGCGCGGGAGTTAAGCTCGGCTTCGCCCGCAAAAAGCATGGACAGGACAGGGATTTTCGCAGCAGCTTCTTTGGGGAATCTATACAGCCGCAGAGCAGCTTCCAAGACAGAGAGGGTCAGCTTGTCGGGGCGTATGGCTCTGGTGAGGGGGTGTTTTTTCATAGCAGCGATTAAATCCGCCCGCCCTGATATTATGCCGGCTTGTGAGCAGCCGAGGAGTTTGTCGCCGGAAAAGCACACCACATCAGCACCGGAGGAAAGCCAGCTCATGGCGGTTTCGCCTGCACTGAAACCAAAAGGCTCTGTGTCGATTAGAAAACAAGCGCCCACATCGTAGATCACGGGAAGCCCCACAGATTTGCCATACTGCACAAGCGTTTGCGCAGGCACGGAAGATGTGAAGCCTACAACTTCATAATTGCTGGTATGGACTTTTAGCAGTACTTGCGCATTTTGGTTCTCCACGGCATCTACATAGTCAGCAAGGCTTGTTTTGTTTGTGGTTCCTACTTCCACAAGTTCCGCACCGCCCTGTACTATGACCTGCGGCACTCGGAAGGAGCCGCCTATTTCAACGAGTTCTCCACGGGAAACAGCCACTTTCTTGCCTTTGGCAAGTGTGGCCAAAACAAGCATCATCGCCGCTGCGTTATTGTTTACAACCATTGAGGCTTCGGCACCGGTTATTTCGCAAAGCAGTGTTTCAATGTGGCTGTAGCGGCTGCCGCGGTTACCGGTTGTGAGGTCATATTCTAGGTTGCTATAGCCCTCAAAGACCTCAGACAGTCCGGAAATCAAATCCTTACCGAGGGGCGCGCGCCCCAAGTTTGTATGCAGCACAATCCCGGTGGCGTTAATTACGCCGCGCAGGTTGTGCTGCTCTTCAGATATTTTTGCTGCAACTATCCTAGCGCACTCATCAAGGCTGGGGAGCTGCGTTAATGTGCCGGAAAGAACATCACTTCGCAGTTTGTCCAGAGTTTCACGGCCGGCATGCTTGGCGCGCTCAGTTCCGATGCCGGAGAGCAGCGGGTGCATCAGCAGAGTGTTCATTTTAGGTAGGTTGTTTAATAAGTTACTCACGAAAAGACCCCCGTAAACTGTGTGAATGCTTGCTGCGTATTCCGTACGCAGAGCTTACGGCATTATATCACATTTGTATCAAGCGGCACAAGGGGAGCGCTGCGCCATTTGCTTACCGGCAGCCTCCCGCTGACTTTTTCCGTGCGAAATTTTGTAACGTAATAATGCGGAACCTAGATTCCAAAGTGATTGCGCACAAAGGCTGCAAATTTTCGGCCTGTTTCGCTTATGTATTTTTCCCTCTTAAAACCAATCTTAATATCCTGCGATAACCCACTATCCGAGATGGGGAGCAAAACTATGTTGCCATCATTTCTATAAGGCTCAGCACTGCTGGAAGGAATAAAGCCGGAGCCTTGATTTATGGAAATTAGCCAGCGCTGCACTTCATAGCTGTTTGTAAAAACATCATCGCGGACAAAGAACCCCATGCCTGAGCATAGATGGTAGGGTAAATCAAACCTGCCATCGGCCTGTTTTATAAAAATCAGCCTCTGTGCCCGCAAATCTTTTAGTGCGACTTCACTGAGCCTGGAGAGAGGGCTAGACTTATGAACAGCAAGAAAGTACGGGTCTGAATAGATTGTTGCTGATTTGTATTTTCTAAACATTGGGGATTCGGGAAAGAGCAGCATGTCATATTCGCTTGTATCAATCCGGAATGTTGAGATTTCCAGATAATCCAACTGAGCTGCGGTGTCGGGATACAGGTCCATGAATGCTGCGAGGCACCGCATGAAGTTTTGGCTATGGTGAAACATGCCGATACTCAGTGTTTGCCTCTCGTCTTGGCTTTTTGCAGCGCTTACGGCGGCATCCAGCTCATGCATTGAGTTTAAGGCATGGCGTAGGAATTTTCTGCCGCTATCGTTAAGAAGTACTTTCTTTCCTGTTCGGTCAAACAGGCGCAGTCCCAACTCCTGCTCAAGGTTGGAGATGCTTTTTGATAGTGCAGACTGTGTTATGTTCAAAACTTGTGATGCCTTTGTCAGATTCTGCGTTTGTGCCGCAACTATAAAATACTTGACTTGGGTAAATTCCATTGACAAACCTCCTTGCATCACTGAGAATTATACAACGGAAACACATCCCAATCAAGTTATTTAACGGTAGAAGCCGAAGGAAAGTGGCCGGCCGGGAGTGAGGCTGCTAATTTGCTTTGCCATTCGCTCATAAGCAGCGTCTCTCCCGGCCGGCCACGAAACCGTCCCGGGGGTGTTTGTTCTGGGGGCCGCTAGACGGTGAAATCCACCGTAACCATTTTAAGTTCGGTGAACTCAGCTAATCCTACTAGGCCACCCTCCTTGCCAAGCCCGCTTTCCTTGACGCTTGTGCCCCAGCTTTGCTCGTTTGTCAAAGTTTGGCAGTTTAGGAAGATTGAGCCTGCCCTGAGTGCCGGGATCATCTTGAGGCAATTTTTTATATCTGCTGACCATAGATGCACGCATAGGCCATATGGGGAGTCATTAGCCAGTGTAACAAAATCGTCGTTGTCTGTTAACTTAATTATGACTGCCACAGGGCCGAAAACCTCTTCGCGGGCTATGGTCATTTCATGTTTTACATCTGAAATTATGGTAGGCATTACATAAAAACCCTTTTCGTGAGCGGAGGTTTTGGCCTGGGAGTAGTACAGGGTCGCACCCTCATCAAGCGCATTTTGTATATAACCTTCAATGCTGGCCTTGTGCGAGGCGCTTGCAACAGGCCCCATGTATGTGCTTTTTTCAGCAGGGTCATCAACTTTTACATTTGCTGCAAATGCGGCTAGCTTCTCTAGAAACTCATCATAGACTTTCTCGTGGACGTAATACCGGCCAGGCCCTGAGCAATGCTGGCCGCTGTTGTTAAATTGTCTAAAACCAAGCACCTTTATAGCCTCGTCAATGTTTGCATCTGGCGCAATCAGCACGGGGTTGTTGCCGCCTAGCTCCATCACGCACTTCTTTACGGTTCCTGCGGCATACCTAAGGACATCCTTTCCTGTTTCGCTGCTGCCGGTAAAGCCAACAATGGACACTGCGGGGTGGGTGGCAATAGCTTTGCCCACAGAGCCGCCGGGGCCTGTAATAACATTTACCACGCCGTCAGGAATGCCAGCCTTCATCATTATTTCCGCTAATTTTAAGATTGTTGCGGAGTTTATGCTTGGCGGTTTGATGACACATGTGTTGCCTACTGCGAGGGCTGCGGAGACCTTTACCGCAGTTACAATAACAGGGAGGTTCCATGGGATAATCAGAGCAGCTACGCCAAAAGGTTCGCGCCTGAAATAAGCGAGCTTACTGGAGTCCATGGGTATGTGTGTGCCCATTAGCGACTGGGCGATAGCAGCGTTATATTCAAACTTATCTGCGGCCCCCATAACAATGCCGAAAGCGTCGTTATACGGTGTGCCGTGTTCAAGGACATCGCACATAGCCAAATCATGGGCGTTTTCCCTGATAGCGGCAGCGACCTTGTTTAGAACGGCGTTGCGCTCTGCTTGTTTTAGGCTTGACCAGGAATGGAATGCTTCTGCGGCAGCGTTGACCGCTTTGTCAACATCATCTGAATTTGCAAGCGGAACTTTTGCCAGATTCTCGCCTGTCGCAGGATTTAAGGTGACAAAAGTTTCCCCACTTTGTGAATCCACCCATTTCCCATTGATTAGCATCTTCATGTTATCATAAATCATTACTTTAACCCCATTTCATATTTTTGCTAAAATCCTATCACGGGAGAGCCGTGGGCCGTATCGTCCGTCACGCTGAAAAATGATGCAGAATTTCGTCTGAAATGACGAATACAAAAAATGCTGTCTGCTGTATTATCTCAATTATGCGAGGTGACGCAAATAGCTTCGCTGTATAACCGAACAAACCAGAAAGCAGGCTCCGGCCTGCTTTTTGGTGCGCTTAATTGCGCAAATGTGCCTGTTTCGTAAGCCCCTCTTGTTTTGGTTGCGGATACGTTGTATTATTGGAGAATCAGCGGTGCGTTACGCGCCGCTGGAGTAGCAAGAGTTAAAAGACTGAAGCAGGTGGGGTGGACATGCATAAAATATCGGCGGCTTTATGTGTTTTGATAGCTTTTTTTGTAATTGCGGGGTGCTCAAGTGAGCAGGAACTTCGGCATATGCAGGATTCACGCTTTATGCTTGACACATTTTGCACAATCACTATATTTTATCCTGATGATGCGGAAATGCAGGCGAAAGCCGCCCGGGTGATTGAGGAAGCCTTCTTACTCATATTGCACTATGAACAGCTATTTAGCATAAGTGTAGAGGGGAGCGACATATGGCGGATAAACCATGCGGGCGGAGCCCCTACAGAAGTTTCGGCTGAAACTGTGGCAATATTGGAGGCAGGCATTGCCTTTGGGAGTATATCAGAAGGGAAGTTTGACATTACCGTCGGAAGGCTGACAAGGCTGTGGGACTTTAGCGGACACTCAGGTGTCCCGGGCCAAGCTGATTTGGCGCAGGCTATAAAGAGTGTGGGATACCAGGGCATAGTTATTGAGGGAAACACCGTGACACTCGAAAATCCTGAAACTTGGCTGGATCTGGGCGGAATTGCCAAAGGCTTCATTTTGGACAGTCTGTCTGAGTTTATGCGCAAGCAAGGCGTTAGAGCTGCTGTTATTGACCTGGGCGGGGATGTGGCGGTTGTAGGTGAGCGGGCTGCGGGGAGGCTTTGGCGCATTGGGGTAAGGCATCCGTTTGGGGCACAGCATGGCCTATTTGGGGTAATAGAAATCCCTGAGGCGGCATCCATCACCTCAGGGATTTATGAGCGTCAATTTGAGCAAGGCGGCATTTCCTATCACCATATACTTAATCCTCGGACCGGAATGCCTGCAACCAGCGACATTGTTAGCGCAACAGTGGTGACAAACAGTGCCTTGGCTGGCGATGCTCTGACCTCGGCAGTCATGCAGGCCGGCAGCGGGCGGGCTGTGGAGCTGCTTCTGAGTTTCCCGGAAATAATAGGTGCGTTGCTGGTGCTATATAACGGTGAAATCATAGAGGTTGGGGATATTGCATTTGAGGGTGTATAAGCACAGCGTTTTTCGGTACTACCCGTCATTTTTCTAAGTTCATGTCCGCTTGACCGGGTTGTCAGATTAATTTTCTTTTTCAATACCGCAGTGCCTGTCGGCGAAGGTAAGTGTTTTATTGTATTTGAGAAGGGTGAAAGAAAAGTCAAGTAATTGTGCGGTAATATAGTCATCAAGGTCGATCTCCATAATCTCCTTGATTCTCCTGATGTGATATACAAATGTGTTGCGGTGCAAATTCAGTGATGCAGCCGCTTTAGACACATTGCGGAAATTGCTCAGATAGGCATAAAGGCTCTGGGTAAACGTAGTTTTGTACTCGGTATCGAATGCGATTAGCTTGAGAAGTGCGGGGTGACAGAGCTTTTGGGACTTCCCGGAGTGAACGCAGATTTCGGCTATATGATAAGGGACATATTCACCATATGGATAAACCCGCCTGCCGGGGTCGGTGCGAAGCCCGATGCGCAAAGCGTCAAGAGCCTGCTCATAGTGGAAACGGAGCTTGGAAAGGTCGGTGCACCGCCTGGAAATCCCACAGCTCATATTATGTTCTTTTAGAAAAGTCCCCAACTGGGCAAGCTCGGACTTAAAAATATCCCGGATATGTGTGAGCCCTGCTGCAATAACGATTTGCTCATCATATATGAGAGCTTGGCCGCCGCTAATCATCTTTTCCAAAATGTCGCGCATATAAGTTATAGAGAAATGTTGAGGGCCGTATCCTGTTACATCAAAAACAAAAACGTAAGTGTTCCGTTTGAGCCCGATGTTTAGAGCCCGTATGCGCTCTTCAAGAATATCAGGGTCAGGGGGTTCTCCGTTTAGCAGGCTTTCTATGAAGTTTTCGTACAACAATCCTCTGGCAAACTGCTTAGCGCTATCCCGTTGTATAAGGGCGGAAGCTGCATCGCCGAGGAGAAGCAGCTTCTGTTCATCATCTTTAGTAAATGCCCTGCAAAATTCCACGACCGTCAGAGTGGCCGCAAGTTTGCCATTTATTGGTACTTTTAATAACATTCTGCGGCACAGGCTGCCGCCTCCGCTGCGGACAAACGGGGCATTGCTGCGCTCTAGCTTCTCGGCCAGGTTGTCACGAAGCCCGTCTGTCACAGTTTGCACCGAAAGACAGCCATCGCGCTTGAGCTCCTGCCATTGTGCATCCTCAGGAATGTCAATGTCCGAAGTAAGTGCCAGAGCTTTCCAAGTTTTGTCAGTCAGGGCTATCGGATTGCCAAGCATTTCAAACCCTATGGCCATAAGCTGGCCGTAGCCGGTTACAGAACCTGCAACAGCGGAAAGCAGCCTGCCGGCATAATTGTCCTTGTACAAAAAGCACCTCTAAAAAAATATCTTTGGTGTAAATTGTAGCATAGCGGTGTAACCTTGCCAATCGGCACAACTATGAAATGATTTCACAGCTTATATGCCGGTGCGGAATATAAGCTGCCGCAAAACATGCATATGCCAATGTTTCGGCACTCAGTTTTGCAGCCCTTGGGTTAAGGGCTGCAAAACCATATGTCTGCATGTTTTTGCGGCAGATAAAAGTTAGTTATGTTTTAAGATATGGGGCAATTACTCAATGAGGCAAACAGTGGTCATTTTCTGAACTGTATACTCCAAAACCCCTTGATATCCGCCTTCACGGCCGCCTACTCCTGAGGCCTTCACTCCGCCCCAAGGTGCTTCCGCTGCTATGAAGTTATGTGAATTGACAGAGAAAGTGCCGACTGTAAGGCCTTTGCCCAAAGTTAGCGCACGGGCGACATTTTTAGACCAGATGGAAGCTGTGAGGCCGTAATTATTATCCTCAGCAAGACGCATGACTTCAGCTTCATCATTCCATTTGAGCATGACAGCCACCGGTCCGAAAATTTCTTCGCGGTAAATCTTCATATCGGGAGTTACATCGGTGAAAACAGTCGGGGGGATGAAATATCCGTTGTCATATTCAGGGCCTGTGAGCCTCTCTCCTCCCAAGACTAGCTTTGCACCCTGCTCTTTGCCTGACCCAATGTACTTCATAACATTATCAAAATGCTCTTTAGAAACTAGAGGTCCCATGTCTGAATCGGGCTTTAAGGGGTCGCCCACCTTGAGGTGCTTTGCATGGGTGAGGTATTTTTCAAGAAACTCATCGAAAACATCTTCATGGATGTAATAGCGCCCTGGTGAGCCGCAAGCCTGTCCGCAGTTGAAGAACTGGTGGTGGCCCAGAACTTCCACAGCACGGTCGAGATTTGCGTCAGGAAAGATTATTGCTGGGTTTTTGCCACCGAGCTCCATTACCAGTTTCTTTAGAGTGGGAGCGGCGGCCTTCATTATTTCCACCCCTGTTTCGGTGCTGCCTGTAAATCCTACACAATCAATGCCGGGGTGCTCTGCCATATATGTACCAACTGTGCTGCCGGGCCCTGTGATAATGTTAACTGCGCCCTTGGGCAGTTCTTCAAAAGATGAGAGAAATTCTGCCAGTTTGAGGGAACTGATAGCGTTAATGCTGGGAACCTTCAGAACACTCGTACAACCTGCTGCGAGGGAGAGTGCGACTTTTTGAACCATGAGGAAAAAAGGCAGGTTCCATGGTGTAATCAATGCACAAACGCCTGCCGGCACCCGCTCAAGCATGTACATCCTGTCGGAGCTTGAGGGTATGTAGTGCCCTTCAATATGGCGGGCATAGGCACCGGCCTGGATGAAGTTTCCGGATGCGCCCATAACATCAGGGCCAAAGGCTAAATGTGCAGGAAGCCCGTGCTCCATAGCTGAAAGGGGAGGGACTTCTTTTTTTCCAAACTCGTTTCTAAGTTTTTCGCCCATTTTAAGAAGCAGGTCGCTGCGCTGATTGGCAGTTCTGCCTGACCAAACCGGAAAAGCTGCCCTGGCCGCTGCCACCGCCTTGTCAACATCGGCCTTGCCCGCAAGCGGCACAGTGCCCAAATCCTCGCCGGTTGTAACATTTTTGACTGCAAAAGTCTTGCCGGATTCGGCATTGACCCATTCGCCGTTTATCCACATTTTCATATTGCCGTAAATCATAATGCTCCTCCTATTAAATGTATTTTCAAAGTCATAATATAACAGGGGATAATTAGGCGCGTCATATGATGTGATGAAAAACCATGTCCAAATTTCGTCTATAATGACGAAATAAATGCGCCCTCAAAGAGATGTGCAATGTGAAGGCACTGGGGTTGGTTGCGTCCATTGATGGACGGCAAGCTGCAAAAAAGGGCCGAAATGAAGCGGCAGTACGCTAATTCACAGAAAATTCATGAATTGTTCGCAGAATAAGTGCTGACTTTTCAAGTGGTTTTAAGGTTTAATGTAAAATGTCGAATTTACGGCGTTATGCAAATTTCAAAACATTTGCAAATGTTACGAAAAAGGCTGTTATGCCGTCATTTTGGACAGGAAAAAAGAATTTTTGGAGGAAATATGCTTAAAATCAAAAAAACTTATAAAACTTGCGCTGCTTTATTGTTCGCGGTGGTTATGGCTCTTGCAGTCACGGCTTGCAGCAATGATGTAGCTGAACTCCCGCTTGCAGAAGATCCTGCCCGTGCTGTTGCTGATGCGGATTATGTTTCTGATGCGGTTGTGTATGAGGAACCGGAAGTAAACGAATTTTATGAAACTGTAATGGGTTTTGTAAGTGCACAGGCTGAGTCTTTTGGAATGGTCACCGGTGATTCTTCCGTGACTTTTGAAATCGGATTGGAAGGCTCACAGCCTCTGACATTTGAATTTCTGATGGAATTGGTTGAGGATTTCATATGGGCGGAAATTGAAGGGATGCCAATTGAGTTTCCTGAATTTGAGGAGTTTATTGCAGAACATTCACTTAGATTCCGCGTAGAGTCTTCTTCGGACGAAAACTGGAATATGGCCTTTAATTTTAGTATGCCTTCTCAAGCAGGCGGCTATGTTGATCTTCTTGATATCATATTTGTTGACAATGTTATATACATAAGCATGGCCCCGATTTTGGACATTGCCGACTTCTTAATCGATATAGCTTTTGAACTCTTCTTGTTTGATATGCTAGAAGCGCAGGGCTTGGATGTGCAAGATGCTTCAATTGAACTAGATGAGCTTCTGACAACAATCTCTGTTCTTTCTGAGTTTGGTTTTTTACCTCCGGAGGTCGCCGATATTTTAGGCGCAGTAGAGATTTTATTCCAGATGGAGTATTTAGCTATCGACTTAAACGATATCCCGGACATGGAGTTTTTTGAAGAAATGATGGAGGCTTCACTCGATTTTTATGAGCCTTTCATCGCTTTTTCCGAAGATCTTGTTTTAGTATTTGCCCAGCAGTCCTTACTTGATTTAGTTGAGGAACTGGATATTATTTCAAGGGACGGCGGATGGTATGTGCTTGAATTTGACGAAGTTCAGGCTGGGCTGCTGCTGGAAGAAATTTTCCGCATAGCTTATGAGTATGCTGTGGCCGTCACTTACATATTTAACCAAATCATTGAGTTATATGCCGATATGGGCATTATGCCGGTGTATGAGATTGCACCCAGCGATTTGCGTGAGGGGCTTGAGTTCTTTGATCCTTCCTTCTTTGACGAATTCACAGCACTTGTATCATACAAGGTTAGGGCAGATGGCGGAACTCAGGAAAGCGTGTTTTCCATCGCAATAACTCCAGAAGAGCTGGATGACACGATAGTTATCAGTATGTACACAGAGGTGTCGCCGCGGGCAGGCCTTATTACTGCACCTGCGGGCGCGGTTACCTCAGTAGATGAAATACTTTTAGAGTTCTTGGGAATCGGACTTGCAGACTTGGTGGATATGAACATGGGTTTTGTGGATGTTATGGCACCTGTGGCGGTGTTTGACATGTCTGATTTCGAAAATGCCGGACATGCGCAAGTTCTTGTAGGCACCTGGCATTGGGACCTTGATGATGGTTACACATATGTCTTTGAAGCAGACGGCGTGGTGACACGCGGGTTTGAAGGTACGCCTGAAACTCTGGAGTGGGGCACAATTGACAACCAGCTCATTATGATTGGCGATAGCGCATGGGGACCGGAAATATGGGCCTTTGAGGTTGTAGGCGATGTGCTAACAATAACAAGCGAACAGGTTGCCGGGATTTCATTTAGCTATATTCGGGCGAGCTAATACAGCGTTTCTAAAAATACACGAACGAACACAACTCCGCCCCTATGGAAAACAGACAGTTTTTCGTAGGGGCGCGCTTTATGATGCTGTGCTAAATTACAGCCGTAATACCACGAACGGACCTTTCGCGCGCCGCTATAGGCAAGCTCTAAAATCACGGCCGCACGGTGAAGATATGGTTAAATAATTTTGATGATATTTTTCACCCCTAGGTGGCGGGTGAATTCCGGCTTGACAAATAGCCGTAAGATGTGCATAATTTGTTAAAAATGAGGATAAATGAAAAAGATTGAGGGGAGGTGAACTCGTGAGAATAATCATGGAACAGCCGCAGCCGGATGAAGAAGATCAAATTATAGTGAGGTGCAGAAATTTGTCGTCTGAAATTATTTCGCTTCTGGGGCAAATTCAGACACAGGGCGAGTTTCTAATAGGATACACCGGCGATGAGATTCACAGAGTTCCATCCCGTGATATTTATTATGTTGAGGCAATAGACCGGAAGACCTTTCTGTATTGCGAGAGCAAGGTTTATGAAAGTAAACAAAAGCTCTATGAACTGGAAGAGGATTTCGGGTCAGGTGATTTTATACGTGTTTCAAAATCAGTTATTTTGAATATGAGCAAAATCAAGTCGCTCTTGCCATCGCTTTCGGGAAGGATTGAGGTAGTTTTGAAAAATGATGAACGGGTGATTATTTCCCGCCAATATGTGCAGGAACTAAAGAAACTTTTAGGCGTATAGAATTAGAGGTGTGCGATGAACCTAGACGAACTACTGCACCGTATGGTGATAGCTTTTTTTATGATATTTACAGGTATTGCGCTAGCGGTGGCCGCTATCCGTGCTCTGTCAGGTGTTAGAGCTGATTTTTTTCAAGAAGTGCCATGGATGCTGCTCTTGGCGGCTTTGACAAATTTGATGCATTTAGTACTGTATTCAAAAAAGGAACTCAGCAGAAAGAATATGATAATACGCAACGCAATAGCACTTGCAGGTGTACTAATTATAGTCACGGCACTAGTTAGCCTTAGGTGGTATTTTACTCCGGTAACATGGGGTATGGTATGGGTATCTGCTGTAGTGGTTTTTTCGTTTGTAGTATGGCTGGATATATACAGAACTCAGAGAATTGTAAGCAAAATCAGTAAAAAATTAAAATCCCGCTATAAGGACTGAGTGGGTTTTAGCGAACGTGGCATAGGGTAAGACGGGTTGCCACGCCTGCCGGACAGCGGTTTAGCTTAGCCTGAGAATATGTGCTGGGACTAAAGAAACTTTCGGTTGTATAGGAATATAGGAGAATGCGATGGGTATTGGTGAAGTGCTGCGCCGGATGTTTATAGCTTTTTTTGTGATATTTACAGGTATTGCATTATCTGTAGTTATTATCCGCGCTATTATGGGTATACGGTATGACTTTTTGTTTGGAGTACCTTGGATGCTGCTCACGGCGGCTTTGACGGATTGTATGTTTTTAGTGGTATACTCCAGAAAAGAACTTAGCAAAAAGAAAATGATAATCCGCCACTCGATCGCGCTTGCATGTGTTTTGGTTATAGTAACAGTAATGGTGAATACTCAAAGAGGGTTTCCGCTGTACATTTGGGCTATTATATGGATATTTGTTGTATTGATTTTTACATTTGTAATGTGGATGGATTTGTACAGAACTCAGAAACTTGTTGGCAAAATCAGTAAAAAACTAAAATCCCGTTATAAGGACTAATCAGTGTGGCCATGAGCTCAAAATGCACGGGCTTTGAGTTTATGGCCACGCTCGCGAAATAGGCTTTAATGGACATGGTGCCCGGCAAGTGGGGGTGATTCCCGCTTGCCGGGCATTTTGCGCGCCGAAAAAATAGTCCTTCTGCAACATATGTATGTTTTTTTGCAACTCATGACATGAAAACTACAGGATATGTCATGAGGTATTGCGGACAGGGCGGAAACATGATAATAATTTTGTGGTAACATGGGAAAAATTGTGTTTATGAAATTTGAACTGAGTAGCATTTTTTAGACATTATCTCAATAGTTTTTAATTTGCGGCTGAGCGGATGAAATGATTATTTAGTGAAAGGGAGACGGTTATGAAAAAAATGACAATAACGGAATTTGCAGAAACGCTGGGAGTCATCCCGGATACAGTGCGCAGGTGGGAGCGCGACGGAAAAATTCAGCCTGAACGCACAAGAGGCGGTCACCGCCGGTATAGTGAAAAAGATATTGAAAATGTTATGGAATCATCAAAGTATACAACTAACAGGCGCGCAATTGCTTATTGCCGCGTATCGTCCGAAGAGCGGACGGCAGAGCTGGGTAAGCAGATCGAGGCTATGGAGTTTTTTGCACTGGGACGCGGGCTCTCTGTCGAAATAATATCTGAGGTCGGTAACGGTTTGGATATGACCCGGCCTAAATTTGTGTCCTTGCTCTCAGATATCGTCAGTGGTGAGGTCAGCACTGTGATTGTCGCACACAAGGACAGGCTTGCTCGTTTCGGGTTTGAGCTTATAGAAATCATGGCGAAAAGGCATAACTGCGAGGTTGTGGTTGCAGGAAGCGAAAAGCATAGCCCGCGTTATGAGCTTGTAAATGACTTTAAGGCAATGGTGAGCTCGTTTTCCATGCATGTTGAAGATTTGCATGAGCACGAATATGGAGTAGTGCAGGAGTTAGAGGCCTCCTAGAGAGGATATTAGCGCACTTGGGTAAGGCGTTGCCCTGTGTGGCGCGCTTGTTATACTTAAAATACCGCAGCAGCCTGGCTTTTAAGCCAGGCTGCTGCGGTTTGTGCTATTATTTTGCTTTGAGGGAGTTGCCCCTCTTGACTGCTATAGAGCTGTGAGCCAGTGGTAGAGCACGGAGGCTACAGTAGCCCTAGAAGCGGCGCTGCGGGGTTCAAACTCGGTGCCCGGCAGGTCGCGGAACAGCCCCTGAGCTGTGAGCCTGCCGACATATTCTTTGGCAAAAGGTCTCACGTCATCGAAGTCAGGCCATACAAAGTCTGCCAGAACGGGCATCGGGACTCTGTCTGTAGCCTCTTGATCTCTGGCGATAAAGGCTGCTAGTTCTTCCATAGTTACATATTGGTTGCCGCGGAATGTTCTTACCCCATCCTCTAGGAAACCTGTTGTAACTCCGGTGTCGTATGCCCAGAGAATCTGCGGTGTCCACCAGTCGCCTGCTGCAACGTCTTCAAAGGGGTTAGCAAGACCTGCTACCTCAGGGGAACCTGCCATGCGGTACAAAATTGTTACAATTTGCGCGCGTGTCAGTGGCGTTTCAGGCATAAACCCGCCTTCTGGGAACCCTTCCATGATGCCCTCGTCATATACATACATGACAGCAGGGAAGTACCATGCGCCTGGAACTACATCCTCAAATGTCAGGCCGCCCAGAACGTCTGATACTAGTGATGGGGCGCCCCAGTTAGTTGCAGGTGTGTAACCTCTTACGGCATATGTGTCACTTGGGATGGCGCGCATGCGGATGTAGTACTGCTGATGGTCGGCAACACCCATCTCTGAGAGGTCAAATGTTTTTACCCACAGGCGTTCAGCGTTAGTTCCTGTGACATCTTGAGGCATTGCAGGGATTTCTGCGGAATGCACAGCTTCTTCAGGGTCAGTTTCCTCAGCATTATCAAATGCTAAAATTTCAAATGCTGCGCGGGGTACGTTGAGCCAGGTGATTGTGTTGTCTGTGATAAATGGAGCCACAGGATTTGCTGTTGAGTGACCCGGGCCGCGAAGTGCGAATGTTGGGTCATCGAACATCAGGCCGTATGTCCACTGGTTGACACCCTGCGCATTGATAACATTGGTGAAACCGAAGCGTGCTAAATTCTGTGACGCGGTTACGGTTCTTCCGCCGCCGCGGCATACCACGATGATGGTGATGCTCTTGTCAGTGCCGAAAATTTCTTCTGCTTTTTCCTGCGTGTCGAAATCAGCCCATACATAGCGGTCAGCTTCTTCAAAGAATCTCATGTTGCCCTCATCAGCAAATTCAGCAGGGTTGCGCAAGTCAACTAGGCGCAGCGTAGGTGTGCCGATTCTGTCGAGGTTGGCTTCCAGGTAAGCTCTGAGTTCAGATGGGCCCATTGCAATGGTGAATGGAAGCTCGTTTACAGCACTCAGCTCGGAGTCTGTTACATTATCCTCGCTTGAAATAGCGCGCAGCCTAAACCAGTATTGGCCGGGCTTTAGGTTGGTCGTGTCGCCCTGACGGTCGCCGGGATAGAAAGAATCGCCAATGCCGCCTGGGATATAGCCTGTCGGAAGTGTTCTGGTTGCTTCGCCTTCAAACTGGATGAGCCTGACATCAATTCTGTTGTGGCCGTCCGGGACTTCCGGGGCGGTGCCGCCTGTAGTGCCGCCTGTCGAAGTTGAACCTTCTGTTTCAACAACATTGCGCGCCACTGCGACATAGTTAGTACCTTCTTGTGCATCCTCAAAGGTTGCAAATGCGTATACGTTGTAGCCAGTTGCGCCCTCTACAGGGATGTAAAACAGCCAGCGGTAGCTCTGGTTTTGTGTGACTACCGGTGCTGCGAGCTGAGTTGCGCCAAATGCCGGGATCACAAATGTGACAGCCATCACCATGCACAACACTAGGGCGACAAGAATCTTGCCATTTTTGCGTCTTGTCATAAAATTTCTCCTTCTTTTTTTGTTTTCATTTCTCCATTACACGCCAGATTTTTCTTACAGGTCTAAGCGCACAATTTAATAAATTGTAAACTATTACTGTTCGTTCGTCAACCTAAAAAGCGCATGATTTTTCGTGAAAAAGTGGATAAAAAATCTCCGAATAATCTTTTTCTAGCCTCTGTTAAACCTCTTTCCCATATTTATATTGTAAACACACACCTCGTTTGATATAATGACCTCTAAATGCTCTAAGATGAGGGGGAAACAAATGAACAAGAAGCTGCCGAGGCTGCTCAGACCGAATGTGAGGCTTTATGTTTTGCTCCTTATCGCGTTTGCAGTATCAACTTTTTACCTTGGGACACAGTATGGCCGTCTGCTAGCCGGGATACAGATTGCTGTTGTGATAGGCGTTGCCCTCTATTCGCGAATAATGTCCAAAAGGCACACATCCAAGCTAATAAACTATCTTGAATCCATCTCTGACAGCATGGATCTCACCGTCCGCGACACTCCGCTGCCTGTGGTTATTTACAGTACAGAAACAGGCGAAATTCTTTGGTCAAATGACAGGTTTACATCAATAACCGAGCTCAAGGAGCCTTTCTTTGAGCTGAACATAACTGATGTTGTCCCTGAATTTTCGTGGGACTGGCTCCTCGACGGCAAAAACGAATGCCAGGAAGCGGTGGTGCTTGGAAATAGGACCTATTGGGTATATGGCACCTTAGTGCGCTCTGAACGCGAGTATGTGGCGATGACCTACTGGGTGGATATAACCGAGTATCACAAAATTGTCGAAGAGTATCTCGATTCCAAACTTGTCTTTGCCATTTTAATGATGGACAACTACGAAGAACTAGTCAAGGGCATGAGGGAAAAAGAAAAGGCCGCGCTTCTCTCGGATATTGACGACAGAATTACAGCCTGGACTGCCGACAGGGGGGGCTATCTGTGCAAATTTGAGCGGGACCGGTACTTCTTCTTGTTTGAAGATAAGCATTTGGAGAGTTTTGTCAAAGATAACTTCTCCATCCTCACAGCAGTTCACGAAGACAAAGGCCTTGAGGGGGTTCACGCCACTTTGAGCATAGGTTTAGGCAAGGACGGGGCATCCCCGCAAGAAAACTACAGAAATGCTAGCTTAGCCATTGAAATGGCTCTTAGCCGCGGCGGTGATCAGGCAGTTATCAGAAATAGGTACGGCTTTGAGTTTTACGGCGGACACGCCCCAAAGCTGGAGAAGAGGACGAAGGTAAGGTCAAGGGTGTTGGCAAATGCTTTCGGCGAACTGCTCGGTGATGCTTCTAAGGTATATGTAATGGGCCACAAAGCCGGAGACTTCGACTCTGTGGGTGCCGCCTTGGGAATCTGCTGCATCGCCAGAGCTAAGCGCAAACCTGTGAACATAGTTATTGATTTGGAAACGAACAACGCCCTTGATGCCGTAAATATGGCCAAGGCTCTGCCTGTGTATGAGGGTGTGTTTATAACAGAAGAGGAAGCCATTTTGGAAGCTGACAGCAAGACCCTGCTTGTAGTAGTGGACACCAGCAGGCCCGACAAGGTGGAATCTGAATCACTGCTTATGTCATGCACTAGAGTTGCGGTGGTGGATCATCACCGCAGGGCTGCAAGCTACATCGAAAATGCTGTGCTCAACTTTCACGAGCCCCACGCCTCGTCCACTTCGGAGCTTGTAACTGAGATGATTCAGTACCTCGTTGACAAGCAGGGTATTTTGAGGGTGGAGGCCGAGCTGCTTCTTGCGGGGATTGTCTTAGACACAAAAGGCTTTGCCATAAACACCTCCAGCAGCACATTTGATGCTGCGGCGTTTTTGCAGAGGGCCGGTGCAGACGCAGCGGCGGTTAAGCAGCTTCTTCAATCGGATATCGGCACTGCCACATCGCGCTTTGCGCTTATCCGCGAGGCCGTGGTGTACAGGGACGGCATTGCAATTGCCGCAAGCAGTGATGCCAGAAACAGGATTAGTATTGCCCAAGCCTCAGATGAACTACTCAATGTAAAGGGCGTCCACACATCATTTGTCACAGCTCAGGACGGGGATACTGTTTTTGTATCAGCGCGCAGCATAGGGCGTGTGAATGTGCAGGTTATACTCGAAAAGCTGGGCGGCGGAGGCAGCCAGTCCACTGCGGGTCTTCAAGTGAAAGGCACAACAGTGGCCAAAGTGGTTTCAGACCTTAAAAGAGCTATTGATGAATACTTAGACCAGGGAGGATAAGTTTGATTAAATTCAAACTTAACATAATGTGCAGGCGGCTTACGCTTGCATAATACCGCGGCTCATGCGTGAGGTTGTGACCGTACATGGTCAGATGTGTGAGCATAATAGGAAGGGATGGTAATAAATATGAAAGTAATACTACAAGCTGATGTCAAGGGGCACGGCAAGAAGGGTGAGTTAAAAGAGGTTTCTGACGGCTATGCACGTAACTTTTTGCTGCCAAAGAAACTGGCAGTGCCAGCAACCCCTGAAAATCTCTCCGAGATGAAAAGACAAGATAAGGCCCGTCAAAGGAAGCTAGAAGAGGATAAGGCTGCGGCAATGCAGACTGCTGCAAGGCTTGAGGAATTTCAAGTTAAGATCACAGCCAAGGCTGGCGCAGATGGCGGAAGGCTCTTCGGCTCTGTAACGTCGAAGGAAATAGCGGAAGCCCTAGCCGAACAGCACCAGGTCGTCATTGAAAAAAATAAGATAGTCCAAGATGAGCCGATTAAGACATTCGGGGCATATGATATCAAATGCAAGCTCGGCTTTGAAATTAGCGGAGTAATTCACGTTCTTGTCGTGGAGGCTTAGATGGCGATGGACGATCTGCTCCACAGGCAAATACCCCATAGCACCGAGGCGGAACATGCTGTCCTGGGGTCTATGCTTATAGATGGGCGCTGCGTTTCAGATGTAATAGGCGTGCTGAAGGCCGATGACTTTTATTCGAGAAATAACAGGGACATTTTTCAGACGATGTTTACAATGTTTAATTTCTCGATGCCCATTGACCCGGTAACTGTCCTTGACAAAATGAAGGAGGATGCGCTCTACAACGATGACTCCCCGGGGTATTTGCGCGACTTGATGCTCATTACTCCGACAGCCTCAAACGTTATGGAGTATGCGGCCATCGTAAAGGATAAGGCGCTGCTGCGCTCCATTGCGGATGCCGGGGGCGATATTAGCGAGATGGCAATTTCCGGAGAGGGCGGCGCGTCGAATATCCTCGAAGCGGCAGAAAAGCGGATTTATGCCCTGCGTCAAGATAAAAGCAGGGATGGGCTTGAGCCGGTTTCCAAGGTCCTGGTCAGCCTGTATGAGGAGATCCGTCAGGCGGCTAAGAGCGGCAGCGGGATTCCGGGGCTGACGACGGGGCTTCATGACTTAGATAAGCAGATAATGGGGCTCAACAAGGGGGACTTGGTTTTAATTGCCTCACGCCCCGGTATGGGCAAGACCAGTATAGCCCTAAATATAGCCCTCCACGCGGCGAAATCCTCAGGCAAGAGTGTGGCAGTGTTTTCACTTGAAATGTCCAGTGAACAGCTTGCCATGCGCCTTTTGGCATCGGAGGCCTTTATTGACAGCAAGAAGCTACAGACCGGGCGCATCAAGCCCGAAGAGTGGCGCAAACTTTCGGCGGCGGCTAAGTCTATAAGCGAAGCCGACCTTCTAATTAACGACAATGCTTCCTTAAGCGTGGCGGATATGAATGCGCAGTGCCGCAGGGTTCCTAATTTAGGGCTTGTAGTGGTGGACTATCTCCAGCTTATGCAGTCAGCTTCGGGGGGCAAGGGCGGCAGTGACAACAGGGTGCAGGTGGTTTCAGAAATCAGCCGTATGATGAAGATTATGGCAAAGGAACTAAATGTCCCCCTAATCTGCCTGTCACAGCTTTCGCGGGCTAACGAGTCCCGCCAGAATAAGAGGCCCTTGCTATCAGATCTTCGTGAATCAGGAGCTATTGAGCAAGATGCCGATATCGTTATGGCTCTTTATAGGGACGATTATTACGACAAAGAAACTGAAGCTCAAAACATAGCCGAGTGCATTGTCCTTAAAAACCGCCGGGGCGAAACGGGGACAATTGAGCTGCAATGGCTGGCTCAATATACTAACTTCTCGTCACTTGAACGCCACCATACGGATGATATTTAATGTACGGAAAGGCCTGGCATAATTGATTGAAAAAATCCTGAATTTTGCAAGTGCATATGATATGTTTCCGGCGGGATCCGGCGTTGTGTTAGTCTGTGTTTCCGGCGGGGCTGATTCTATGAGCCTGCTTGAGGCACTGATGCAGATATCGGATGAGCTGGGTTTTGAAATTGCTGTTGCACATTTCAATCACTGTCTCAGGGGTGCGGAGTCGGACAGGGATGAGTCCTTTGTCAAAGATTATTGTGCAGACTGCGGCGTGGCCGCCTACAGCTCAAGAGGGGATGTGAAGGGACATGCCAAAAATAATGGACTGAGCATTGAAGAGGCTGCGCGGGAGCTGCGGTATAAGTTTTTTTATGATTTATCCGATGAAATAGGTGCTTGCAAAATAGCCATGGCTCACACAGCAGATGACAATACTGAGACAATTCTTATAAATCTTACCCGTGGTGCCGGGGCAGGCGGGCTTTCCGGAATTCCGCCCGTAAGGGGCAACATAATCCGGCCGATGCTCAGCGTTACACGCGATGAGGTAATGCAGTTTCTGGAAGATAGAGGGATTTCGTTTGTGGAGGACTCTACTAATGCGCAGGATATTCATGTCCGCAACAAAATAAGGCACCACGTAATCCCAGTCTTAAAAGAACTAAACCCCCGCCTGCATGAGTCCGCTAGAAACGCCTCTGCGCTCTTGAGGGATGATGAGTCGGCTCTAAATGGCCTTGCTGATTTATTTATTGATGAGCATTGCGAAGGATTAACAGCGGATGTTCACGCACTGCTAACTGCGCCCGTTTCGGTATCAAGCAGGGTAATCCGTAAACTCCACGGAGGCAAATTAACCTCCGCCCAAGTGAAATCTGTGCTAAACCTGTGTGCAGCAGAAAAGCCCTCGGCGAAAATTTCCTTGCCAAAGGTCACTGTGTACAGAAATTATGATACGATTTCCTTTGAGTCAAATGATCAGCACGGGCATGGCGGGTATCTTGGTGAACTTGCATCTGAGGGCTTTGAGGAAGTGTTTCCAGCCGACGGAGAGAGCATAATTATTTTCGGCACAGGACTAAAAATATCTTGCAGTTACAGGGTTTTTGATGATGAAATGGCCAATTTTAATAAAAGTTTAACTTCTTTCGTATTCAAAAGTATTGACATATATGGTAAAATAACCGTTAGGCCACGCCATGAGGGGGACAAACTAAGCATTTATGGCAGAGGTCACACCAAATCACTAAAGAAGCTATTTATCGAAAAACGGATTCCGGCGCGCAAGAGAGCGCTTGTTCCCGTTATTGCAGATAGCAGCGGAGTGCTTGGTGTGTACGGTGTCGGACGGAGCGGGCGAGCGGTGCCCCGGCCCGGAGATATGGCCGTTTTTATAATTTTTGAAGAAGCATAGCCGAGGGAGATCTTAATGAAGGATTTCATAAGAGAGATACTTTTTAGCGAAGAAGAAATATCAAGGCGGATCAATGAGTTGGGCGACACTATAACCCGTGAGTATGCAGGCAAAAAGCCGCTGCTCATAGGTGTTCTTAAGGGCTGCTTCGTGTTTTTTGCAGACATTTCAAGAAAAATTGATTTAGACTGCGAAATTAGGTTCATAACCGCATCATCTTATGGAAGTGGCACTATAACCTCCGGAGATGTGAAGGTCGGAATGGATTTTGACTTTCAAATCGAAGGCCGGGATGTGATTATAATAGAAGATATTCTCGATAGCGGTGTGACCCTTACCGCTCTTAAAGGCTTTATCCTGCAAAGAAATCCCGCATCGCTGAAAATTTGCACTATGCTAGACAAGGCTGCACGCAGGCAGGCGCCAATTGTTGCAGACTACATAGGCTTTGACTGCCCGGACGAATTCGTCGTGGGATACGGACTAGACTATGCCGAGCACTACCGCAATTTACCATATGTAGCAGTTTTGAAACCCGAGGCTTATTCGTAGGCCGCTTAATATATTATAGGAAGTGATAAATCTTTGAAACCTAGAAACAGAAGTCCGAGAGAAATAGGATTTTATTTCCTAATACTGATAGTCCTGGTATTAGCATTCTTTCTGGTGACAAATCCGGGAGAGCCCCTGTCTACGCCGATTGATTACTCGGAGATGAGGCGCTTATTCATGGAGGGCGAAGTCCTGTCGTTTGTTATAAGCAACCAGAATAGAGTGACCATGGAACTGCGGGAGAATTTCAGGGATAGCGGCAGCCCCCTTGTGAGGCACGAGCTCCTTGATATAAACATCTTCCACAGGGATATGGACGGGTACATAGTCGAACATATGAGGCGTGACTCCAATTTCACGTACAATTTCGACCCAGGTATGCGCATCCCGTGGTGGGTGTCGTTATTGCCCTACATAATCCTCATTGCAGCATTCTTCTTCATCTGGAATGCCATGATGAACCGCTCAGGAGTGGGCGGGGACAAGGGTGCCATGAAGTTTGGCAAGGCTAGGACGCGCCTTGCGACAGAGGATGCAAAGAAGGTGACATTTGCCGATGTGGCAGGTGCTGAGGAAGAAAAAGAGGAACTTCGTGAAATCGTAGACTTCCTCAAAGGACCTCAGAAATATATTACGCTCGGGGCGCGTATACCCAAGGGTGTGCTCCTTGTAGGCCCTCCGGGTACAGGTAAGACGCTTATTGCCAAGGCCGTCGCAGGTGAGGCGGGAGTTCAGTTCCTGTCAATTTCGGGTTCGGATTTTGTAGAGCTCTACGTGGGCGTGGGTGCCTCCCGTGTACGCGACCTGTTTGACCAAGCCAAGAAACTGGCTCCGGCGATAATCTTCATCGACGAGATTGATGCCGTGGGACGCCAGCGCGGCGCAGGTCTCGGCGGCGGGCATGATGAGCGCGAACAAACCCTCAACCAGCTACTTGTTGAGATGGATGGATTTAACACCAATGACGGCGTTATAATTATCGCCGCTACCAATAGGTCGGACATACTTGACAATGCGCTGCTGCGCCCGGGTCGTTTTGACCGCCAAGTATATGTAGGGCTGCCTGATATAAGAGGCCGTGAAGAGATTTTGAAAGTCCACGCACGTGGCAAGATTTTGGCCGAGGATGTGGATTTGGCAAGCATCGCCAAGGGCACAATCGGATTTACGGGCGCCGACTTAGAAAACTTGTTAAACGAAGCTGCCCTTCTGGCGGCGAGAGATAACAAACGCATGGTGACGATGAAGGATGTTGAAGAAGCTACCCTCAAGGTCATCGCAGGCCCTGAAAAGAAGAGCCGTGTGGTAACCCCCAAGAGCCGTAAAATCACGGCCTACCATGAAGCGGGTCACGCAGTTGTTGCGTTCTTCCTAAAAAATGTAGATCCGGTACACTTTGTTACCATAATTCCGCGCGGTATGGCAGGCGGTATGACAGTGTTCCGCCCTCAAGAGGATAAGGACTACACCTCCAAGAGCGAGATGTATGAGCGCATTGTTTCAATGCTTGGCGGACGTGTGGCGGAGAAGCTCTTCCTTGACGATATTTCGACAGGTGCTTCTAACGACATCCAAAACGCCACAGCCATCGCCCGTAGCATGGTTACAAAGTACGGCATGAGCGACAAGATAGGGCCGATTTCATTCGACGAGAGCAGCCGTTCTGTATTTATCGGGCGCGATTTCTCTCAGACGAAAAGTTATTCAGAGAAAACAGCCGCCATCATTGATGATGAGGTCAGAAGAATTTTTGACGAGGCGAGCAATGAGTGTGAGAGGCTTCTCAGCGAGAACCGCCACCTAGTAGAGGGCACGGCAGAGTACCTGCTTGAGTACGAAACAATGGATGGAGATGACTTCAAGTACTTCTGCGAAACAGGTGGTAAACTTCCGACACTCAAAGAGAAAAGCAAGATGAAAGACGGCTATGTGGAAGACGAAGATTTGACTTTTGATTTTTCAGGAGAGCAAAAAAGCAGTGAAACAGAAGCACCGGAGTCTCCGAATGATGATTTTCCCGATGTCCCCAATCTCAATGACTGGCTCGACGGAAGGGATGACAAGTTTTAGAGGCCGGCTGTAATGCTGCAAGCAAGGCGATATAATGAAGAAATTACCGGCAATAATAATTTTAATAATGATAGCAGTTTTGGCGGCGGGATGCGGAGATCGCCCGCCGCCAAACCCTGTGCAGACTTTGAGTGATTTACACGGTCGTGATATTGGTGCTTTAGGCGGTACGCCAGCGGAGAGGCTGGCTGACGAATATGGCACCAAATATGTTTTCGGGTCGGATGAAGAGTTAATGTTTCACCTGCTCCGCGGCACTATCGACAGTGTAATAATGGAGGCGACAGTGGCGGCAGAGCTTGTGTCGGAAACTCAGGGGGTTAGAATTCTGAGTGAGCCTTTGTTTATAGGCGAGCTGCGCTTTGCCATTGCCGTAGAAAATGGCGAGCTGCTGCGGGCTGTTAACACTGCACTAAATACCCTGCGCGGCAATGGTACGCTCAGGGGATTAAATGATATGATTTTTTCAGGCAGGCGCTTTAACTACGTGCCGCCTGAAGGCGTGGTGCAGCGTCCAGGATATTTGTCCTTGGCCGTTTCAGCCGATTCTCCGCCTTTTTCCTATAGGAATGAGCATGGGGAGTTTTCAGGTTTGGATATTTATGTAGCCCGCGCTATTTGTGATCTTTTGGGTGTGGAACTGCGGATAATTGAATATGATTCGTGGGAGCTAATAAGAGCTGTGAGATATGGCAGGGCAGATCTTGCGGCCGGCTGGTTGCCTGCCGAGGGCGAGGAGCAGCTAATAAGCATTTCTGAGCCTTATTCAGTGGCGGAACATGTGGTGATAGTCCGGCGGTAGCTCCCGTGTTGTGTGAGGGGGAATAACTAGTGAAAACGAAAACAGTTTTTTTCTGCACGGATTGCGGAAATGAAACGCCGAAGTGGGCGGGGCAGTGCGGAGCCTGTGGGTCTTGGAATACCATTGTGGAGCAGCCGTCATACACCAAGCCTAAGGCGGGAGCGCCGGGTGCGGCTGCCGTGCGGACGGGCAGAAATGTGCCCCAGGAGCTAAACAAACTAGATGTAACAAATGAAATCCGGTTCGGTACTGGTTTTAAGGAACTAGATAGAGTTTTGGGAGGCGGCGCTGTTACAGGGTCGCTTGTTTTGGTGGGCGGCTCTCCGGGAATAGGTAAATCGACTTTATTGCTCCAGATTTGCGGCCTCATGGGAGGCGGGCGCAAGGTGCTGTATGTCTCCGGCGAGGAGTCGGAGCGTCAGCTCAAAATGCGTGCGCAACGCCTGGGTGTTAAGAGCGGCGGGATATTTGTGCTTGCCGAAACTGAAATTTCCGAGATTATCGAGGCAACTGCGGAGCTTGAGCCTGATATTTTAATTATTGACTCTATACAGACTTTATATAACCCGAATCAAACCTCGTCACCGGGCAGCGTGGGTCAGGTCAAAGACTGCACGATGTCGTTGATGCGCCTTTCAAAGGGCACCGGTGTGACAGTGTTTCTCGTAGGTCATGTCAACAAGGAGGGCGCGATTGCCGGACCTAAGGTGCTTGAACATATGGTGGACTGCGTGCTCTACTTTGAAGGGGAAAGGTCACTAAATTACAGGATTTTACGCGCCGCGAAAAACCGCTATGGCTCAACTAATGAAATCGGTGTGTTTGAAATGCTGGACACAGGGCTCAGTGAGGTAGAAAACCCCTCCGAGATGCTTCTTTCAGGCAGGCCTGAGATGACCCCGGGCACTTGTGTTACATGCGTTGTTGAAGGAACCCGGCCAATTCTTGCCGAGGTGCAGGCTCTTGTCACACCCAGCAGTGCAAACATGCCGCGCAGGAACGCAAATGGTGTGGAGTACAACAGAGCCATGATGCTGCTGGCTGTAGTCCAGCAGCGCGGAGGTCTGCGGGTCGGTGGCTGCGATGCGTACATCAATGTAATCGGCGGCCTTACAATAGACGATCCCGGAGCCGACTTGGCAACTATTTTGGCGTTGGCCTCGGCTTACAAAGATAAGCCAATCAGGGGGGATGTGGCTGTTTTTGGCGAGGTGGGCCTCACGGGGGAACTGCGCCAGGTGTCGCAGATTAACCCGCGCCTATCCGAAATTTCCAGGCTCGGCTTTACCTCTTGTATTTTGCCCATGAGCGCAAAAGGGAAACTCCAAGCTCCGCCCGGTCTTAATCTAATCCACGTAAAAAACATCTCCCAGGCCATTGATAAGGCTCTTATGGGATGAATTTTGCATTTCGTCACAAAATCCTTTTTTAGCTTATTATATGAGGGATGAATTTATTGCCTCTCGCGCAGGCCGTTTTTACGGCAGTTTTTGTTAAAAGATGTAAAGGGAGGATAACATATGTCCAAACACCGTTTACCATTGTTTTATGCAGTGACCGTGCTGTTTTGGATGTCGGTATACGCATATGTGCCGTTTGTTACGCCGTATGCCGAGAGCATGGATGCTGATTTTAGGCTAATTGGCTTGATTGCGGGAGCTTATGGCTTTGTACAAATGGCCATCAGATTTCCTCTTGGAATATTATCGGATAAACTGCGGAAACGTAAGATATTTATCCTAGCAGGGCTGTTATTTGCCGCGTTAAGCGGGGCAGTTGTTTTTTTCGCCCCGCACCCGGTATCGCTTCTTGTATCGCGGGGATTTGCCGGTGTCACGGCAGCCACATGGGTAACGGTTACCATTTTGGGCGCAAGCTACGGCACGGCGGATGATACAATTAAAATCATAGGGCGGCTCACTGCTGCAACCGGCGCGGCGAAGCTGATTGCCTTTTTGCTCGGTGGCCTTATTGCGGAGTGGCTGGGTGTGCGCCATGCCTTTTTGCTGGGCGGCATAACTGGGTTTGCCGGGCTTCTTTTGGGGCTGGGCATTTTAGAAAAAACACCGGATATGCCTGTAGGAGATGCACCGAAACTATCGGCACTGCTCACCGTGACGCGCAACCGTCAGCTATTATGCGCAGCGCTGTTAGCGGTCTTTTCGCAGTATGTTCAATTTGCCATCACATTTGGATTTGCGCCTATGCTGGCGGTGCGTCTGGGCGCGGAGCCGTACCACTTGGGTTTGCTGGGGCTTATTGTCGCGGCGGCGACGCTGCTGGTTTCACCGCACATGGGCAGATTGCTAAAAGCAATCGGGGCTACATACACATTGGGCGGTGCATTTGCGCTGGCGGCACTGGGTAGTGTGCTTATGGCAATGTGTCAATCATTGTGGCAGGTTTTCGCCGCACAGCTTTTAATTGCAATTGGCGCGGCAGGGTTGATGGCATTGCTGATGGGGCTTGCGATACGCGACATTCCAAACGAAACACGCGCTACTGCTATGGGATTTTTCCAAGCGGTATACGGGCTGGGGATGTTTCTCGGGCCGTTTGTCATGGGGTGGGTAAGCCACAGCTTCACATTCAATACGGCGTTTCTAGCTACCGGCGGCGTGGGGGTGCTGGGGATTATGTTATCGGTGCTGTTTGTAAAGCGGGGATGGGTTAGATAAATTAAAGCCTATCCGGCCTATGAGGATGTGCAGGCGGATTTCGATTGTGTGAAACCACTGCTCATGGACATGCAAAACAGGTACAGGTGAGGGCCTTCCGTAGGAAAACCCGCAACTGTACCTGTTTTGCCGTGCATATATGTAGGGTGCCTAAAGGCTTAAAGGCTTCTGATAAAAGGAGGGAAATCTTCTGACTGGGCGCAGACTCCTGCGCGGCAGCCGTCTATATCGTACAGCCTTGATTTTGTGAGGGGGTCGGGCAAGATTATCCTCTCACCGTCCCTTGAGAAGCGCTGATGCCGTATGGAGGCGAAAGTTTCGCCGAAAACTTTGATGTAGCTTTCCTTGAGCACCCATAAATCCAGCGGGTCAAATAGTTCAAGCTCACTGGATGAGCAAAAAAACTTCTGCGCCCGGAGGCTAATTTTGCGGTCTGCGCACTCAATATCACAGCCTACGGGAGTGTCAGAAATCGCACAGAGTACATGTGTTTTTGTGTGGCTGAGTGAAAAATGTATGTCAGGCCTGCCGGGGAAAAAGGGTTTTCCGTTTGCGGTCTTTTCTATGGGCGGGAAATCATCTGTGCAATATGACGAAAAAGCGGATTTTAACAAAGCATAGACAGCCTCCGAACCGGTTCTCCCGCCGAGAGATGTAGAAAAAATCAACATGTGCGTCATCACTTTCAACATAAGATTAACAATTTAGCACTATTATAGCCTAAATGCAAAGATTTTACTAGCAGGACAGGTCAAAATATGGTATTATTAATGTCGCACACTTACAATTCACGAAGGCTTGGATTTGCGATGAGAAACCATAAAATTAAAATTTTAATAATGCTTCCAGTAGCTCTCTGCTTGGTTTTTCTTTCAGGCTGTTTGATGCGCATATCAGCGGATAACCTGTACAGGCTGCCGCAGATATCTGAAGACTATCTAAGGCTACAGGCTCATATAAACACGGTGCTCAGTGAAGGTGCTGAGTTCTCAGCTCCGACAGGCGGGCCCAACAGGCAGTCTGTTCAGGTCAAAGACCTCAATGGGGATGGGGTTGACGAGGTGCTGGCGTTTTTCCGCATAACGGGCTACAGCGCTCTGAAAATCTATATTTTTGAAAGGGTAGACGGAGACTACTCTGTGGCCGAGGTAATCACCGGAATCGGGTCTGCCATTGAGAGCATTAGGTATGTAGACATGGATGGTGATGGAACCAAAGAGATTGTAGTAGGCTGGCAGTTAGGGGATGCCCTAAGCCATATGGAGATTTATTCCCTAAATGACTTCAACGCCGTGCTGCTCCAGTCCGCTGAATATGACGGAATCACAATAGTTGACTTAAATGGTGACGGCACCGAGGATGTTTTGGTAGTGAGGCTGCCATCTATGGAGTCGGAGGCGGTTGCCCAGATTTTTTACATGACCCCGGAGAGGGAAGTTCTTACCGCACAGGCCAGCTTATCAACAGGAATTGAATCCTTTCAACGCATGATGCGCGGATTTTTGGCAGACGGTGCCCCAGCGGTGTTCGTAGAAGGCGAGGGGACATTTGAAAATGGTACATTTGTTACAGATATCCTAGCCTTTAACGGTGGGGTGTTTTCTAATATCTCACGCAGAACTGCCAGCGGGGTCAGCGATGCCAATGTAAGGTATAGGCGTATTTTAAGTGCGGATATAAATGATGACGGAGTTCTAAAAGTTCCGACTCCCCGCAGGCTTTTATCGCCTTTAGAAACAGCTTACTACGCCATGGACTGGTTCTCTTTTGACAGTAGAGGCCTCAGTAGCTTGGCGCTTACCACATACCACAACCCGACAGATGAATGGTTTCTCATTTTGCCAAGGGACTGGCGCGGACAGGTGACCGTGCGCAGGGAAGATGTGGTTTCCGGCGAGAGGACTGTGATTTTCTCTCACATTACTTATGCGGAAGGGCCTTTTGAGGACTTTCTAAGGATATTTAGGCTGACTGGGGATGCCCGTGAGGAGAGGTCAAGGCTTCCGGGCAGGGTGCGGCTTTTGGCGGAGGGTACCTCCGTTTATGCCTTTGAGATTCTAGTTCCGCCCGATAGTTTCGGTCTGACAATTAACGAGGAGATAATAGCTGAGAATTTTCATCTCATTTTTTCAGATTGGCTGGCAGGAACCATTTAGACAATACTTACCGAAAGACCAACTATATTCTGTCAAGCCCTAAAGTGAAAAAAATAGGTGTACGAAAAAGGGCAACACAAATAAGCCTATCGCAGTAGGCAAAAATGAGAGCTAACCAAAAACTATGTCA
>Ga0209755_10001171_pt1 | contig 42805 bp, 24 predicted proteins | sample TergutCo191P1_FD_187301 | JGI IMG/M metagenome (GOLD analysis project Ga0209755, IMG submission 187301) | Cornitermes sp. P1 segment gut microbial communities from Petit-Saut dam, French Guiana - Co191P1 (SPAdes) (version 2) | ecosystem: Host-associated > Arthropoda: Insects > Digestive system... | reverse complement strand
TTATTCACTCGGCTATCTTGAGGGGACCCCGCGTCAAGCGCGGGGTGACAGACGGGGGAGGCGTCCTGTCACAGCATTTCATGGCTCTCACCAAATTAGACTGACGTGAGCCCGCAATGACGGTGTGGGGCGTTTTATTTTGTCGAACTCGGGTTTGTATACTTGGGGGGTATGGTATTTTGGCTTCGTGTTGACTTAGGTGAATATCCTAAAGAAAGGGTTTGATGAAATTGGTAGTTACGATTAGAGAAATTTTGCAGGCCAATGGCGTTGATGTTAATGGCAGCCCTTACAGCAATGTTTGCGATTATCCTTTTGACACTGGTGATTTTTTTGCTGTAAAGGAAATTGACCCATATAGACCTAATTTTGCTATGTTTGCGGATTATGAAAGAGAGCTTGCAACGCTCTTAGCGGATGAGCAGGTCAAGATGGCGACCTTGATAGCCAAAATCAATGAGAGCAAGGAGCCTGATGAAATTCGTAAGTTGCGTGTGCAAAAAAAGAGCAGGCCAAGGCCATTGATGAGCGCGTCCGCGCGCATTATCACTTAAAGCCCGAAAAATATATAATTACATATAAAAATACGCTGATTGCAAATACATTTGAAAATATTTCTAGGCTTGTGCCTGATATTGGCGATGCCAGCACTTGCCGCATAAGAGAGATGCCGCTGTTTACCCGTGGGCTTGATGGGCTGGATGCTGCGGCCTTGGAGGATGTGGGTGTGATTGGTGGGCCCTGCTTGTTTGGTACGGATGAGATGATTATTGAAATCAAGCATAAAAACGGCGAAAAGCATTACTACGATTTTAATTCAGGCAGAAATTACATCGAAACGACCGAAGTGAACGTTGCAGAGCATTTTAGTCTCTTTGCTGAGCAAATAGCCGACGTGTCCTTTGACAGCCGCAAAAACAAAATGACCCTGCAAGAATATGAATGCCTAGCCTATCCCATGGAAATAGCAAATTTGCTGAACGCACCCTTGGTTGTGCCCATTCCTGATATGTCCTACAAAAAGTTTTTAGCTTCGATTTCTGACCACATTGACCCTGTTGTGAAGGATAAAATGCTTGAAAGCTTTGCCCAAGAATCCTATCGCATTGCTGATATGCACATGGAGCTATTTGAAAAGCTGCTAAAAAAATATCCGCTCAGACGCTACACAATTCTTCACAGCCGCGACACTGATACCCTAGCTCAATTTTACAATGAAAGAGAGGAATATTTTAAGCTTGACCGCTCAAAAGGAAACTACACATCCCGTGCGGGCAAGGAAGAATCGGTTTATGATTATATTTCCATGATTGCATCCCCATTTTATTTTTGGGGCACAAAAAATATCCTTCAAGTTGATAGCATAGATGAAATGAGCTCCATGCAAAAATGCGCCAAGGTTCATGGCAACACCATCTCGATTTTCAGCATTATGTTTCCTGAAATTTTAAGCAAAAGCGGTCAGGAAACCATATTTTATGCCAAAATGAAAGACAAAATATTCATTGAAATTTAGGGAGGTACAGTATGCCTAAGAGAAAAACCATATTTGCCATTATAAAGTGGGCCGTACTGCTTGTTGCGGCAGTATTCTTTTTTTCAAATATTAGTGCGTTTAAACTCAATCCATTTGAGGGTACGGAATTAAGTTGGGTGTTTAGCTCCAAGGTTGACCCCCATGGCAATATTTACATTGCGGATTATGGCTCGGAGCGCATTATCAAAGTCGGCCAAGACGGGCGGATGGATTTTTTGCTTGAAATTGGGGATGGATTTTCTTTTGTTAGGGTTATAGCCGCAGACGGCGGCCCGATTTTTTATATTCTTGATGTGGTTTGGAATCCTGATGGAATGAGTGTGGGAATGGAGCGCATTGTGGCCATGTGTTCTCAAACAGGGCGCGTCTTATATGTCGCATATGAGCTGGTTCACGAGCAAAGGCAGTCGCTGGTTCATATTGGCGCAATTGCCATTTTGGATGGGGTTGTGTGGTTTGTCCAATCTAGTGAATACGGCATCGCCCTGCGATACATCGACGAGAGCAATGCCGCCTCTACATATCATTTTCATCCATTTACAAATGCCAATTTGGTATTGCAGCATTTTAGCATAACCACTGAAGGTATCTACATATTAGACAGGGCCGGAACTGTTATGTCACTGCAAGACGGTCAGCTTACAACAATTTACACAGCCACTTCGGGCAATGACATTGAATCCTTTTCATTGCCATATCACATTGCAAAAAGCGGCGTTTTGTATTTTACGGATGTTGGGCAAAGGAGTGTTGGTTTTTTTGATGCCCAGGGACAAAGACATGACCTTATCGCGCCAGATTTGTCCTTAGATTTGGAGGACAGGATTATCTATTTCTCCGTCTATGCCTCAGGAGAAAGGGTGGTGTTTACAACCTATGCCACCGTTTATGTTGCCAGCCCCTATGGCGAAATCCTTGACGCAATCCACTATATCCAGCCTGGGCAGGCCATGGTTACCTTGCGGCTTTTTTTGTTGGCATCTTTGCTTATTATGGTCGCAGCGGCGGTTTTTGCCGCAATAAGAGCAATTAAAAACCTGCAAAAAATCACATTAACCCAAAAACAACAAATAACAATTGTTATTGTTTCGGTATCTTTGCTTATTAGCGTTGCTGTCGTACCAGGCATAATGGATTCATACGAAGCTAGGGCGCGCGGGGAGATAGTCAACAGGCTATCTTCGCTGGTTCTTTTAAGTCAGAGCATAATTGACACAGAAGCATTTCAAAATATTGCAAATCCCCAATATTATAACAGCGAGTATTACCTGCGTTTGATGCAATCTTTAAGGGACTTGGTAGATGTTTCGCATGAATGGAATGAAAGCATATACATTGTTGCAATCAGGTTTCAGGGCAATCATCTGTACGACATTGCCTTTTTGGACGGCAACATGGGTGCATTTAACACCTTTGGCGGGCTTCTTGAAGGCTCGGATTTGGAAATGGTCATAGAAAGCGGCGGGCAATTTGTTGTAAATGATAATATTGTGGACAGAAGTGGATTTTACATGGCGGTTGTCGGTCCTGTGTACGGCGAGGACGGTGTTATCATAGGCGGTGTTGAAATTGGCATAAACCTAACGGCATTTAATGAAAGCATCTCAAATGAAGTTTGGCAGTTGTTTGTTAATATTGCAATTATCATAGCCCTTTTGGTTTTTATTATGATAGAAGGCATGGACGCCATCTTAACCTATGCAGCAAGAGCAAAAACCAGAGCTGAATTTAATGAAGTTTTGTTGCCAATTCCATTTATTAGAATTTTGGCCTTTGTTATCTGTGTTGCGTTCAATTTGACAACGGGCTTTTTGCCTATATATGCCGGGCAATTTTATGCAGAGCTTTGGGGCATGTCGCCCGAGGTGGTGTCTGCGCTGCCCCTTACAATCAACCTTGTGATGCTTGCTTTGGCTGCATCCCTTGGTGGTCTCATCAAGCGGGGCATTGGCTTTAAGGCCACATTTGTTTTGGGCGTGGCTTTAAGCGTGGCGGGCGATTCTATAAACGCCCTAGCAGGTGATTTTAATACCTTCGTTTTGGGCATGTCCTTAAGCGGTCTTGGGGCGGGGCTTGTGTTTTCTATTTTGAGTATTTATATTGCTTCCTTGGAGGATGCCAAACATAAAGCCGAAGGTTTTTCCCTGTTTAATTCTGCCAGCTTTGCTGGTATGAATGTGGGTATTTTGGTTGGTGCATCCTTGGCGGTGATATTGGGTCAAGCCCCAATCTTCTTTGGCTCGGCCATTGGGTGGCTGCTGTCTCTTGCATTTTTCGCCTTCCTCATCAACCGCAAAGTCATCAGCAAGCCGCCCAAGCTTAACAAGGTTAAAATGGACAAAGCTCAAAGGAGGCAGGCTGGCTTTGGAAGCTTTATATCATCTCGGCGGGTGCTTGCGTTTTTGATACTATTTTTAACATATGTAACTCTAAATGGCTTTTTGTTTTACTTTGTGCCCGTATTTGGTGCAGAAAGCGGCCTGCTTGAAACTGAAATAAGCTTGTTGTTTATGCTCCATGCCACAAGCCTTATGTTTATTGGCCCAGCCATCACCAAAAGGCTTGAAGCCCGCGGCACAGACCACAAGAGCATAATTGTCATCTCTATGTTGCTAAGCATTGTCGCCCTTGCAATTGTGGCTTATCACCCCGACATCCTTTTTATTATCGCCGCTGTGGCGATTTTGGGATGTTCAAACAGCATAGGCTTTACATATTTTCCGCTGTTCTTCTCGGAAATGAACAGGGTTAAAAAATACGGCGCAGACGAGGCAATGTCCACTTACAGTGCTGTGGACAACTTAGGCGGAGCTTTTGCCCCCTTCGCCTTTGCATGGGCCATTACCATTGGGCTTGGTGCTGGTTTTGCTGTAATATCCGCAGTGGCGGCTGGGGTGCTGATTTTATGCTATATTTTGATTTTTAGGCGCAAACGCCAGAAGTATGCGTATCTTTATGCCAAAGGAGGCACGGACTTTGATGACTAAAAAAGGATTGCCGTTAAGGCTGCTAGTTCCCGGTGTGATACTGCTTGTAATAATTTTATGCAGTTTGTTTATGACCATTTACAGCTATTTTGCGCATCACAATGCAACTGTTGAAAGCTATGGCACCCAGGCCATGCGCATGGCGCAAACCCTGGCCAGCGTCATAGAGCCAGAGGGGTTTGCACGTATAGTAGAAACCAGAGTGCAGGACGATTATTGGCATCAAGTTCAGGATGCCTTGGACAGAATAATTAACGAAACTGGTGTGCAGTTTGTTTATGCCTTGTTTCCAACATATGATGGGGGTTATGTTACTTATTTTGGAGCGGGGCTTGCCGCCCACCATGAGTGGGGTGTGTACTTTGGCATGCAAGACCCTGTGGAGTATTTTTCCGATGAAATGTTTCAAGCTCTGCGTGATGGCGTGGCTACAAAAAGCGGCATTTATGACGGTGGCGACGCCATAGGCTTGCTTATTGGCGGCTTTGCACCTATCATCGACAGTGCCGGCAATGTTGTAGGTTTGATAGCTGTAGAAATTGACGTAAATGACGTTATAGCCGCCATCAATGCCCATATATTCACCATGGCCCTGTTTGCAATAAGCCTTATTATGGTATTTATCGTAATTTCAATGCTTACCATACGCAAAACCCTAACCAAGCCCCTAGGCATCCTGACCCAGGGCGTGGCAGATATAAGTGCCGGGGATTTAACAGGCACAATCCAAGTGGCATCTCATAACGAAATTCAGACCTTGGCTGACTCTTTTAACGCAATGACCAAAAGCCTGCGAGAACATATCGAAAACATGCTTGCCATAAGAGCAGAAAATGAGCGCATATCAACAGAGCTTAACATAGCAACCCAAATACAATCAGATATGCTGCCAAACGTATTCCCTGCCTTTCCAGAGAGGTCGGAATTTGAAATACATGCCACAATGCACCCAGCCAAAGAGGTTGGCGGTGATTTTTATGACTTTTTCTTAGTGGATGATAATCATTTGTGCGTGGTTATGGCGGATGTGTCCGGCAAGGGGGTGCCCGCTGCCCTGTTTATGGTGATTGCAAAAACATTGATAAACAACCGTGCCCGCTATGGTGAGGGTGCCCATGTTGCCTTTGCCAATGCAAACAACCAGCTTTGCGAAGGCAACGAAAGTGCCATGTTTGTAACGGCATGGATGGGCATTTTGGAAATAAGCACAGGCATTATGACCTGCGTAAACGCCGGTCACAACCCCCCCGTGCTGCGCAAGGCAAATGGTCAATTTGAATATCTAAAAATGAAACGCGGCCCAATGCTTGCTATGATGAGCGGGATTAACTACAAATCCTTTGATGTGCAGCTTCATCCCGGCGACATGCTGTTTCTTTACACAGACGGCGTTACAGAAGCCCACAACACCGCCAACAAACTCTATGGGGAGGACAGGCTGCTTGATGCCCTAAACCATCTGCCCGACCCAACCCCAAAAACCGTGCTCAAGCACGTTAAAGAAGATATTGATAAATTTGCAGAAAATACGCCCCAGTTTGATGACATCACCATGCTTGGGCTGTTTATAAATTAATTAATCATAAAAAGGAGTGTTATGTATGGACTTTAGAATTGTAGAAGGTATTGAAACCCGTGTTAATGTGCCGGGCAGGCTGGATTTTGCCCGCGCGCCCAAGCTGCTGGATGCCCTTGGCACCCTCAAAGGCAAGGATATATCGACCATCATCTTTGAATGCAGGGATTTGGAGTATATTTCCAGTGCCGGCATTCGTGTTATTATCTATGCCCAACAAAAAATTGCGGCGGGCATGACAATTGTGATGGAAGATGCCAACGAGGAAATTGTAGAGGTGCTTGACATGTGCGGCCTGGCAGACTTTATTGAATTTACTGAATCTTAAAGGAGGTGTGGCACAATTATGACTTCCTATAAGCATGAAATTGAGCTAATCACTAAACAAGAAAATGCAGAGGTTGTTTTGGCATTTATTGAGGCCCACACCCAAGGGATGGATGATGCTAAGCTTGCGCGCCAAATGCAGCTGGTGGGGGAGGAGCTGATAGTAAATGTCTTTACCCACGCCTATGCCGGCAGCGAAGGTTATTTTTTCCTGAGAATAAGCCTGTTTCCAGAGCAACGCCGTTTTGAAATGGAAATACGTGACAAAGGCATGCCATACAACCCTCTTACCAGAGAAACGCCAGATACAACCATACCAATTGAGGATAGGCAAATTGGCGGTCTTGGTGTGATGCTGTCTATTAAAATGACGGACAGCCAAAGATATTTGCGCAGAAACGGCCACAACATCTTAGTTGTAAGCAAAAATTATTAGGAGTGATTGCTATGGCAAAAAAATATGAAAAGCGTAACATCTTTCGCAAGGACAATTTGGAGAGGATGTCCTCGCCAGAAAAGCTAAATGATTATATTAAGGTGTCTAACCCCAGCGTTTGGATTGTGCTGGCTGCCATTGGCATCATGCTTGCGGCGGTGGTGGTTTGGGGCATTACCTACGAGCTGCCTGAAGGCATCAGGCCCATCGAATTTTTGATTGGGAGGTGAAGATGATGTCGGCAAAAATTAACAAACGGGTGAAGGTGCCCGTGATTATGCAAATGGAGATGCTGGAATGCGGTGCGGCCTGCCTTGCCATGGTGATAGCATATTTTGGCAAATGGCTGCCTTTGGAGAGGGTGCGGGAGGACTGCGCCGTCAGCCGCGATGGCTCCAACGCCAAATACATAACAATGGCCTCAAGAAATTATGGACTCACAACAAAGGCATTTGGCGGCAATGTGGAAAAGCTGAAGCAGGCTACCTTCCCCGCCATAATCCACTGGAATTTTAACCATTTCGTGGTGCTTAAAGGCTTTGACCGGAAGTTCGCCTATATCAACGACCCCGCCGCAGGGCCTGTGAAGGTGCCGATGGAGATTTTTGACCAATCTTTTACCGGTGTGTATATTACATTTGAGCCTGGTCCAGACTTTCAGCCCGAGGGTGGCCGCCAATCCGTTTTGGAATTTGCCCGCAAAAGTCTAAAAGGCACGGCAGTTCCCTTCATTTTTGTGATTTTGACGGGGCTTTTGACGGCCTTAATCGGCATTATCAACCCTGTTATGTCACGGGTGTTTGTGGACAGGGTGCTGACAGGGGTCAACCCAGACTGGATAGGCCCTATCATCCTTGGCATGAGTGGCCTAGCCGCTGCAGGCCTTATAGTTGGCATTATAAACGCATTATACCTGCTAAAAATAAGAGGCAAGTTTGCAATTGTTGCAAACTCAAAATTTTTATGGCATATTCTGCGCCTGCCCATGGGCTTTTTCTCCCAGCGCATGGCGGGGGACATTGCCAACCGCATGGGCTATAACGAAACCATCGCAGAAACCCTAATATCAAAGCTGGCACCTTTGTTTTTGAATTTTGTGCTAAGTGTGATTTATTTTGTGATAATGATACGTTTTAGTGTGGTGCTGACGATGATAGGGCTTGGCGCGATAGTCATAAATGCGATTATGTCTCAAATAATCGCCAAAAAGCGCATCAACATCGCCCGCACCCAAATGCGGGATGAAGGTAGGCTTGCAGGGATGACCATGGGCGGCATCCAAATGATTGAAACCATAAAATCATCTGGTGCTGAAAATGGCTTTTTTGAGCAATGGTCTGGTATTAGTGCCGCTGTAAACCGCTCTGAGGTAGAAGCTGCCAAAACCAACATTTACCTAGGCGGCATCCCTTTTTTCGTCATCAAAATTACCAATGTTGCAATTTTGCTGGTTGGTGTGCATTTGATTATGCAGGGACAATTTTCGGCGGGTATGCTGTTGGCATTTCAGGGCTTTTTGCTGGCATTTACAGAACCTATAGAATCCTTCATTGACGCATCCCAAGCCATACAAGAAATGCGTGTAACCATGGAGAGGGTGGAGGATGTGTTTAAAGCCAAGCCCGACGTGCAGAACGCACCGCCGCCTGAGGACATCCACGATTTTGACAAGCTAACAGGTGAAATTGAGCTTAGAAACGTAACATTTGGATATAACAAATTGGCAGAGCCGCTGATTAGGGATTTTAGTATGACATTGCAGGCAGGCTCTTCCGTGGCATTTGTTGGGGCCAGCGGTTGTGGCAAATCCACGCTTGCCAAGCTTATATCCGGTCTTTACCAGCCATGGGAAGGCGAAATCTTTTTTGATGGCGTGTCCATAAAAGAGATTGACCGTCACACCTTCACCACCTCCGTTGCTGCGGTAGACCAGGACATCACAATCTTTGAGGACACAATATCAGATAATGTAAAACTTTGGGACAGCTCTATTGAAGATTTTGAGGTAACGCTGGCATGCCGCGATGCAGGTATACACAACGACATCTTGCAGCGCACCGACGGCTATAGGCACCGCATGCTGGAAGGGGGCAAAAACTTTTCTGGTGGGCAACGGCAAAGACTGGAGATTGCAAGGGCATTGGCGGTAGACCCAGCCATCCTTATCCTGGACGAAGCCACATCTGCCTTAGACGCCAAAACGGAAAACAATGTGGCAAAATCTATCAGAAACAGGGGCATCACCTGCGTGATTATTGCCCATAGGTTGTCCACCATACGTGATTGCGATGAAATTATCGTGCTTAATAAGGGCGTTGTGGCAGAGCGAGGCACACATGACGAGTTAATTGAATTAGACGGATATTATACACGTCTTGTGACCACAGAATAAGGGGGGATATTATGGGCTTATATAACGACCAGATAGCGGCAAGAATCCAAGCGGACAAGGATGCCTTTGAAAACAGCTTTGTTCAGCTTGCCTCCGTAATCATGGGTCATAGGCGCGAAGCGGCAACGTTTCTGTCCGACAGGGATGCGGCCAAAAACGCCATAGAGGACATCTTAAAGCATTATAGCATCATGCCAGCAGAGCTGCCCCTAGAAATTAAAACCGTGGACGACCAATTAGAATTTTTTCTGCGTCCTGCTGGTGTTGCGCGCCGCATGGTGGAGCTTACCGGAAATTGGCATAAAGATGGTATTGGCCCTCTTTTGGGCAACATGGCCACGGGGCAGGTTGTGGCACTTATCCCTGGCAAAATGGGCGGGTATACATATTTTGACCACGAAAAGCAGGAAAAAGTAAAGGTTACAAGAAAAAACGCAAAGGACGTTGGCAGAGATGCCTATTGCTTTTACAATCCCCTGCCCACGAAAAAAATCGGGGTGGGTGATTTGCTAAAATACATGTATCGTTGCCTGTCCCCTGCGGATTCTGTCATGGTTGTCCTTTGTGTGCTGAGTATTACCTTGCTTGGTCTGCTTACGCCATGGGCCAATCAGCAGCTTTTTGGCCGCGTCATCCCCTATGGGGAGGCATCGGGGCTTTTGGGCATTGGGGCTATGCTTGTGGGGGCCACCATTGCAACAGCCCTAATCCAAAGCACTAGATACATCCTTAGAGCACGCATCAATACAAAAGTTAATATGGCCGTGCAGCCTGCCGCAATGTCCCGCTTGTTAAACTTGCCTACAAGCTTTTTTAAGGAAAATTCCAGTGGCGAGGCAGCCCAGCGCATGACGGCATTAACTTCCCTATGCGGCGTGATGACGCATGTTATCTTTGGTGCGGGTATTGTTAGCTTGTTTTCCATCATCTACATTGGGCAGATTGCCATGATGGCACCTGCACTTGCGTTGCCTGCTATGCTGATTATTGTTGCAAACCTTGTAATTACGGTTTTGAATGCGCTTGTATCCATGAAGGTTCAAGGCAAGCAAATGGAAAGCAGCGCAAAGCTTCAAGGCGTGGTGTTTTCGCTGGTGTCTGGTGTGCAAAAGCTTAAATTATCGGGAAGCGAGAGACGCGCATTTGCAAAATGGGCCGACCGATATTCCGAAAATGCCGCTTTAACCTTCACGCCGCCTATGTTTATGCGCATTGCCACCGTTTTATCCACCACTGTAACAGTGGTGGGCACCATCATCCTGTTTGGCGTGGCGGCGGCAAATAATGTTGGCGTGGCTGAATATATGGCGTTTAGCGCATCCTTTGGCCTTGTGTCTGGTGCGTTTATGTCCCTTGCGGGCATTGCTGTCGAAATTGCCCAAATCAAGCCTGTCTTGGACATTGCAAAGCCCATCATGGACACCGTGCCCGAAACATCTGAAGGCAAGCGCATGATAACCCGCCTGTCTGGCTCGATTGACGTCAACAACGTGTCCTTTCGCTATAGCCCAGACATGCCCCTTGTCCTGGATGATTTGTCACTAAAAATTGGCCGCGGGCAATATGTTGCCATTGTGGGCGGTTCGGGCAGCGGCAAATCCACACTGCTGCGCCTGCTTTTAGGCTTTGAAATGCCGCAAAAAGGTGCTATATATTATGACGGCAACGACATGAAGGATATTGACTTAAAATCCCTGCGAAAATCCGTTGGATGTGTTATCCAAAACGGCACATTGATGAGCGGCTCTATTTACGAAAATATCGTAATCTCTGCTCCGCACCTTACAATGGACCAAGCCTGGGAGGCCGCCGAAATGGCAGGTGTTGCAGACGACATCCGAGCAATGCCCATGGGCATGCACACCCTTGTGGCCGAAGGGGGCGGGGGTTTTTCTGGCGGGCAGCGGCAGCGGCTGCTTATCGCCCGCGCCATTGCACCCAAGCCCAAAATCCTGTTTTTGGATGAGGCAACATCCGCCCTTGACAATATCACACAAAAGCATGCTTCAAGCTCTCTTGACGGCTTAAAATGCACCAGATTGGTCATTGCCCACAGGCTGTCCACCATCCGTCAATGCGACAGGATTATCATGCTGGAGGGCGGAAAAATTGCTGAGGATGGCACCTATGACGATTTGATGGCCTTAGGCGGTAAATTTGCAGAACTTGTGGAAAGGCAAAAGCTGGAGGAATAGGCGTGGAAAAGCCCAAAAACTATTTTTTCAAGAAGCATCTGTCAAGTGCCTTGACGCAGATTTATCAGGCACCTATGACGGTGATAATTGCACCCCCAGGCTATGGCAAGGAGGTTGCAGTTAGTTATTACACCATGTCAACCAACGCACTCACCCTTTGGGTAAATGTTCCAAAGGGTGCTGGTGGTGGCTATTTTTGTGGTGCTTTGAAAAATGCACTTTCGCAGATAGAAGGCGAGGCTTCAGTTTTCGACAATGCCCTGCCCATCTGCCATGGGAGCATGGACGCGGCAACAAGCTTTTTGCGAGATATGATGGCAAAAAGCCCTAAAAAAATTGCGCTGGTTATTGATAATTTTCAAAATATTCCCGAACCGGACAATGCCTATCGTTTTCTTGCCCATGTGGCATCATGCAACATCCCCCATCTGCATATTGTCCTGCTGTCAACCCGTTATCTTCCCGTCAGCGCGGATGATTTGCTTAACGGCACCATAGCAAGGATTGGCAAATCCCTATTTTGCCTGGATAACGAAGGCATAGAGCGTTTTTTTGCAAGCTATGGCATTGAAATGTCCAAAGATTGCATCAAAAAGGCCGCAACCTTTAGCGAGGGGTGGCTTTCTGCACTGTCAGCACTTGCCAATGCCATCCTCGAAAAGGGCGCGTTTGACGAGGGTGCGATAGCCGATGCTAAACGGCGCATAGGGGCATATCTGCGGGAGGCAATTTGGACTGACATCCCTGATACGGCTCGAAATTTTTTAACGATGATGAGCATCACCGATGCTTTTACCCCCGGGCAGGCCAGGAATGTTTGCTTGCTTACAGGCACAAAAACCAATGCAGAAGCCATTTTGAAGCTGCTAGAGGGCCGTCATGTCCTTGACATTTGCGATGATGGAAGCTATCGCATGCACAACATCATGCTGTCATTAGCAAGGAAAGAGGCAAAAAGCCTGCCCACTGGGCTATTTGAAATGGCAGCTCGCGCGCTGGCCGAGGACGACGGCCAGGATTTGAACCCAGCCGCATCCCGCCTGTCCGCGCGGGAATGGGAGGTGCTAGAACTTTTACAGGGCGGCAAAAAATACAAAGAAATTGCAGCGGCTCTTTACATAAGCCAAAACACGGTTAAAACCGTTGTCAGCAGCATTTATAGAAAGCTTGGTATACAGAGCAAAAAAGAGCTGGTGATAAACGGACAATAAAAAGGCAATAAAAAATCACCCTACATATCACCCTAAAATCCTTAAATGGGTGATTTACATCCCCAAAAATGTCCAGTATAATAGGCTTACAAGGAGCTTGATGTGCTATGGATGGTTACTTAGAATTTAAAGAAAAGTTGTTTTCCGATGATGGGTTTGCTGACATGTTTAAAGGCAAATCCCCGGAGGATATGGTCGTGTTGGCGGCAAAAGAAGGATTTATCTTCACGGCTGCCGACGTGATAAACAATACCGAGCTGACCCATGACGAGCTTATGGCGGTGTCCGGGGGCGTTGCCTTTGGCAATCAACTTAATATTCACGATTCTGAAATGCCATTTCCTGGCGGCAGGCTTAATTCTTCTAATGTGGCATGGCTGAGAAGGTCCTAAAAATAAAACATAAATGGAGGAAGAAAAATGAATCAAGAAAAATTAACCGCGTTGCTTGAAAATGAGGAGTTTGTGGATGCGCTTAGTCAGGCGGAAACAATTGAAGGTGCGCAAAAGTTGTTTGCTGACAATGATGTTACCATCTCAATTGACGAGCTTAAAGCACTTTGTGCAAAGGCCAAGCAGGAGAGTGGCGAAGAACTTAGCGACGAAGAATTGGAGTTGGTGGCTGGTGGTATCGCCCCCATAATCATTGCACCGATTATTATTGCTGCACCCATCTTGATTAAGCTTTTTAACAGCCAGCGGTAGCATTCAATCCAATTTTTATCTTAGCCTCAAACACCGCCAACACTTTTTTGAAAGATGTTGGCGGTGTAATTTTATCCATTTTCTCCTTGACAAAGGGAGAAATTGGAGACATAATATATTTATATACATTTTTTGGGGTGTTGAGCCTTTTGTCCTCGTTGCCACAGGCAGATACGTCGGCAAGAGTTTCGATATGCCTCGTCTGGACACCATCCATCGACTACTACCTTTGCCCTAAGGAGGTGACGTCTGTGTATAAAATTGCATTATGCGAGAACGAAGAAGTTTTTGCCGTAGCACAGCAGGAAATCTGCCGTGGTATTTTTGACAAAATGAATATTGAGTATGAAATCTCCGCTTTTCAAAGTGCCGAGGAATTTCTTGATGTGTTTAACATAGGGCAGGCGCGCTTTGACCTTCTCATACTAGACATAATGATGGACGGTATGGACGGTATGGAGCTTGCCCGCAAAATTCGAGAGTCAGATAAAAACGCCACGATTATTTTTCTAACCTCCAATCGTGATTACGCTTTGCAGGGCTATGATGTAAACGCGCTGCATTATCTGATGAAACCGCTTGATGCAACGGCTTTAGAGCGTCTAATCAAAGTGGCTTACAACGAAAAATTTGTTGAAAATTTTCTTGTTATCAAAATGGGGACACAGCACTTGAGAATCCCTGCTGACGATATTATCTGTCTGGAAACGACCGGGCGGCGCGTTGAAATAACTTTGCTTGACCAGACCGTTGCCTGCTCCGGCAAACTTTCGGATTTATTGTCAGAATTACCAAAAGACAGGTTCGTGCGCTGTCACCAAGCCTTTGCCTTAAACGTCAAAAATATCCGTGAACTGGGCAAGCAGGAAGCCACAGCTGTAAACGGCAAAAAGATTCCAGTCAGCCGCACATTTATGAGCGACACTAAAAAAGTGTTTGTGCGGCAGTTGGGCAATGATTAGACTGGTTAAGGTAGAGGGTGGTGGTGTTATGGATTATCTCAATTACATTGGCGTAGCACTGGGCTTGCTTTGCATTGTCATAGCACTTATTGTTTTGATAAATGTGGTCATGGAAAGCAAAATCAGGTCTAAGATGAACCGTTATTTCATGGCGTATATCCTGTGCAGCATCGGATTTATCGCCGCGGATATTACTGCTAGGCTGGCGATGGGTCATAGCGGACAATACGCATTTTGGCTGCACCGCGGTGCTAATTTTATCTTTTTTGTGCTGGGGCCTTTCTTCGTAGGTTTCTTAACTTTATATCTGCTTGCGTATATCGAACGCAATATACAGGTGACGCAAAAAATAAAATACGCGGTGCTGTCTTTGTGCACGCTGGCGTTCATTTTGTACATTGTGGCAGAGTTTACCGATGTCTTTTATTTTATTGACGCATACAATATATACCAAAGGGGTTCGCTTTATTGGGTGCCGCAGATTCCCCTCGCGCTGGGTCTTATAATTAACATGGGTGTGGTGATGTTTTACCGCAGGGAGCTGGTACAACTGACCATGCTGTTTTTTATCATCTACATAGCTCTGCCGATTTTAGCCTTGATTGCGCAGACTCTGTTTTCGGACATTACCTTTGTTAACATCGCCATTTCGTTGAATATGATGATTATTTATATCCGCATCCAAGCAGAGCAGGGAAGTATTGACCGTATGGACAAGGAGCGCATCGCTGCAGAAAATGCGGCACTTGAAATGCAAAACCGTCTTGCCAAATACAGTTATGAAAACATTATGGTTCATTTGCATCAGGTGGGCGAACTCAAGCACGAAATGGGAAAACACCTTGCCGCTATGCAAATGTATCTGAAAGATGGGCGATACGGCGATGCTAAGCAATATCTGAATGAAGTGGGGGCAAAAGCCGAAATCGTAACCGAAGCGGTGCATCACAATCATTTTTTGATTAACGCGGTACTCCATGATTTGCTTTACAAGGCAAAGGAACGCGGTATAAAAGTGGAGCTTAAATTAAATGCGGAACCAGCGGGAATATCCGACCCCGATTTGTACAGCTTACTTAACAACATATTGGATAACGCAATGGAAGCCTGCGATGCCATGCCGCCAAACCATGAGCGGTTTATCCGCTTTGCCATTTCCCGCCAAGAGCCGTATTTTGTAATTTCCTGCACAAACAGCCGCAATGGCGAGGTTATCCAAAAGCCGAAGGAAAACGGCTTGCAGACCACCAAGCAAGAGGAAGGTCACGGATATGGGCTTTTGATTATAGAAAAGATTGCGGAGGCTTATGACGGTCTCGTTGATACGGGCTATGACGAGGGGACATTTAGAATAAAGGTAGCACTCATAGACAGGAAATAGGCTAACCAAGCAGCGGGGCAAAAATGCCCTGCTGTTTTTTAGAGCAGTTTTACCTTCCGTCGTCCTAAAGACTTCACCAAAGTCCGCTTGAAGCCGCGGCACTTTGGCTTGCTTTAGGAAGGCGGAAGCTACAAACGCTATATTTGTGCGAGTTACGTCGTTTTTCGTGCGAGTTACGTTATTGGTATTGCATTTTGATTTTGCGCAGTTATACTGTAAAGTGTAGGTTTTAAGGAGTTTTCCGCCCGGTGCGGCGGCAATTATAATTATGTATGGAGGTAATGAGTATGACAGAAAAAATGATGGAAAAATTTAACCTTAAAAAACTGCTCGCGCTTATTTTGACCTTCGCGCTGGTCGTTGGAGCTGTACCCATCACAGCGGCGGGCGCGGGTGCTACGGAAGTCACCTTTGGGCCGGGGCATGGGGAAGATTTGCTTTTGGGTGATTATCTTGTCAGCTTTATAAAGGGCAATTTCCCGGATACATACGAGGCATATGAGGGGCAGGAGAACCTTGTATTTAGCCAGTATGTGACGGTGCGCACAAAAACCGTGGGCGGCTTTGTGCCAGACATCCCATTTGTGCCGCCTGTTGGTATGCCGGCGTACATTATCCCGCCGGCGAATTTGCCGGATGATGATAATGGGCTTAATGGCTGTGAATATGAAAACAGCTACGATTACGCCAACGGCTACGAAAATGGCAATGGGTACACCGATGGAAATGGTGAAACCTCGCCATACGAAAACGGCTATGAAAACGGCAACGGCTATGAAACCGACAACTATGAGCCAAAAGCCGAGCCGGCAGACGAGGAATACGAAAACGGCTATGCAGGCGTAAGCGGCGAAGATTACATCACCGAACCCATTATCCCCAAACAGCCGGAAAATGAAATTAATAACGAAGAAACTTTAAGTGATGACGAACTGGAAAACAGCGTGGCACTGGTGTGGTATCACAATGATGTACGCCGCATGGACAAAGGCACTGTCACCATCAAGGAATTGGATTATAACATCCCCATCCGCATGGAGCTTCGCTTTGACGAGGTGAGCATGGAGGACATGGGCGTGTGGACGCTTCGGGCTTATTCTTATGGCGAGTGGGTAAAAAGCCCTCACGCGCTTTTTCTGATGGTTGAGGAATTTGAGCCGTTTGCAGCGATTGCGCCGCTTGATGCAGGCGTGATGGTTGGTCCTGCGGACGTGTCAGTCGCCAATATCACAGACCTGCGAGACGCAATTAACGCCGCAGAGGACTACGTCCAGACAGTTATCGAAATAACAGCCAATTTCCTCATTCCCACTAATACTGCAGCAATTTTTATTCGTCCAGCTGCAGACATCATATTGACTGGTGACCGCACACTTATGCGCGGCACCAATCATGTCGGTCTTTTATTTAATGTATCAGGTAAACTTACACTGGAAAATATCATCATCGATGGCGGAGGGACTGGATGGCTTGGATTGATAGCCCTCGGGGGGGATGGTCATCTTGTGATGCGTGGAAATGCTGTGCAAAATACCTTAGGCGTTGCTGTGTATGTTCGTGAGAGAGGCACATTCGATATGTATGGCGGCACAATATCAGGAGCTAATATAGGCATTTCGATAATAGGTGCCGACAGTACATTTAACATGAGCGGCGGCACAATCACCGGCAATACGACCGCCGGCGTTCGTAACTATGGCACAGTCAATATGACAAACGGTACAATCGGTGACGGTGTAAGCAACCGCCCCAGCGGTACATTTAACTTGAGCGGCGGCACAATCGGCGGCAATACGGCCTTAGACGGCGGCGGCGTTCGCAATTATGGCACATTCAACATGAGCGGCGGCGCGATTGCCAACAACGCGGCAACATCAGGCGGAGGCGGCGTTCGCAATTATGGCGAATTTATTATGACAAGCGGCGCGATTCGCGGAAACACGGCAAGATACGGTGCGGGTGTGTATAACGGCTCTGGCGGGCGTTTCTATATGAACGCACCGGCAGCCGGCAGCACCCCGCCTGTGATTGAAAACAACACAGCATCTGCAAATGGCGGCGGGATTATCAATCATAATCTTATGACCTTAAACGCAGGAGAAATCCGCAACAATAATGCAATAGACGGTGCAGGCGTGTTTAATAGCAGCGGCACTTTTACGATGAACGGCGGCACAGTCAGAAATAACACGGCAACAGCGGGCGGCGGCGGTGTTCGCAACCACAACGTATTTAATATGAACGGCGGTACAATACAAGCCAACACGGCGGCATGGTATGGCGGCGGTGTGTATAACGGCTATCATTCCACAATAATTATGACGGGCGGCTACATTACCGGAAATACTTCCAGCCGACATGGCGGCGGCGTGTTTAACCGCGGTGGGTTTACCGTGAATAACGGCACGATTTCCGGCAACAACGCGAACCCTTCATTTGACCCCTATACAGGCGGCATGGGCGGCGGCGTGACACATTGGTACGGTGCGAGCTTTACCATGGGTGGCGGTGTGATTTTCAGCAATGCCGCGGGCTGGGGCAACCAAGTATATGTGCGCCATCCAGCAGGTAGCAGCATTAACATGAGCGGCGGTGTGATATTCGGAACGGGACACGGCGGAAACGACGGTATTGAAATTGTCGTGTTTTCTACAAACAGAGGTGTTTTAGGCGGCGGCACAGCTTTTGTTGCATGGGATAACACAGTTACGCCCCTTGTTGGCACAACCGCCGGCTTGATAACTCACGGTCCTGCCAACATAAGCGTGGAATGGGTTATAGCAACACCTTACAACGGGATTAACATAACCGTCCCATCCGCAACCCCCATCTTCATCCCGATTCCCGCAGCGAACAACATGCGCAACCCCATCGAATTTCTAAGCGCAGCACAGGTTGGCGGCACAGACGGTACGGCATACACAACCGCGCTGACCCTGACTTTCAGCGAAAACCCAGAGGGGCTTCAAGTATCCCACATCACAGTAACAGGTGCGACAAGGGGAGAACTGACAGGTACAGGAGGCGATACCCGAACACTTGCCATATCGAATATTGAGGTGGCAAACGGTGCGAACGTGACGGTTTCGATTGCCAACTTTGGCTACTTTGTAGGCACACCTACCGGAGCGCGAGACGCGCAGGTGTTCAGGGACACCCGCACCCCCGTAGGCTTTACAAGCGTGAGTGCAAACGGCACAGCCAACACCGAAACGACAACACAGTTGACGTTGAATTTCAATGCTAACCTAACCACACTGGCTATTGGCGATATTACCGTATCAGTTGGCGGCACTAACCTGACTGCAAGCGGCCTCGGCGGCACAGGCAACAGCCGCACAATAAACATAGCAGGAGATTGGGCAGACGGAGCGCAGGCAACCGTTGCCCTTGCTAACCCTGCAAACTTTAATATCACACCGCTCACCCAAACCGTCACCCTGTACAGAGACACCCGCACCCCCATAGATTTTACAGGCGTGAGTGCAGACGGCTCAGCCGGAACTGTGGACACAACGGAGCTGACGTTATACTTCGATGACGACCCAACCGCACTGGATATTGACAATATCACCGTATCAGTCGGCGGCACTGACCTGACCGTAAGCGACTTAGACGGCACAGGCAACAGCCGCACAGTAACTATAGCGGGCACATGGACAAACGGCGCGGAAGCGACAGTTACCCTTACCAACCCTGCAAACTATAACATCACGCCGCCTTACCGAACCGTCACGCTGCATAGGGCGGTGTACACTGTCACCATAAGCGGCAGTCATGCGGCAAACAGCGGTGCAGGCGGCTTTAGCCCTGGCTCTGCCGTCACTATCGATGCGGGAAGCCGAAACAACCACAGTTTTAACGGCTGGACGGTTAATGACGGAGGCGTAACCCTTGAAGACGCAAACAACGCAACAACAACATTTATCATGCCTGCAAACAATGTGACACTAACGGCTAATTGGCGCGCTATAGGCGGAAATGGCAATCAAGGCGGTTCGACACCGCCCATTACACCACCAACACCACCCCCAACACAACCAGACCCAGACCCAGACCCGGACTCAGACCCAACCCCAACAACCCCTCCAACACCACCCCCAACACCCGCTCCAACGGACAGCAACCGGCAAATTGATTTGAGCGGCGACGAGGTATCTTTGCGCATGGACGGGGACAGCTTGACCATATCCCTTGCCGATTTACGCTTGGTCGCAGAGGCAGGTTTGCCGATTCGCATAAGCGTGGACACACCGCCAGGGCACGCTCCGATGCAGGTTTTGTTCCCCCTTGAGTTTATACTCATGCTGATTGAGGAAGCTGACGAGGAAATTAGCCTATCCGCAAGTACCGAGGATATATTTTTGGAGGATGTGTTTTCATCGGCTGTTATCACCATCGCGGTAGACGGCTATGACCGCATGGAGTTTGAAACACATTATTACATCTATGCGAATCTTGAGTATGTCTTTAACTTTGACGGGATAAACACATACAGGATAATCGCGCAAATGCTAAACCCTGCCATCAAGGGTGGCTTGCATGATGCCCAGACAGGATATTTCACGGCAGCGGTCAGCGTAACGGGCGGTTTTGCCATTTCCTATGTGCCCACGCTTAAAAGATTAATATTGTCGCTGGATTCACCAATAATCTACGACTTGGCAGGCAACGCGCTCGCGCAAGTAATGGACGTACTGCCGGTTATCCAAAATGGCCGCACTCTCGTCCCCATCCGCTTTATAGCCTACGCACTTGGAGCAGAGGTTGACTGGACGCAGGCGACTGAGCACATCCCCATGCTCGTCCACATTACGCTAAACGGACAAACGCTGACCTTTGGCATAGGCGAACTCACCCCCGAACTGGCAGCACTCGGCATGGATGTACCCGCTCAAATCATGGACGATAGGACAATGGTTCCCCTGCGGTTTATCAACGAGTTCTTTGGTGCGCTTGTAGAGTGGGATGGGGAAACAAGGGGCATAGAAATCATTTGGATTTCGCAACGCCGGACACCAACAGCCCTGCACAAAGCGCATACAGCGCAAAACGACCCGCTCTATATGCGTGAAGAAGAAAATATCCTTGCGGCACTACCCAACAGGGACGATGAGGACGATGACGATGACACCCAAACCATCGAAGTCATAAAATAACCACAAATCAATATCACTGCCGCCCTTGTTGGGTTGGCAGTGATATTTTTTCGCAAAAAATCAATCATCCTCCTGCTCCGAAAGGTTCGGGCTTGATGGGTAGGTTTTTCTAATCAAGCCCAACTGCCAACGAATCACTTATTTACACAATTAATTTGCAACAACATAAAATTGCACTCATGCCAAAATACAACATTAAATCAAAATCTCAAAGTCAGGGCTCCGGCACGGCCTGCGTTTTTCCGTTAGGTGCTCTCTGTGGAAATCGCCGCGCACTGAAGGTGCACAAGATTTTCACAGAGGGTGCATGGCGGGGCAGCGGAGTGTAAGCCGAAAAGGCGTCGGAATGGAGATACTAAACAGACACTAGACAAATGTTTAATTATATGTTACAATTTAATAAAGTTTATTATAGGCTTTGGGGATTACTCAAAATTTGGGGGTACACTGCATGAAGAGTGAAAGTCAGAATCAAAAAAGAAAATTGCCCTTAACCGCTACGCTGGTAATCAGCATTATCATACTTGCTTTGTTGGGCGGGGCTGCGTTGTTTTTTGTGGTGAATACTGTGATTCGCGGCATTATGTATGACAGGTTGATTAGCATATCGGAGAGAGATGTTGCCATTCATGCGTATGAGGTTGATGCGTGGTTTTTGCGGTACAGCAATTTTATTGAGCATATGGCGACTACGTGGGAGGCTGTGGGTGTTGACCCTGGCGAGACAGGCTTTGGTCCTGACCCTATAGGAGCTCGGTTTCTTGCCGAGTCTGACGCACTTGTGGGTGTGTTTGTCGGGTTTGAAAACGGCTGGCATGTTAATTCTAGCGGGTGGATACCGCCTGATGATTTTGACGCGACTACCCGCCCGTGGTATTTGGTTCCCGAGGCAGCTGGCGGCGAGGTGGCTATAACTTTGCCGTATGTGCGGCTTTTGGATGGTGATATTGTTGCATCTATAGGTGTTTGGCGGTCTGATATAATTGGGATGGAGGCCGTTGTGGCTGCGGATATTCGTTTGCAATATGTATTTGATATGATTGCAGTACGCTCCGATGCTGTGGACGGATTTTTTATGCTTGTGGGTCCTGACGGCGAAATCATTGTGCATGGGCAGACGGACTATATGCTTACCCCATATCAAGAGTCATTGAATCTGCGCGATGCACACCATGGCGAAATGTTAATGCAGTCCATCCAGTCTGGTGAATCGCTTTCTTATGAACATCATATATTTGGACCTGTGTATTTTTTTAGTACGCCGCTTTCGGCGGTAAACTGGACGCTTGGGGCAATCATTCCCACAGCACCTGCAGAAGCGCAAATTGCAAATTATCTTTTGATTGTCATGCTTGTGCTTTTAGCGTTTTTCATAGTGTTTTTAGTTGTTTCTTTGGCATTTGCCGCAAAGTTTTTTGGGCGCATGAAGAAAAAAGAGGTTGAGGTCTTTGAATTGTCACAGCTTCTAAGGGAAAATTCCCCTCTATCGTGCATCGTTTTTGATGATAAGTTTAATCCTATTGACATAAATCAAGCCACAGTAAAATTGCACAGGCTTCCAGATAAAAATTTTTATATCGAACGATTCTTTGACATTTGCCCCGAATATCAGCCTTGTGGAACACCTACGAAAGAAGCGTACATAAGAGGGCTTAAACGTGGATTTGAAGGCAACAGCGAGCCTTTTATTTGGATGCACAAAGCATGGGATAGTGATGAAAGCATCCCTGTTGAAGTGACCCTGCAACGGATGGAAACGGCTAAGGGTGCTGTGCTTGTGTGTTGGGCGCGCGATATGCGCGGGTATTACAAGCTTTTGGAATTGCAGCAGGCAGAGCAAAGCGCGAACGAAATGACACAGCTTATATTAAACAGTGCCCCTTTGTGTGTGACGATATGGGACGATGAAGGAAATCTGATTGAAGCAAACGACCGAACGGTTGAGTTTTTTGGTGTTGACAAGCGTGAATACGAAAATCGTTTTGCTGAATTGTGGGTAGAAATCCAGCCCTGCGGTACACCTGCAGTCCAAAAAAGTATAGAGCTTACAAAGCAGATTATAGCAAATGGCTCTATGCGATATGACTGGGCATTTCGCATGCCAAGCGGCGAAGAAGTGATTTTTGATGTAGCTGGTGTACGTATTGAGCGCGATGGCAAAACTATGATTCTTGAATATTATCAAGACCTGCGCGAAATAAGAGCCGCGCAAGAAAAAGAGCGCGAAGCGGAGAAGTTTAGCCGCATCATTCAGGACAACTCGCCGATTCTGATTGAAATGTGGGATTCGGACTACAATTTTGTTAGCGTAAATAAAAAAATGATGGAAGTGCTTGGAATAAACTCAGTGGAAGAATTTGCAGGTGATGTGTGGAGATTCTCGCCTGAGCTTCAGCCTTGCGGCAAAACGTCCGAACAAGTGAATGCAGAAATAATTGACATAGCCATAGAGCAAGGATATGCTAGGTGCGAGTACAATTATCTTTTGCCAAACGGCGAGCTTTTGCCAACAGAAATTACATTTGTGCTTGTAGAGTTCCAAGATAGAAAAATTGTAATAATGTATGCCCAAGACTTGCGCCTAATTAAAGCAGCCCAAGAAAAAGAGCGCGAGACGGAGAGATTTAACCGTATTATACAGGACAGCTCTCCCATTTTGATTGAAACTTGGGACACAGACGGCAACTTTGTGCTTGTAAATAAAAAAATGATGGAAGTGCTTGGAATAAACTCAGTGGAAGAATTTGCAGCCAATGTGTGGAGGTTCTCGCCTAAGTTCCAGCCTTGCGGCAAAACATCAGAAGAGAAAAATGCAGAAATGATTGCTATGGCAATGGAGCATGGGATTACTCAGTGCGAGTACAATTATCTCTTACCAAATGGAGAACTTATGCCAACCGAGGTTACGCTGACGCTTGTGGAATACCAAGACAGCAAACTTGTAATCGGATATGCCCAAGACTTGCGCCAAATAAAAGAAGCCACCAAAAGGGAGCGCGAGTTAGAAATTAAACTGCAAGAGCAGGAGATGAACGAGCGTGTTCGTGTGATGTTTGATGCAGCACCCATCATCATTGAGTTTTGGAACAGAGATTACACGCCTGTTGATTGCAACCTTACTGCACTAAATTATTATGGTCTTCCAAGCAAAGAAGAATATTCAAATCGGATGTTTGAATTCTTTGAAGCTGAGCACCCGAACACGCGAGCATGGCGCGAAAACTTGGATAAAGTCTTTCAGGCAGGTTTTGGGCAGTTTGAATTTACTGACCACAAACCGAGCGGCGAAGTCACTTCTTTGGAAGTTCAGGCTGTGCGCTTAAAATTAGAAGGCGAAGATGTTGTTGTAACATACTCTCAAGATGTAACGCAGATTAAAGAAAGCGAGCGCGCCAAACTCCAAGCACTTGAAAAAGAGCGCGAATCCCATGAGCTTATGAGCTTGCTTATAGAATCCTCGCCTGTGTTCATGGAAATATGGCATGATGGGCAGCTTGTTGACTGCAACGAGCAGTGCGTGAAGTTATTTGGGCTTGATAATAAAGACGAGTTCATAACAAGGTATGAAGAACTCTCGCCGCCTTATCAGCCCTGCGGCATGCCTTCTTTGGAGAAAGCCGCCGCTATTGTTCAAGAAACTATGCAAAAAGGGTATACCAGAACACCTTGGCTGCACCAGAACGTCAAAACAGGCGAAGAGATACCTGTTGAAGTTATTTTTGTTTTGCTAAAGCCAAGTGACGACAGGGAGCTGATTGTGGGCTATAACATCGACATGCGCCCTATCATAAAGGTGCAAGAAGAGCAGAAACGCTCTGAAATAGCCGAAGAAGCCAGCAGGGCAAAGAGTAACTTCTTGGCACGAATGAGCCATGAAATACGAACGCCTATCACGGCAGTTATGGGAATATCGGAAATTGGGCTGCAAGACCCAACCCTCCCCTCGCAAACAGGAGAGTCCTTTGCCAAAATCTATAACTCTGCCAATTCTCTGCTTAGGATAGTCAACGACATCCTTGACCTATCCAAGATTGAATCAGGCAAAATGGAACTTGCCCACAGCAAGTATAAAATCTCACATATGATTTTGGATATATCCCAAATACATCTTGCATTTGTGGGCAGCAAAGACATTAAATTTACCGTTCAGGTGGATGAGAACTTGCCGACACACCTTGTTGGTGACGCGCTTAGGATTGTTCAAATTGTGAACAATGTACTGTCAAATGCCTTTAAGTACACCCTTGAAGGAACTGTTGACTTGTCCTTTGATTGCAGGCAACAAGAAGACGAGGGCACTATCCTTCTTGAAATTGCCATCCGCGACAGCGGTTTAGGTATGAACGAAGAGCAGCTTCAGGATTTAAGCAATGAATATACCCGCTACCACGAGCATGAGCACCGCTTCATTGAGGGCACAGGGCTTGGCATGCCCATTGTCTTTAACCTTGCAAAGCTGATGGATGCAGACATTAAGATAGACAGCGAGGTAGGCGTTGGCACAAACGTTATGATTACCATACCGCAAAAGCCAGCAAGCAAAGACGTGATTGGCGCAGATACCGCACGGCGTTTGGAGCAACTTGAAGAATCCGCAAAGGCAAAAATAATGAAGCTCTCCACACACGCCGAACCTATGCCTTACGGCAAAGTTCTAATAGTGGATGATGTGGAGGCAAATCTTTTTGTTGCAAAGGGCTTAATGAGGTTTTATGACCTTACAATCGAAACTTGCGACAGCGGTTATGCCGCCATCGACAAGGTTAAACAAGGCAATGTATATGACATTATTTTCATGGATTACATGATGCCAGGCATTAACGGCACCCAAACCATGCAACAATTGCGGGAAATCGGTTATACACAACCGATTGTGGCATTGACCGCAAACGCCATGATAGGTCAAGCTGAGGAGTTTGTGTCAGTGGGCTTTGACGGCTTTATTTCTAAGCCCATACAAACCCAAAACCTGCACTCCGCGCTGCTGAGGTTTATCAAAGACAAACAACCGCCAGAAGTAATTGAAGCTGCTTTGGTGGCAAATGTAAACAAGCCCACACCCAAGATTGATATTAACAGCTTTCAGCGCAACCCCGAATTACTAACCGAACTAAAGACGCTTTTTGTGAAAAACCACAAAAACACAATATCAACCATCCGCCAAGCACTAGACGAGGGCGATATTGACACCGCCCACCGCCTAGCCCACACCATCAAAGGCTCGGCAGCGATGATATACGAAGATATACTCTCTCAAACGGCTAAAGAGATGGAGTTTGTGTTAGCGAAAAAAGAGCAGCCAACTCAGAAGCAAATGCTAGCCCTAGAAGCGGAGCTTGAACGTGCCCTGCTCTCAATCGGCACGCAAGCGGCACGCACGCCCGCCGATAATGCGAATTTAAGCGCGAAAGAATCCCTAGCTTTGCTTGACAAAGTAAAACCTTTGCTGGCAAGCAGAAATGCCGCTTGTATGGCAATGCTAGGTGATTTACGCAAAATTCCCTTTGCAGAGTCGTTGTGCAGTCAAATTGAAGATTACAATTTCAAGGACGCTCTCGAAACATTAGAGGAATTGCAAAAAAAATTGGAGGACGCGCAGGAGGGATAGAAGATGATAAATGCGAGAAATGGCAAAAGCCATAAAACAAAGGCAAGGGTCTTGATGTTTGCGGTTGTGGCGTCGGTATTGGTGTGTGCTAATTTGGTGTTTTCGTTTTTGGCTCTGCGCGCGAATCATAACGCCGCAGACGCCTTTGAGGAGAGGAACACCCTTGTTAGTGCTGTTTATGAAACAAATATAGCAGCGGGCGCGTTTACAAGGATGGCGCGATACTATGCCATGGTTGGGGACACTGCGACCTATGATTTGTTTTTTGCCGAGGTGGAGCTTGACAGATACGGGCGAAAACGTGAGCTTTTTACGGCTTTTGGTGCGCCAGCCCATGAAATTGAGCTTATGGAAACCCTTATCTATGAGCGTTTGCGCATGTTTGCCATACATTATGAGGTTGTCCAGTTGCGCTTTAGCGGTTATGTGCAAGAGTCCATTGCCGTGGGTCATGGCCCGGCGGTTGCGCAGATAGGCGGACCGCTTGGTGGGATGGCTGACGATTTGAGTGCCTTGGTGTATGAGCGCACCATGTTAGCGGCGGCCAGATACCAGCGCATTGCTGGGATATTTAGTGTTTTAACAGTTATTTTGGCAGTTATTTTGGCATTTGGCGGCGGGGCAGTTTTGATTTTTGTAGGTAAAGCCGGGCTTTCTTGGCGGGTTGAGATTTTTGGTGCGCTGATGCTAATATCGGCGTGTTTTGGTGTGTTTTTCACCTTGTCTGCAAATTTTGCCGCAGATGAAAAGTTCAGCTCTTTTGAGCATCAGCACGCACTGTCAATCGCATCTTATAACGCAGAGCGCGGCGGCGAGATATTGACAAGGCTCTCAAGGATGCACGTTGTTACTGGCGGGCAAATGCAGTACAACCAATATTTTGCTGAGCTTGAACGTGACAGATTTGGGCATGCTCTTGAAACATTTATTCTTATGAGTGCCCCAAGCAACGAAGTCAACATGATGGTGGACGTTTTGGGCAGACTGACCCTGCTTAGGCAAATTGAGGCGCGTTCAATACTTTTGCGCAGCACCGGATATTATCAAGAAGCCATTGACACCGCATTTGGTCCTGATGTGGCAGCTCTTGACAGACCCCTTGGTGACTTGGGCGAAGAAATTCGCGAAACAGTCAATGCCCGCACCAATGTCGCAATTGATGCGGCAGCCCGCAGCCACAATGCCTTTGCGCGGGCGTCAATCATCATTGCAATACTTCTTGCCATATCGGTTTTTGGTATTTTGATTACTTTGAAAAGCCGGAAGGAATCTGCACCCGGAATAACTGTGCATATTTTCCAGAAAATCGACAAAGGGACTATCAGGGCAAAGCTGTTTGCGTCATTTGCAATTGTTATATTGCTGTTTACCGCTCAGGTAGGCATCAGCATGTACTACGATAATCAAATAAACCTTCATACACGCCACCATTTGTACTACTTAACGGCGCGTTCTGAAACTATATGGGCAGCCCATCAGGAGTTTACTGAGATGCGCAGACATATTCGTGAAACATTTTTAAGTCCCACATGGATGGGGGCTGCCAATGAAGCAGACAGAATCGGTGCTGAATTGTACCTTAGCTCTTCCCATGCTCGCCTTACATATTTGGCACAAATCTATGTGGCATCCGTCGGGGCAGACATCCTTTTCCCGCAAACTCCAGACGACAGTCGTATTGTTGTTTTATCGGAGGCTATGTCCTACATTGACAGGATTTACGCACTTTTCACTCAAAACTTCTTTTTGGACGGCAATATGAGTTTTTATATCGGTGATGCAGCAGGCTATCCTGCATCAACAGAGGTTTTGTTTGGGCTTTTGCGCCGGTTTATTGACGCAAACCGCGAAATATCAGAATCGAATATTGAAACTTACCGTTATTTTTCTACCGCAATAACTGTTTCAACCCTTGCTCTCACCTTTGTTTTGGCAGTGCTTTTGGCATTTTCGATGCTTAGGGCATTTGACCGCCGCGTAAGCGCGATTATGTCGGCGGCAGACAATGCCGCGCGGGGAGAATTAGACGCCGAGCTGCATGGCTCAGACGAAATCTCCGTTGCATTTTCAAAGCTCTCAGGAGTGTTTAACCGAGATATTTTAGAGAAAAAAGCACAACTGCAAATTGCACAAGAAATCAACGACGCCAAGAGCCGCTTTCTCGCTCGCATGAGTCACGAGATACGCACACCGATTGCGTCAGTTATGGGCATATCGGAAATTCAATTGCGAAGCCCTGATTTAACGCCTGTTACGGAAGAGTCTTTTGCCAAAATCTATGACTCGTCAAACATGCTTCTTGGAATTGTAAACGATATTTTGGACCTTTCAAAAATCGAAGCTGGGAAAATGGAGCTTTTATGCGAGAAATACCAAGTTGAGAGCTTGATTAGCGACGCGGTAGCACCTTACATCGCCCATTTGGATAATAAAGACATAGCCTTTGACCTTCATGTGGATGAGAACCTGCCTGCCTTGCTAATTGGTGACGCTCTGCGCATTAAGCAGATTATAAACAATATTTTGTCTAATGCGTTTAAGTATACCGACTCTGGCTCGGTTGGATTAGAGATTATGTGCGAAAATGCGGATGACTCTGCGGTGCTTATAATCACAATCAGCGACACTGGCATGGGGATGACTAAGGAGCAGCTTGACTCGCTGTTTAGCGACTACACACGTTTCCATGAGCAGGAAATGCACGATGTTACAGGCACAGGTCTTGGAATGCCGATTGTGTACAGCTTGGCGCAAATAATGGACGCAGAAATTGATGTGGAAAGTGAAGCGGGCAAAGGCACGGTTGTGACTGTCCGCATACCGCAACAGACCGCAGGAAGCGAAATCCTAGGTGCAAAAATTGCCCAAAGTTTGCAGCAATTTGAAATGAGCAGGAATTTCTCCGAAAAGAAATTTAAGTTCACGCCTGAGCCAATGCCCTATGGCAAAGTTCTTGTTGTGGACGATGTTTATGCGAATTTGTATGTTGCCAAAGGTCTGCTTGCGTTTTATGGCATCAATGTGGAAACTTGCGAAAGTGGGTATAAGGCAATTGAAAAAATCGAGGGCGGCAGTGTGTACGACATCATCTTCATGGACCAAATGATGCCAGGCATGAGCGGCACGGAAACTATGCACAAACTGCGAAAGGCGGGGTATACAGCTCCGATAGTCGCGCTGACGGCGAACGCGCTTATCGGTCAGGCAGAGGAGTCTATAAAAAGCGGGTTTGACGGCTTTATTTCAAAGCCTATTCAAACCATGCACCTAAACACAATACTGCATAGGTTTATAAAGGATAAGCAGCCGCCCGAAATTATTGAGGCGGCGCAGGTTGCGGATTCTGGCGTTTTGGGCGATATTGACGGGTACATGAGCAGTGCTGATTTGGCGGATGTACTGCGGGCTGATTTTGTGGCAAGCCATAAGGATACGTTTTCGCGCATAAGCCAAGCCTTAGACTCGGGCAACATCCCAACCGCGCACCGTTTGGCGCATACACTCAAAGGGGTTGCTGGGTTAATACAAGAGCCCGAACTGGTTAGGCTTGCAGGGGATATGGAGGATTTGTTAAGAGAAGCCCAAGTCCCTGCGGCCAGTCAGCTGGACGCGCTGGAAAATGAGCTTGAGCGTGTGCTAAAGGGCATAGAAATTACGGAAACAACAACGCCTGCAGACAACCCAGACGAGACCAAAAACAGCATCCTGATTGTTGATGACGAACCGATGAATATCACGGCATTGGTGCACATTTTGGGTCACGACTACACAATCTTTGCGGCAAAAAGCGGCAGCGAAGCTATTGACTTGGCGAAAGAGTGCAAGCCAGATTTGGTTTTACTTGACGTAATTATGCCAGACTTAAGCGGGCATGACGTGATAACAAAGCTCAAACAAATGAGTGAGACGCGCGATATTCCTGTCATTTTCGTAACAGGTCTAAGTAGTGCAGCCGACAAGGAAAAAGGCCTGTCCCTCGGAGCGGTGGACTATATCATCAAACCGTTCACACCATCGGATGTCAGGCTGCGGGTAGAGAATCAAGTAAAAAATTCACAAATTTGCCAAAAAGATGCTGGAATGGAATTATCGAACACGCCCTAAACAGACTCTAAACATTCCAATTTGCGAAATACCCCACAAAGGCTGTAAAAACGTTGCTCCCGCAACCGTCATTGAAAGTTCATGTTATGCTTGAATAATAAGTTACTTATAAAAACAATCCGAGGACATACAAAACCCTCGGATTGTTTTTATTGAAAGAACATTTTTGACTATCAAAAGTGTTGGCTTTAATTTTGCCTATTTCATCAGCCTATGCCCGTGCAGAACTTGCATGGGCTATATTTATTCCCAAAATAGATTTGAAGCTTTTTTGCAACTTTGGAGTTTGAATTTCTCAATAATGCCTTTGAGGGTTTCCGATTGACTTGACAGTTTTTCGGCGGTGGAAGCTCCTTCTTGGCTTAGGGCGGTGCTGGTTTGGGTTACGTGGCTTAATTCTGAGATTCCGTTGCTTATTTGGGAGACGCTTTCAATCTGCATCTTTGATGCTTGGGCTACTGTGCTTACGTGGTCGGAGATTTCGGTTATTTGTTTTGTCATGTATTCAAGGCCTTTGGCTGCTTCGGCGGTTAGGCGCGCGCCCTGGGTCGCGGTTTTTACAGATGCTTCAATTAAGGCTGCTGTTTCCCCTGCTGCCGCTTTGCTTCGTGCTGCTAGGCTGCGCACTTCCTCGGCAACCACGGAGAAGCCTTTTCCTTGCTCGCCTGCCCTTGCCGCTTCGACTGAGGCGTTTAATGCTAGCAGGTTTGTTTGGAATGCGATTGCCTCAATTACCTTGATAATTTTTGAGATATTGTCGCTTGCTGTGGTTATATCGTCCATTGCTTTTAGGGTTTGCTTCATCATGTCGGATTCGCTTTCGGCTCTGTCTTTCGCGCTTTGTGCGAGTTCGCTTGTCCTGCGGGCGGCCTGGGCGTTTTTATTTGAGCTTGCTTCGACCTCTACTATTGCCGCGTTTAGCTCGCTGTATGTCTGCGCCTGAGTGGTCGAGCCTTGCGAGAGGTTGGCACTTACATCAAGCATCTGCTTGGCACTGCCTGACACAAAAGCCGCGGATTCGCCAAAATCTGATAGTATTCGGTTAAATGTTTGGATTATCATGTTGAGTGAATCCTTTATTACGCTAAAGTCGCCTATGTATTGGCGGTCTATGGAAACATCCATATTTTGTGCGGCAATTTCTTGCAGCACCTCGCTGATTTCCGATACATAAGAAGAAACAGTGGCCTGCACCCCGTTTATGGATTCTTTCACAAGCAAAAAGTCGCCTTCGTAGCTGCCCTCTACCTTCATGCTCAAATTCCCATCAGACATGGCGTGAAGGACTTGTGAGGCTTCGTTAATCGGTGTGACAATTGCATCCATTACGCTGTTTAAACCGGTGAGCAGTTTTTTCCAGTCGCCTTCGAATCTATCTGGGTTTGCCCGCACGCTAAGCCTGCCCTTGACTGCCGCTTGGGAAAGGGATTCTATTTCACCATCAATATCCCTAAAATGCTTGCGCAACTCTTCCACCACTTTGTTTAGAAATGCTTTTTTGCCTGGCAGCAGGGCGTACTGGGTGCCAAAATCCCCAGCACCAAAATTTTCTAACACCGCGCCAAGCTCGGTCAGATGCTTGACATAATCGCCCGTCATTTCGTTGATGCTGGCGGCAACGGTTTTGTGCGCTCCCTCAAAATGCGCAACATCTATCCGCGCGTCCATATCCCCTTGCTGGTGGTTTTGTGCCATACGCCCCGTTTGGGCAATCAGCTCGTTTAGGACTGCCATTTCACGGCGTTGCTCGGCCTCTCGTGCCTCTTTAATCGCGTCCATTTCCCGCATGGTGCTTATAAAAACAGCCGACGCTTTGCACAGCGCGAAAATAAACATCCCTATGCCCCCAAGCGTGAAGGGTAGAGCGATGGGCATGTCGGGAAAGGTAAAATGAAAAACATCCATCACCGAAGCGGAAATAAACGCCACCACGCCAATAATCAGCAAAGCCTGCCCTGTAGTCACTTTCCGCACCTTCATTATAAAGCGGACAATGAGATAAAAAATCGAAGTCCCTAAAAATGCGAAAGAAACATACAAAAGTACGCTGCTCATAAAAATGGTGTCAGCAAACAAATAAACCAACATAAAGCCGGCTGAAACGGCGTACACAATGCGCAAAAATGTTTTATGTAAAACATCGGGGAATAAAGTCGCGATAGTGGCGACGATTAGCGCGGCAACTGCTGGCATGGAGATGTACTCTATGCGGAATCGCATTTCCCAACTTAGCCAAGGGGCAAGCACGTTAAAAACGCGCCCCTCTGTTACGCCCATTCGCAAAAACCACACAAGGCAAAACAGCGCGCAATACAAAATGCCAAGGTTGTTTTGACTGCCGCGGAGCATGTAAAAAAGCAGCAAAAACACAAGAAACAGCATAAAAAAGCTGCCCATAAAAATTGTTGTGTGAAAGTCACTCACCAACGCTTCATCAAAAAGAGCCGTGCCCGCGCCCATTTTCCAGTCATGGTGGCTATCACCTGTACGATGAACAAAATTGGAGGACTGCTGAACAATTTCAATTACCCCATCCACAGGCTGTACCGTGAAAGTGACGCGCCCAAGGCCCGCGGTCTTTCCGTCTCGGCTGCTTGCAGGACTTCCCACCTCTTGAAGCAAAACTCCGTTTACATACAGCCTGTGCGCCCAATAAATAGTGCGCCGCGAAAATGTGTACCATCCGTCGTCAGGCACAAGGACAACTAGGCGGCTGGTTACAAAATCCTCATTGGTTGTGTTTTCGATAACTGCTTCGTTTTCGCGCAGGGCAAACTCCGCAGGCGACAAAAGGGCGTTTGGAATAATCTGTGCATAACCAGCAAAATCAACATTGGAGTTTGTAAAATTAAATTGCCGCAAATCCCACACGCCGTTTTCGCCGTATATCGTTTGTGAAGGTAAAGCCGAAGCATTGTTAAGCAGTGCAAACACAATCAGCAAAACAAACGGCAAAGCCGCAATCGGTATTAGCTTGATTGGATTAAATTTCATTTTTTCACCCCCTGTTCAAGTATTTGCCTACCTTCGTCAGCAACGCCTCATGGGTCGTGGGCTTTACGATAAAATCGTTTGCCCTAAGTTTAATCGCCCTCTCAAAACGCTCTCTCGAAGAATTTCCCGTTAAAAATATAATCGGTGTATCCGCATGATAGGCAGAATTGCGAATTGTTTCTGCCAATTCAAATCCATCCATTACAGGCATGTCTATATCCAATATGAAAAGGTCGGGCTTTTGCGCTGCCATTATTTTGATTGCAGTTTTGCCGTTTTGCGCGCCAAATACCTTATAGTGGCTCTTTAACGCGCTGCTTACAAATGACACAATCTCAGGCATATCATCCACAGCCAGTATCTTTTTTGATAAGTCTGTTCCTGCGTTTTGGCGTATGGCAGCGATATGTGTTTTTATGAGTTTTCGTACAGCTGCACTAAGCCCTTTGAAATCGCGCTGTTTCGCAAATTCCATTAATTCATAAAATATAGCATCGTGGTTATGCTTTGCCATATCCTCAATCAGACATGTGGCTTGATAAACACTGCCCTCTCTTATAAGTTTGTTAAGCGAGGAAAGGATGTTTAGCCTGTCTGCGTACATTTCAATAGCAGTGGATTCAGATTTGGCTTTTTTATCTGTTCCAAAGCGTTGACCGCTTTGCATTTCTATGGACAGGGAATTAAGGTCGGATATTACCGCCCGTGTCGCTTTTGGAATTTGGCCCTCCCAAGTAAAGTCCTCTAACATTCTAATGAGCCTCATGATATTTATTTCCAAAGAGCGGGCATAAATATCTTGCAAAATTGGGATAAGCAACTCCAAATCGGCCTTCATGTTCATATAATGCTTGTTAATTAACTCAGCTTCAAGCCGCTCGCTAATGTCTGGCGCAATTTGTATCAGCTTGTTAATGGCGGCATCAACTTTCTCAAAAGACACATTTCTTGGCACCATCAGCCCAGGTACAAAATGGTAATAATCGCCGTTTACCAATGAACTCATAATAATCCCTCCTGTAATTTCACTATATTTTCAAGCGCGCCTTCGCAATCAAATGATTCAAGAGCAAAAATAATTTCACTCAGCTCTTTGTCCGTCTCTTCATCATATGCAAACGATGCACAGGGCGACAACGCCTCAAGCGCGGCATCACTGTCGAACAATTCGGCAGCGGTTTTGGCTTCGTCAAGTGCCTGAACAAGGGATGATTTGTCTTTGGCTATTTTTGCCGCTTCTTGTGGCAATGCAGCACTTATTCGCTCTTTAAGTTCAAGCAGCTCAGACCTAAAATGCGGATAGTTTTCTTTACAATAAGCTGTGTTATCTTCAAGACCTGCGCGCTCGAGCAAAGAGGCAATATCGCCAAGCTCTGCCGCACCTATATTTCGCAATACGCTCTTTAGTCCATGAATTTCAATAGTGAAATCCTTTATATTGCTTTCGGACATAAGAGCGTCCATTTTATTAACCGTTTCGGGCAGCCGCCGCACCGTCAGCCTTACTGTGTCCATATATACATCAGAAAGCCCGCTCATAGCCTCCAGCGCAGAATCGACATCTAACCCTGCTATGTTTTTCAAAGGAAGGATTGCATCAGTTACATCTGTTTCATCTAATCTTGGCGGCTCGTCTATATGCCCAAAGCTTTGCCTTGCTTTTTCAATAATCTCTTGAGGATATTTATCACGAATCCATTCGTTCAAAACCGCATCTAGCTGTCGCGTGTCAATAGGTTTTGATACAAAATCATCAAAACCGTTTTCAAGGAATATTTCCCTTTGCCCTACGATTGCATGTGCCGTTAGTGCAATTATTGGACGGGTATACCCCATCTGACGAATATGTCCAGTGGTTTCAACCCCATCCATCCCCGGCATCATCTGGTCCATGAATATGATGTCGTAGCTGCCCCCGTCGCGGATTTTATCAAGTGCCTCATAACCACTTGATGCTGTTTCAATGGTCAGTCCGTAGGGCTTCATCAAGCCTTTTGCCACAAAAACATTGGCGTCCACATCGTCAACAACCAACACCTTGCCGTATGGCATATATTCACGCCTGATTTTTGCCCGCTGCATAGCACTTGTGAATTTGAAATTCTCAAGATTTTGGGCACGCTCTTTGCCTAGCACTTCGCCATCTGCCACTTGCTGAGGCAAATATACCTTAAACTCAGAACCCACATCAGGCTCACTAAAAGCTTCTATTTTGCCGCTCATCATCTCCACAAGATTTTTGGCAATGCTCATGCCAAGCCCTGTGCCTTCTGTTTTGCGGTTTGCCTCCCGGTTAAACATTGAATATTCATCATAAAGGGCTGCCAGCTGTTCGCTTGTCATTCCCTGCCCTGTATCACGAATTGTGAGTATCAGCATTATGCCGCTGCCGCTGGCCTTTGAATCAATCTCAAAGGTTACGCACCCCTTGTCAGTATACTTAATAGCATTAGAGAGAATATTGTTCAATATCTGTTTAATGCGGATTTCGTCGCCTATCAGTGATGACGGCAAGTTTTGTGAAACTTTTACAACAAATTCAAGCGGCCTGTGCCCGATGCGCATGGCATTGAGCCGCGCGGTGTCGTTAATTAGGCTAGCCGTATCATATTTAAGCGGCAAAAGCTCCATCTTTCCCGATTCCACTTTTGACAAATCCAAAATGTCGTTAATAATCCCAAGCAACATCTTGCCTGAGTTATTTATTCGGCTTAGTGAATCAAGTGCCTCGGTCGGATAATCCTGCTCTAGCCCAATCTCGGAAATTCCTATAATGGCGTTCATTGGCGTGCGGATTTCGTGACTCATGGTAGCCAAAAAGCTGCTTTTTGCTTTGTTACTTTCCTCCGCTGTTTGCAGTTTGCGCTCGGCTTCTTTAGCTTCCTCAACTTCACGCATTGTGTCGATTAAAACTGCGGTGGTCGTGCACAGCGCGAACAAAAGCATTGCTACACCCGTCATCTGAAAAGGCAAGGTGGCTATGGCATCGGAGAATGTGTTGTAAATCGCATCGTGTACTGCGGATATTAAAAACAGCGAAACGCCCAGTAAAAATATCCGCTGCCCTATATTTGCCTTGCGTACCGCACCGCCCAAACGGATAAAAGTGAACACAATCCCTAATCCAAAAACCAAATAGACCGCAATAAGGGCATGGCTCATAAACACGGTGTCAGCAAAGAGGAACAATATAACAAAACCTGCTGTAGCTATGTAAATTAAACGCAAAAAAATCTTAGGCAGCAGTTTTGGGAAAAGTGTGGAGATAATAGCACAAACCAGTGCTGCGGCAAGAGGGATACTTATGTATTCAATACGGAATTTCACATGCCAAGAAAGCCACGGTGCCAGTGCCGTAAACACATATCCCCCGGTCACGCCCATACGCAAAAACCACACAAGACAAAACAACGACGAATACAGCGGACCCCGATTCCCCCGCAGCATAAAGTAAAACAACATAAGAATCAGAAACAGCATAAGAAAACTGCCCATCAAAATAGTCTGCTGAAAATCCGTAACCCGCGCCTCGTCGCTAAGGGCAACGCCAATACCCATAGCCCATGTATGATGAAAATAAGCCGACCTATGCACCCAATTAGACGCTTGCTGCACAATCTCAATAACGCCGTCAACAGGCTGTGTCGTGAAGGTAATGCGCCCTGTCTGCGGCACGTCCAGATTCCGGTCATCACTTGGGCTGCCTATTTCAAGCATAAACTGACCATTAACATACAAACGGTGGGACGCATACAAAGAAACGCGGGTGAAGGTGTACCAAGTATAATCATCAGGCACAATAATTGTCATTCGGCTAGTGAGGTATCGTTTAGCCCGAGGGTCCTCAAGAACTGCCTCCATCTCCCTTGTGGCAAATTCCGCTGGCGTTAAAAGAGCAGGGATAAATTCTGCATATCCGCTAAAACGGACATTGTAATTATTAAAATCAATTCCGCGCACATCCCAAATGCTGTTGTTGCTGTGTACGAGCCTGTGGGGTATTTGCGATGAGTTTATCATCAAGGCAAAAATTATAAGCAAAATCGGCAAAAGTGCTAGAAGAGGCGACAATCGTTTAACTTTTGCAAACGAACCCTCTTTAAGACTTCCCCGTGATTTTTGTTCAGAAATAAATTTGCTTAACACTTCCTTGTCATGAGCCGCCACATTAAGAAATCTTATGCCAATTTTATAGCTGTTTTCATTTGGTAAGCTAAAAACGTGAATAATTTCCGCAGAAAGATTAAGTGGCGCGGTCCTAGAACCCAAGCGTAAGCGCAACGAAATCTGTTCGCCTGGTTCACATTGCTGTTTTGTGTAAATCAGCGCGCCAGACTCACTTAAATTTTCCGTCTTAGCGCGTTTGTCCTGTGCCAATGCCACCGTTTTGTTAACATTCAAGCGAAAATGCGCGCGCCGCTCCTCGAAATCTTTAACCATCGGCATCGCCTACGCCCATCGCACCTTGAAAATACTCAATCAATATTTCTTCTAGTGCATTAAAATTGCCCACAACAGGAAAACCACTCAGCCTTGGACTAACCGCAAGATAATCGTTTGTGGCAATAATGTACAGCTCGCTTGGCATAAGGGGCGCACCATTTACATAGGCACTTGTGATGCGCCCGTAAGCTGGCAAGCTTGGGTCAAAGGTAAATTCTATTCCTGCCACTTGCAAGAAGCTACCCATCTCTCCAGGATAAGCCGACAAACCATGCTCCAGCGCGTAAAGAATCGCAGAACCTGGTACTTCTAGCGTGACGACATAATTTCCAAAGGGAAACACTCTCACTAAATCATGCCTGGTAATATAGCCAACCGCAATAGAATCCCTCACGCCGCCGCCGTTTATAAAAGCAACATCCGCGCCCGATGCCTCAAGCATGGCACCCGCTGCAAGATTGCCCAGATTTGTTTGGATGGTGCGTATATTTGGTCTGGAGCCGTCCAAATAAATGTCGGTGTGACCAATAACTTCTAACAAAATTTCATCTTGTGCCACAATTAGTGTATAAACCAACGCATAAGTAGCTTCGCATGTGGGGATTTGGGCATCTGTACCCAAAAGCCTTGAGCTAATCTCGCCATTTCTTATAACAATTACGCCAATTTCTCTCATATGCCCTGATGTGCTTGCAATAATAGTGCCTGGATGGGGAACAAGGCTTATATCGTCACGCACAGGCACACTCCCTGCTATTGACACATGGCTGTGCCCATCAAGGATAATGTCGATGCCGTCAACGACTGCGGCAATTTCATCTGCTGTAATCCCATCTATCGGGTCAACGCCCACATGGGTCAGTGCGATGATGAAATCCACGCCCGCTTCCCGCAGCAGTGCGACTTGCTCATCAGCCACCTCAATAGGGCAGGTGAACACCAAGCCGTAAACATTACGAGGGTGCGTCCTTTGCGGCGTAATAGGTGTCGCAAGCCCAAACACGCCAAAGAGCGTGCCGTTTCTTTCGATAACTGTATGTCCATCAAAAGCAGCAAGCCCTCTGCATTCAAAAATCACATTAGCCGCAAGAATTGGAAAGTCCGCATATCCAGCAAGTTCAATTAACCGCCTATAGCCATAGTTAAAATCATGATTTCCCGCCACCATAGCATCAAAGCCCATAGCACCCATAATTTCCGCAATATCAAGCCCTTGCCTAAGGGTTGCCGTGGGCAGGCCGTGGAAGGTGTCCCCCGAATCGAAAAGTAGCACCGTAGCACCAGCTGCTTCCATGTGCGCCCGAAGCCCCGCCAGTTCATAAAGCCCAAACTGCCCGCCGCCAGACAATATGCGCCCGTGGGAATCGTTTATATGCAAAATTACAATGGCATCATCAAGCGAATAGCCGCCAAACATTGCTGCTGCTGTTTCATAAGGAATCCATGTTCGGTCATTTGCAAGAAAACCGCCCACTTCGCGGATAAATTCCCCTAGAGGCAATGTAAAAGAAGTGTCCCATACAGGCGACGCTATATGTACGCTGTTTGTATCACTTTCCCAATAAACCATAAAACCATGAGTATAAGCCGCATACCTAAGCGGCACAAATACCGCGCCGTCAACTTCTCTTTGCCGCGCGGCATCCATTGGGCTTGCCATAAGCATTGCAGACATTGCCGCCGCCAAAGCAAGTGCCGTTGCCGCCATTTTAATTGCCCTTTTCTTCATTGCTTATCCTCCTTTCGTTGCTGTTTAGCAAAAAAACCTGCTAAGAAAATTTTAGCAGGTTTCAAATCTTGATGTGTCAATTGTCGAAAATTTATTACAGATAAATTTTTAGCCGCGCTCAAACATATATCCCTTGCCATGCTCGGTAGTAATCGTATAGTCCGAAATTTCAAGCTTTCTTCGTATTTGAGATATTATGTTTCTAACGGCGGTGTCGCCTTCTAGCATGTCCTGCCCCCACACTTGCTGATAAATCTGACTAACACTGACGAGCTTGCCCTCATGCTTTGCCAAATACAACAGCACATCAAATTCCTTGCCACTTTTTATATCCAAGTCTTTGTCAGCAAAGGTAACGCTTTTTGATATTATATTCAAAACAAGCCGCCCCTTAACCAATGTATCGGGAACATCCCTCGACCTATTTAAGAGGGATTCAACATTTTTCACAAGCACGTTTAAGCCGTAGGGCTTGGTCAAATAGACATCGCCGCCAGATTCAAATCCCTCCACAATTTCCGCATCCTCTTTTAAGCCGCTAAGAAATAAAATTGGGACATTGCTGTCTTTGCGAATTTCCTCACACAAATCCAAGCCGCTCCCATCAGGCAGCATAACATCCAGTATGATTAGGTCGGGTCGCTCTTTCAATAATAATGCTTTGCCTTGCTCCAATGTCTCTGCTTCCAGCACATGGTAGCCTAGCATGGTTAGGGCTTTGTTATTTGCCTTTGAGATATGAGGGTTATCCTCTACGAGTAATATCTTAGTTGACATTTGACAGACCCCCTTCGCTACTTGCATAAATTGGCAGTGTAAACGTAACCATTGTCCCTCCTGCCTCCCCCTGTTCGCTCTCCACGCTGATTGTGCCGCCGTGAGATTCTATCGCCTCTTTGCATATGCTAAGCCCAAGACCAGACGAGCCGTCGCTGCTCACTCCCCGCTCAAACACCTTCGCCAATATATCAGGTGAAATACCTGTGCCCTTATCAGCAATAACAAAAAATACCATGTCATCCTCTGCCTTGGCACTCAAGCGAATTGTCCCTCCCTTTACATGCCGGTTAGCATTGCCGATAAGGTTAAAGAGCACCTGTATCAGCATGTCAGGTACTACCCGCACAGATGGGCAGTTTTTTTCGATATGAATGTCCAGCCGATTTTTGTTTACCACTAAAATTGGCTCACAAAGGGCAAGTGTGCGGCTAAATATATCCTCAACATAAACCTCCACACCTGTTTCCATGCTGTCACGCGCCACGGTCACATCCAAAAGGCGGTCCGCCAAATGAGCCAGCCGCTGGGCTTCGCTTGATATGGTCAAGAGGTTTTTCTTTGTATCTTCGCCAACAAGCCCTGCGTAAATTTCCATATCCGTAAGCTGGGCGTAGTTATCAATAACAGTAAGAGGAGTTCTTATTTCATGGCTAATATCAGCTAAAAATTTCGCTTTAAGCCTATTCATTCTTGATAAAAGCTTGTTTGCCTCATCCGCTTCCAAATTTCGATTGCGCTCTGCAAGGAGCTGCGCCTCAGCCGCCGCGTTTTCCGCCGCAAGCCTCTTTTCCTGCTCTTGCGCTTCTGCCATCCTTTGCATCATGCCTATAAAAATAGCAACAGCTTGGCACAGCAAAAGTGCCACAACCCCAACCCGCGAAAAGTTTTGACCAACAAATGGCGGCAGCAAAAAATTCAAGCCTTCGATGTTTAGGTAAAGCTGAGAAATAATATCTCTTATTGATGAATAGCTAAGGCATATAGCTCCAATTATGAAAATAATCTGACCCGCATCCACTGGTTTTTGCCTGCGCCTTATCAAAGTGATGATTGCATATACCACCCACACGCCCACCAAGCCCTTGCAAACCCAAAACACAGTGCCCAAAACAAACTCACTGTTTGCAACCATAAAAAAGATTGCCCAAGCCAAAAAGAATATGATAGTCCCTCTTGCAAAATGCTTGTTAAATACGCCTTTATACATGAATTGGATTATAGCCATTATTAAAACAGGCGTGATGGGTGTGGTGATTAGTGTCAGCCTAAACCTTAACGGGTCGATATGCCAAGGGGCGATGGTTGTAAACACCTTAGCACCCATGGCACCTGTGTAAACAAGCCATACTATGCAAAGCACGGCAAATAGCAGCGCAGGCCAATAATTGCGCGAAATCGAAAACAGCAAAAGTGAGATTACTGCCAAAGTAAGCAGTATTCCCAGCACAATATTGGTTGTAAATTCCACTCGTCTAAGGTCATTAGCGAGGAAGTGCTCATCCAGCGTGCCGGGAATGTATATTCCATGGACATGATATATAAAGTTGGATTGCCTATGAATAATCTCAATTACACCATCTACAGGGCGCGCCGTGAAAGTGAATATGGGCGTAAACAAAGTGTCATTTTCCTCAGGATTTCCAATATCGCGAAGCCACTGCCCATTTACAAAAATTCTATCTGCATAACCTGTACTTATGCGGGTGATTGCAAAATAATCGTCTGTGGGCATAATCATACGAATACGAACGACGGCAGAGCTGTCTGTTACATGAGGATATACAAGAACAATCTCATCCCCGCGGCTGCCAAAATCCTGAAGCTCAAGGAAAGAACCATCTAATTGCTCCACCCGACCATGCAAACTCGCAGTCGCGTTTTCAAAATTAAAATTGCGCAAATCCCATACACCACTATTTCTGTACACAGACGAAAACTGTTCTTCCGGCAGGTTTGTCCACAATGCCATAACTACAAAAAAGATTAGCGGCAAACATAAATAGGGTAGCAGGTTTTTTGTTTTGAAAGAACTGGTTCTATTTTCGTCAGTCATTTTTATTTCCTCGCTTTCGCCAAGCTTCATCACAAAAACCCTTATTAACGGCATTATAACACATTTAATTAAACATATCAAGGGCATATTGAACTTCTTTGAAATATCCCTTGTTCAAAAATGTTATGCTACAATACATCAGTAACAAAAAACAAGACTTCCAAATTTCCAAGTGATATAATGGAGTTACCACACAACCATTATCACTAGGAAAGGAAGTCCTGCAT
>Ga0209755_10001170_pt1 | contig 42812 bp, 1 predicted proteins | sample TergutCo191P1_FD_187301 | JGI IMG/M metagenome (GOLD analysis project Ga0209755, IMG submission 187301) | Cornitermes sp. P1 segment gut microbial communities from Petit-Saut dam, French Guiana - Co191P1 (SPAdes) (version 2) | ecosystem: Host-associated > Arthropoda: Insects > Digestive system >... | reverse complement strand
GAGACTACGTATTTACAGCACCGTCGCCGACGGAGATTGGTGTAGTAACCATCAGCACAATAACCCCTGCCCCGTACCCGGCACCTGCGCCGCCTGACCCTGCCACTCCGATAATAGCAAACATAAACACACTCACACCGAGATTTACGATAAACGCCGATAACTTCCCGACGATTGCAAACAGGTACTTTGACGCTTCCACAGTTGCAGATTTTGACGAGTTGTACGCGGCACTGATAGCTATGCTGGAGGATGAGGATGAACTCCGCCGTGTAAGAACAAACGTAGAAGTTTATAATGTGCATACGTCTCATCCGCTGTTTGTGAACAGAGCTAATGCATTTGTGACAGTCGATTGGGAGATAGACCCGAGTTACACACCGCAACTTAACGGAAGACACAGGTTCAGAGCAACGCTCAGAAACCCGGAGAATCCTGCAAACATCCGCATCACGAGTGACGCAGGCGGAGCAGAGATAATACCGCTACCCGCAACTTACACAGTAGAGCGGGATGATCAAGCACCGATATTGGTCAGGCCTCTGGTTTTTGTATACATAACAAACATCGGTTATGAAATCGTCGGAATCGACGAAAGCTGGCTTAACGATCTCGCCGATAGGCGCGGAGATATAATAAATGTCCCATACGGCACACGGTTCGACCTATTAGAACTGCACGACGACTTCTCTGCAATTGACGTCTCTGTCTCACTGCGAAATATCCCGAATCTTCCGAACTCACACATCTTCACGGCCCGCCCGCCTCGCAGCGAGAGCATACCGCTTACATGGGATCTTTTGACAGGCACTGCTCCGAATTTCGTTCGTGAAACACCGCCTGAAAGACTCCGCAACATAAATGTTCCTTATGTCTTTGACCCGAGTCTTACTATGCCCGGTCATATAAGGGCTACGGCAGAAGATATTCAAACAATACTGGATAGCGGACTGCGTGTCCCCGTAAATGTAAACGACCCCATCTATACGATAAGGTCTGTGGGTCACGTGGACGTTGAAGGACGCAGGCTTCCGCAGCTTGACTACAGTATACCCGCACCGTTTAGGTTCGGTACAACAGAGTCATATCTTGATGATACTCTGCAGCTCGACTTCCCGAGAACCGGAGACTATGGACTTCATATACATGCAACAGTGACAGCTCCGGAAGATGCGAATATTGTTTTAAGAACAATGACAAGACTGCCTGCTCATACTGCGGTCACTTGGACTCGCGCCAATCCGATTCGAGACTGGTTTTTGCCGGCTGAATGGATTTCCCTGCTGCCGGGCAGCGCATGGGCGGGTACACACCCATTCACAGCAAGCATACAAATAACTGATAACAGCAGCCCCGCATGGACAAATCGCTTTGAGCTGATTTTGCCTGAAAATACTGCGATGCCTGTTATTCCGATAGAAGTTATGCGCGCGGTAGCAGTGGGACAACCCATTTTGCCCCCGGGCTTCTCGGGCACCCCGGCAGAGCCGAGAATAATCCCATACTACTCGCAAGAGACAGACTTCCTGCCGCCGACACTGTTTGTAGACATCCGAGTATATGACAACCCGGTCAGCAACGCAGGTGGCGAACCCGGTTACAACGAACCGGGCTACGGTGAACCGGGCTACGGTGAACCGGGCTACGGCGAACCCGGTTACAACGAACCACCGCCCGCCCCGATACCACCATCTCGTATAGTGAGAGTCACAATTCCTGTGCCTGAAGCCGCATGGTGGACACAAGAGCCGGCATCCCCGCCGTTCAATAGCGGACGCACACCGGGACCGTTCTCATACAGACCAAATATTGACTGGGGTAACCAGATAGTACCTATCAACCCCATGACATTAACCGTTAATGTAGAAGTGAGTCAAATACCGGTATTTCAGCTACGAGGCGGAGTGGAGAATATAAACATATCCGTTCCATTCGGTACGCTACTCGCAGACCTTGACGCGACTGACATCGAGAGAGTAGGTCAGCCTTTAGGTCAGCGCATCCTGCCGAGAGAGCTGCAAGCAATAGTTCAGCGTGCAACACCATGGGCAGGCACAGAATTCACTTACACAAATCGACTTGAAACCATTCCATACAGAGCAGACCTGCCGGATGTTACATGGGAGCTAATCTCGGTCAGAGGCGAAGACCATAACGGCAACACAGATTACTTCAACGGACTTATCCCGGGAGTATATGTATTTCGTGCAGTCCTACCATATATATATGAAACAGAAACAAATAACGTGAATTTGCCGACTGTCACTGTTACAGTCGAGCCGCGCCACTACTATATAACGAGCTGGCACCCATACAGAATCGGTGCCGACGATGTAGGGGCGCAGAGATTCCTTTACGGTTCACATTATAATGACATTCGATTCCCGACCTCAATAGGCGCAACGGCACAGCTTCGCAACATAAGGGGCGGTGTATTCGAGCCACATGAAATCACAATCCAAATTACGGGTTGGAACGACTTAAATTACGCAAGTACATTCGACGCACTAAACCCCGGTATATTCAATTTCACCCCGATATTGGATTATGAGTCGCGCGACATTCGCTATAACATAGATTATCCCTCACCGATAGTAGACCCGCCCATGCAGATAGTCGGCGTACCTCTGCCGCTCGTGGCAACGGTCGAAGAACCTGTGTTCGTGTTTATTCCTGATGATGAAAATCAAAATCGCGGCTTACACATGTTCCGCCAAGCTGACCTTGATAATCAAAGAAATGTGCCATACGGCGCATTGCGTGAGCATATAATAGACAGAGAAATGCCTACCGAAATTCGCGGCAGGGCAGTAGTGCCGAATCCGCAGTTTGACCCATACTTCGTTCCCCCCGGCTCGGGTTCTGACCCCGACCCCGGTCCTGACCCCGATCCCGATCCCGGCTCGGATCCATATGACCCGAATGGTCCCGACCCTGACCCCGATCCCGACCCCGATCCGTCCGACCCACCCGAGCCTCCTCCGGCGGGCACTACATACAGGCAAACCATCAGATACCTGCATGACGAAGAGCTTGTCATTACAGTCGGACATCAGAGCTGGCGTGATAATTATGCATGGACCAATAACAGAATCCGCACAGTCGGCAGGCAGAACTTCACTATAGAGCTGCCGAGTGTAGGCGCAGACACAGACCCGGGCGTAGTAGACGCACTTACTCTGACACAAAGCCTAACCGTTACTCCCGCAGAAGCGGTAATTCTAAACACAAGCATAGTAGCCGACAAAGCTGAACGCGTTGTACTGCCTGACATTTTACAAAGTGCATTTTCCGTAGAGACAACAGTACAAAACCCGATATTCACAATCGACAGCTTTGTGCCTATGAGCTGCGCTGTGCCGTGTGACGACCCCGACTGTACTCATATTTTCGACGGGCAAACAAATGTACCGCTGGGTACCAGATATGCGGATGTCAGGGCAGATATACTGAATCTTCGGAACATTCGCGCAAATGTGCGATTATACGGCGGATATTCGGATGACCAAGCCGAGCTTGAAAGATTCGTATATTACATAAACAACCCCGGACTCAATCCTGCCACAGTCGGCAGCAGAAACTACTTCTTTGGCAGTAGCTTCGAATGGGCATTTGAAAGAAGCGATCACCTCATATCGACTTTGGGGTTTGAACAATACAGAGATGGCAACTACATATTCAGAAGTGATGTAACCCTGCCGCCCCTGACACACCCGGACGGAGAAGTTTTCACACCGAACCGCATATCAGACGGAGCGGTAGTGGGCAGCGCAAGGCTGAGACCAAGTGCAGAAGCGACAACACCATCACCGAACTATATAATCTCGGTTCAACAAGCAGTATTCTCGGTTATAAGTGCAGAGCTGGTAAACGTCGCGACTCAGCAGCATCTAAGCCACCCATACGGCACTGCATACAGAGGTGCGCACGGGCTTCGTCTGCCCACGCAAATCCGCTTGCAAGGAAGAGCCTTCGCCCCCGACGGTGCCCCCATACAGGATCCTGACATACCGGGACCACTGTTAGACGCTTTCATGTACGTAGATGTAGAATGGTTCTCACCTGCGAACGACCCGTTTAACCCGAGACATATTCAAACACACTACTTTAGGACAGGGCCTTTCGCCGAAGGGCATGACGACCCTGACTTTAGCGTCAGTGCAACCGCAGGCTGGTGTCCGAATCAGACCGGAGACTTCACGTTCAGACTTCCGAGGCAAATCGAAATAGACAGAGTCGAAAACGGAATAGACCTAAATAACCTCAACTTGGAAATCACAAGAGAAATCCGCGAGCCTATATTCATAGTCGAGAGCTTCCTGCCGACGGCTGATTTCAGGTCGATACCGCCGATAACCGCTCCTGATGCTCCCGTAGGTCCGAGCCCGTGGGATACTGATTGGATCGAAGGAAACATAGTAGAAAGAGAACTTGAGTACGGCTTCCTCCGCAGAAACCTGCAATTACCGGGCGTGATGAACGCAATGGCACGTATAGACCTGCCTGTAGGTGCTGATGGCACAACACCACAAGACTCGCTTAGTGTTCAAATAACCGTAGGTACTGAGCATATAGCATACGAACAAGTCGGCGGCAGGGGAATAAGACAAATAGAATCGTTTGCACAGCCTATCACATGGGTTGATACACACTTTGGTGCCGACGACATAGTTGACTACAGATTTGCCGCATCGCAGGGCAGATACCACTTTGACCCGAGCTTCCACTTATACTATCGCACAATTACCGCAGACGCAGGTAATCAAACAATAGAACCCGTCATCAGAATAGAAACCGCAATAACAGAAGACGATTTCGTAATACTGCCGAGACTCAGAGCAGACGTATTGCCTCCGGTCTACACTATAATGAGAATACTTGACGAGGCTGACATCACCGTTCTTTGGGGTACGCCTGAATCGCGCACGCAGTGGGGCGAGGCAGCGTCACCCATACCGTTTAGCCAAAATCTCCGAGCCGTAATCCACGTCTACGGTCCGCCCGAACCGGGTGATCCGAACCACATACGCCCGATAATCAGAACATTCGGCGGCGACTCAGTCGACCCGCTTATTAACCTAGGCCCTGCAATGTCCCTGCCGTTTAATCACCTTACCTGGGATTGGCGCACAGACGACGGCTTAGTTCCTTACGACCCGAATAGACATGGCGTATACATCCTCCGCGCGGACGCAGCATCAGTAAATATGGGGCTTGAAGACGACCGCTTCACATTAAACCACCACTTACGCGAGCAAGACCCGAATGACCCGCAATTACCGGGCGGCGTAGCCATACCTCCTGTAGCACTGCCCGACATAACCGTAAACGTCCTGCCGATAATCATTACAGGCTTCCCCGACACAGAGCCGTTTATCAGGCAATCATGGCCTTACGGCACAATATATGAGCAAATCAATCTGCCTGAGGAAATCAGAGTAAACACAATAGAGTGGAATCCGTCAGTAAATCCTGCACTCAACCACCGCCGCATAAGAGACGTTGCAGCCCCCGGCGGCGATTGGGATAACCCGGGCGACTGGCGTAACCACAACTTAGAAGTCCCCGGAGTAAACTATGAGCCGCCTACGACTCTGAACTTCTGGCGTCAAACCACAACGGAAGATAACAACCCCTTCGACGGCATTGTGCCTCTGCCGGACTCGCCGAGAGACGGTGGCCTGCAAGACTACGACGACGGAGAATTCTACGTATTCACGCCGCAGCTTCCGCTTGTGACAGCAACAGGCAACAACCCAACCAGCCAGTTTGCCCTGTTCCGCCCCGGAGCCACAGGCAGCGGCAACACGTTCAACCCAGGTTATCACAACAGCGCTCTCCCCGTGTTCACAACAAACGGCATAACACTGCCCGGCTCTGCTCTGCAAGTCGGCAGAGATAACATCGCAATTGACGTAGAAATACGCCATATCCCGATACTCGACTACACACTGCCGTTTGAAGCTGATGACCATCCCGAACTCAACAATGTACAAGAGCATCTGCAAATCTTCAACTACGGCGCACAGCGTACAAATGCGGCGGGTGTTCAACTACCGCTCGTAGTGCCGCCGAGACGACTTGATGCGGAAGTGCGTGTATACAACGATGCGGCCCATGGCTGCACGGCAACAGTCGTACGAATCGACCCGTGTTATGACCCCGACTGCCCCGTACACGGTCCCGGAGCGGTAGCACCAATTTGCACAACACCGCCGGACATATACCAGTATCAAGGCGGTTGTAATGACCTCGACTGCCCGGAGCACGGAAACATAAACAATGCCGGATGCACATCGCCCGAATATCGCGTGAATCCTTGCGATAACGCCGGTTGCCCGATACACGGCACAGGCGTAAGCACTCGTCGCGGAACATCTGCGGTTCCGGAGGGCAGATATGAAATCCACAGCCTGCCCGTGACATGGACAGTCTACAAGTTTGATTTTGAAGACAGTGATTATATTATTGACGGCTATGATATATTTGAACGCTCAGTGCCGCTTAATCCCGGTGGCGGCAAGTTCGATGAGGTGTTTGACCAAAACGTACCGGGCGTGTATGTATTTATCGGCGAGTTTGACCATGAAGACTATCAGCACTACAGCCGCATAGACGTAATGCGCGACGGATACGAAAGCCCGCAGCCGCGCTTTGTAGTCATAATCGAACCGAGAGAATACGTTATTCAGCATTTCTACGAGCTTCGCGCGGAGGAATACGACATCACGGGCGCGAGAGCAAACCACCGTGACGGCGCAGTGGCACCGAGAAGAGCCGTAGAATACAGAACAACCCGTGACACACTCGGCGAAGAGAACGTTCTTCCCGGTATGTGGGCTTGGGTACACCTATATAATAAAGACGGCTCGGTATACAGAGGCTTCTACGTGCCTATGGCTTCGGTAGAAAATCCCGACTGGGCATTTGAGCCCACTTGGTTCCCGGAAGATGTTCCCGATGGCTGGCTGCTCAACGAACTGCCCGACCCGTTTATTGCGGATATCGACAACCCGCGCAGCCACATAGTAATCCCCGAAAGACCCGAAGACCCGGACGTAGATCTGCCGGATTGCGAACCGCTGCCCGACGATAACGGCAACGGTAATAACGGTAATAACGGTAATAACGGTAATAATGGTAATGATAACGGCTATAACGGCAACGGCGACGAACCTTGCAACAACCCCGAATGCCCGAGATGTAACCCCGCCCCGACGCTGCCGCTTGACCTTCGCGGCTATGGTCAAATCCGCTGGAATCTCGGCGAAAGGCTCAGCAGCTTTGAGCGTGCAAACGGCGAGCAGTGGACCGACCCGTGGGAACTCAGCCGCTATGCACTGCATAACATAACTCAGTACCCGACAGCCGGCAACCGCCCCGGCATATATGTCTTTGAAGTCATAGCAGATAACAACAATGACATAAACCTGCCCGGACACGTCCGCTTCCCTGATATGAACAGTAGACTGTTCTTCCATCCGCCGATTGAATCACCGACGGTACACCCGCGTGATACACTGGCTTATTCTCCGGTAACGGTAGAAGTAATGCGCCCGCGCTTTGACGGAAACCTCACCATCGGCGGCGAGCAGCAGCTCAACGTCCTTCGCCCGCTCGGCGGAGTAGACGAGCTCGACCCAATCCCGCGCACAGTGATGCCTACAAACGGAAGCGCAGGTCTAAACTCGCAAATGATGCAGGAAATGCACCGTAACTTTGCGTTGCCGCACGAAATCCACACCCTCACACTCATAGGCGGCACAGGTTACACGTTGCCGCAAGATAATGCAAACTTTAACGCCGCAAACTGGGAAAACCTCGACACGCTGAATCTTTTCAACTTCACAGGCAGCATGGCTGTAGGTGTTCTGGAATATAATGAGCTGATAAACCATGTATCACTGCCGCTGAATGCGACAATACCAAACAATGCATTTACACGCTCAGCCATTACGACAGTAGGCTTTGTTGAAAATGCAGTCAGCCCGTTCCGTGAAAACTCATTCCCCGACAGAGCCGGTACTCCACCGGGGGACAACTGTGACTGCAACGGTGACTGTGATTGTAACGGCGATTGCGACGGCAACGGTGACTGTGATTGCAACGGCAACGGCGACAGCAACGGCACCGACAACGGCGACGTTGAATGCAATGAAATGGTCTTTGACTTTAGAGAAGACGGCACTCCGATAACCGGAGTCGACCACTTCACAAGCCCCGCTCCGACTGCGGACAATCCGTACAGACGGTTACATTCGGATGAGCTTTTCCGTGTCGGACTCGTTGACCTCTATGCTGTGGTGCAGCTCGGAACATCATCTTTTGCAAACACTACGGGCGTTGCGGCGGTCAGACTGCCGGTTGCAATGTCGCAGATACCGCCGGGCGTGTTTGAAAATGCAACAAATCTGCAACTCGTCATTATATCAAACGAATACAGCACGGAAGCCGGAAGAACCACATTCCAAGGCGTGCCGACCTTCATGCTCCTGCGTGACTACAGTCTGGAAGACAGAGAATCCGAAACCTACTTCGTGCTGCCGGCAGGCGGCGGCGCGCCCAGCGGATTTGGCGCTGCGAGCTATGCTCACTTGCTCAATATGTTTGCTCGTATGGATCCGGATATTCCTGAAATAGTCGCAGTATACCCGAGCTTTAACATGCCGCAAATAAGAAGCGACCTGCTTGAGTTCTCATGGGAATTCGGTGACGTTGAGCTCGTAGATGAAATTGCGACATTCATACCTTCAGCTCCTGCAAGGTTGCCGGGTATTTATGATGGTTCGCCCATAGACATATACAGGTTGCTCATATTGGTGCGAGATGGATATATCGGAACCACATTCCATCCCTTACTCAGAAACCTAAATTATTGGCGCGCGAGAATTGTATTTCGTGACCCTGTATTCGGCGTAGAAACAGTTCACTACACACTGCCTATGCGCTTTGCAAATCAGGATACGGACGTGCGTGTGACAACGCCGTTCTCAAGAAGAGTAGCACCTCTTGGTACAGACAGCCCCGCAAACATATTTAACCCGCAATATGTATGTCCAAACCCAAATTGCACTGCTGAACTGGTAAATAACGAAAACCGCCGTAACTTTGGTTGGCAAGAGTCGGGAACCGGCCCATGGATACATGCACTGCCCGGCGGCAGAATACCGACTCGCGGTCGCATTCACCGCTGCCCGAATTGTTACCCGTATTACCCGCTGCGTGCAGACTTCGTCACGGAAAGAAGGGTTCTTGAGGACGATACTGTAGTAGATACAGTGGAAAACCTGCTCTTCCATCACTTCGGCAGACACCCTGCGGGCGTTGCTCCGCACGTCAGCAACGACATGATGGAAACCAGAATCTACAACCTCGGCGACGCAGCAGACGGCATACCCATAACGAACGTCAGATTCCGCTTTGAAAGCGAATACAACCCCGACGGCACTCGCTCGGGCGTTCAGTCGCCGTTCCAACAGCTCAGGGGTCTTGTTCAACACGCAACCGAGCTGCTGCACAGGACGGTTGAGCCGGGCTTTGTAGGAAACCAACGTATCTGGCCGCGACCCAACCAATTCCCGGGCAGACATATTGACTTCCTCCTGATAGAAACAGACGAGGGTATCACCGAGCGTATCCGTCTTGAAATCGAAATCACACCGCATAATCTGCACGTCGAAACAGGCGCAGACCCTGAATGGGTGTGGGAAGCCGGCTGTGACTTGGAAGAATGTGATTTATTCTGTGATAAAGACCACAACCTGTTTGAGTTTCCGAATCGCACCGCAGGTTATCTCACGACAAATACAATCAATACAGACTACGATACCTACGCAACCCGCGGTACCATAGGCTTTACGCAGTTTGACATCTGGAACTACGCACCCGTCTCGATGTCACAGCTCACAACCGTGCAGCTTGTAAGAAACACCCTGCCGGGCGACAATTCACCGTTTGAATTCCAGCCGAGGACAGGCGGCGTGTTGTGGTCAGGCACAAGCACAGGTCTCGCAGGTACAGCTACATCAAATATCCCGGCAATGCCGTCAGTAACTGCGGCAGGCGGACTCCCCGCAGGAGTCAGAGTATCACCGACATCACGCTGTGGCAACGCAACTTGCAACGATGCCGCTTGTCAGCAGTGGGCTGTAGGCTGCACGGCAGCAAGTGCAGAGTTTTGCCCGCACGATTATTGTCTGCGTCACGGCACTCCGCATCTTCGAGGCATGAACGCAGCAAATATCAGAGTACGCCCGAGAGCCGACCTGCCTGCCGGCAGACATGAGGATGTCCTGCGTATCCGCGGTATCGGCGGTGCAGAGGTCTTGATAACTTTGGTATTCTACGTTGAGGAGCCGCGGTTTGACATAAGCATAGGCCTGCCCGACCAACACGCAATGGTGCCGCCTACAGGTGCAAATTCAGTACGTGTGCAGACTCCGAGACCATTGCCGCGCGCAGCTGTCAGCCTGCATGAGCGTCCTCAGTGGAGGGATATGTTCCTCGACGGAATAGTAAATCTTCCGCCCGAAATAGTCCTCCCGCCGGGTACGAATGCGGTTCCGGGCATCGAAATAGTATTCCCCAATAGAGGACTCGGGTATTTGGGTACGCTTGATGACTCAGACCCGACAATAATGCTCGGCTCAAGGCAGATAGACCTTATAAACAACCATACGGGTGCGGGTGGCAATTATGACGGAAGCACACCGCTCTCAAACGTACGCTGGCACTTCATCTGCTCGCTACAATGCAGACTCTGCCTCTCCGAAACCGAAACCTGCCCCGGCGGACGGCGTTCCGTGGGTCACTCCTTCGTGATGTTTGAGTACAGTTATCCGAGAACTATAGGTACACCACCGGTAGTCGTCTATCCGCGCAGAGATTTAAGAGAAGGAACAAGACTCGGTGCAAACGTGGACGATGGCTCACTGCTTGACCCGATAAACACCCTGCTTGCACTGCCGGAAGATATGCCGAACAGAAGCGCAAACCTCCGTGTTGCACCGGCGCAAGGCTTGGGTGTAGGTACCCACTATGAGATATTGGTTATTGAGGCAGACCACGGATTCAGGCTTGAAATACCGCTCTCGATAGAAATTGTTCCGCCGTATTTCCAAGTCAGAGCAACGCATCAGCGTGGCGCATCGGGTCATATGCAGCGGCGTGTAGTCGGCTATACTGACACAACACACGAAGAAGATGACAGACGGACAGCATCAAATCCTGAGCGACCGCCCACGGGTGGAAGTTATGACGAAACCATTCAGTCCGTGAGGTTTACCACGCGTGAACTGGGCTACTGGAACTGGCTGTTACCCGCCGATGGACGTATACACGATGCAAGCGACAATGACCGCGCCTACAGACAAACAGGTGCGAGACAAATAAACCTCGAAAACCTCTCAACTCTGCCGATAACAGACCTCAACTGGCGTTGGGCGAGTGCCGACCCGTTAGATGATATTCATAATCCCGCTAATCTGTTTTATATGGAGAACAGACCTGCCGATGGCATAAACCGGCAGCCATTCCAGATTCCGAGGCCGTCGACAACACAAACCCAACCTCACCAGCTCATGCGTATGGGTTGGAGTAACTCTGTATCAGCCGGAAACATTCCGTCTGTCAGAGCTATGACTCCGGCAGGCACATGGGATGAAGACTTTGCACCGCCGGGCGAACTTGCAAACAGCAGAGCGCATATAAGGGTACTTCCCAGACATAATCTGCCTGTGGGCCGCCACACTGACATCTTAATCATTTATAATCAGCTGACTGATATCTACGGCAACCCGACAGATAGCTTTGAAATGCGTATTCCTGTTGAGTTTGAAGTAGTTCAGCCTGACTTTAGGCTGCATGTCAGAACAGTCACTGCAGGCGTGAATGAGCCTGCTACTCAAGCACTCAGGCTTGACATGAACACAGGATTTTCATACAGGCAAGTCAGAGATGCCGAGACAGGCATATTCGAAATGCATAACCCGAGAATCGGGACGGCAGACCCGAACAGAACAGTTCAGATGGTACGCCAGACAGAAAATAATGCATTGGTTTCAGGCTATATGCTTGCAGACCGCGTTCCGCTCCGCTTCCCTGACAGACAGGTGGGTTACAGCCCGTTCTTCGGAGATGGCAGAGAAGGGGATATATCCACTGTCAACATGCCGAACGGACAAAGGCAAATAGTCATTTCAAACATCGGTGAATCTATTCAGTTTTTCAATAACGTCGTACCGTTTACAGGCTCCGCTCAAACCTTTGCCACAACGGGAACCAATCCGCCCACGGGTGCATCATGGCTCAGTAGGGAAGATACGACACATCCGCTGCATGACATGTGGGTAGGGATGGGTCGCGGACCGTTTGAAGTTACATCATTTCTCATCGTTTCAGCGAGGACTGATATAGTACGCGGACAAAGGTCTGATATAAGGACAATCGGCAGTGGTCACTACACCCAAAGCCAGGTGTGGGTGCGTCCGGCACACGGTCTGCCCGTCGGCACACATACAGACCAACTGATACTCCGCGGCGCGCACGGCTTGGAGCTGCGCATCCCCGTGGAATTCCGCGTAACTGCACCTGATGATTATGTCAGCGTCAGCCCCTCATCATGGACATTCACATCCCGCGATGAGGACTACAGACTGACCCACGGCATAGACGCACAAGGAACATTCCAAACAGGATATGCACAGTTTAACTTCAGTAACTTCGGTGTGACTGATGTCACGGGAATTTACTGGAACAGGATAATCACAGGCGACGGCGGACTTTTAGAAGGAGTTACCGGTCCGTTCGATCAAAACGCTCATTTACGCGCCGGCGGCACAGGCGACGTTGTCTCGCAGCCGGGTACACAAATATTCTTCGCTCCCCGCACAGGACCGGGTGCTGCTCCGGCAGGCGTAAGCCAGCGGATTATTCCCGTCGCAGGCGCACCGACATGGCCTCGTGCAGGAGAAGGAGAATTTTTCAGAGTATACAGAGGCTTCACCGTGGGACACGATCCGGGTGCTGTAGGCACTGTGCCGTTTGAACAAGGCGGCAGAGTTGGTGGATATGTCGGAGTTGATGGAGTTATCCCCGGCGGTGACTTACGTACCGACATAGGTCCGTATGAAACCTGTATGGGACTACCGGGTTCACTACCCGGCACCGGCACCCGCGGCCGGTTGCTCCGCGAACTCGATAGCGTGTGCGACTGCTTGCGCAATATGGCTCCCGGTCGGGCAAACCTCAGAATAATACCACGGTTCGGACTGATGGCAGGATTAGATGAACTCGATAACCCGGCTTCGTCAAGAAACTTCGAAGAAGTCCTTATAGTCCGCAGGCCTATGTTTGAACCCGTAGACCCGGCATATCCTGACGGGGCACAGGTGCATACAGGCTATCAGGAATTCTTCTTCCCGCTCAGCTTTACGGTGCATCGCCGCTACGGTCTGACACTCCGCACAGGAAATTCCGCTCTGTTCGGCTCAAACCACACTATCCCCAATCGCCCGGTTGATGCGCGCCCGAACTGGGCTGTAGCTCACACAAACTGGGGCTTCTATACAGCGAACAGAGATATACCCGAAAGGGCAATAACAAGAATACCCGTAGGGCCGCTGAGACCGGCGGCACACCCGGCAGTCCCGGCGATTCCGCCGCCGATATCCCCCGACTATCCTGAGCTTAGCCCTGTACTAACGACTCCGCTTGAGAGAATAGAAGGCCCAATCCCGATATGGTCATTTGCACCTGTTTTTGAAGGCTACGGCAGCAGGCTCGGTGCAGAGGTACCCGGTACACGCGGTGGTGCAACATGGTCGATGGTCGAGCATGGCGGAAACATCACATCTACACCTGCCGACAGGCTCTCTGCGGTTATGTTTGAGATGTTCAACACAGGCCGCGACAATGTATATGACGTGACAGCCACATTTGAAAGTGTACTGATTCCGAGCCGCCGTGTGCCTAACATAGCGGGAGAGATGGTCTCGCCGTTCCAGCTTCAGCGCGGCCTGCACACCATACAGACTATGGGTTATGACAGCGTTATGGCAGCGGCAGGACCCGGTAACAGAGGCGGCAGAAACATCGGCACGGCCGAAATCGGAGCGACCTTCACACATGCCTACATCACACGTACCGCAGTGGGCGGAGTCGGTGATGATGGCGGATATGAAGAGCACGACCCGGACGAAATCTGCTGCGAACGATGCATAAGACACCCGGCAAATCTCGTATGTATGTTTGCTGAGTATGATGACCATGAGTGCGGAGTATGCGCTTTGATTGGCTATTATGATCATAATTGTGCCGTAGATGATTGCCGTATAGACTGTATATTCCTACCATGTGAATGCAACTGCGGCGAGTGCTGCTGCTGTAACTGTAACGATGGCTGCGGCTGCGAATATAACTGTAATTGCCGCGATAACTATCGCTGCGACCCCGCCGGTTGCCAATGTCAGCCACCTCCTGCACCCGCACCCGAAGGAGCAGCTCCGGCACAAGCAAACGTCGACGGCATAGCTCCTGCAAGCGCAGGTCTTAACATGCATGAACATGACGACGAGGACGGCAGTTGCTGCGATGACACTGTGCCGTTCAGCATAGACATAACCGTGCCTGATTTTGACCCCATCCATGGCACGGCGGAAGAGCTCGACGCATTCATGAGCATAGTCGCCGCAAGCGATGAACTGATAGAAACCATCAGAGCAAGAATCTACAACTACCGTATCAGGCCGAGAGAGGACCTGCCGCCCGGTATATATTCAGATATCTTCATGGTCATAACAGAGCATGGCATAGAGCTTGAAGTAGCCCTGCACTTTGAAGTCCTGCCGATGCAGCTGCAGCTTGAAACACAGGCAAGAAGAGCAGTGAGATATGAGCCTGTTGACGACGGTCCCGCAAGCTATACTTGGCTCCCATATGCTGACTTCATCGCAACACGGGCAAACAGAAATGCACCGACGTTTAACTTCGGAACAAGGCAGCTCGGTTTTGCACCGAGAGGAACAAGAGTGCTCTATGACCAACCGCAATCAACCGTCCCGCGCAACGTCAATGACTATGAGTTCGGCAGTGTAAGATTTGACCTGAGAAATATATCTGCGCCCTCATCATTTAATAGCGGACATTTCCACAGGTCGGCGAGTGTTGCAGCGGCGTTTCCTCCCGGCAGCAGAACGTCTGTTCACCCGACTCTGCGTATCGAGCGTCTGTATTGGGAATTTGAAAGTATATTAAACCCGACTACCGATGAGCAGACACTCAGAAATAACCACATAACAGCGTGGGTTAACAATGAAGATAACTACGGAGCAACATATCAGGAGATTGCGGCGGAGCTTGCGCGATTCGCTGCCGAGCGTGATGACATTCTTCGAGGCAACGCACCGTTCACCATAGTTCAGGGTATAGTCACCAGTGACCCGGGAACTCCGCGCCACCCGTTTGACGGTATACTAACCCCCGTCCCCGGAGCAGCATTTGACCCGGAGGGACAGATAGACGAGCACCCACGCGGAAGAGCCAGTGACTTTGCGTCCGGTGTCTGGGATAATATTCCGGCAGCACGCAGAGTCGTGCCGGGCATATGGGAAACAAGCCATGCCCGCTCATCTGTATCAGATATAATCATAGAGCCGAGAAGCGGGCTGGGCTTCAGAGAAGGTCCGAGCGGTTCAATCATAACAGATCGTACAGAATTCAGTGACGCTCTCGTAATTTGGGACCCGCATACGAGTCCGGAAGTTCCGCTTCTGAGAATACCGCTTGAAATTGCCGTGCAACCGCTGCGTCTTGGTATAGCTACGACAGACTTAGAAGGCGATAATAATGCAGACCATCTGCTCAATCCTGCATGGAGAGAGTGGCCGCAAGACCCGCAAGGAGCGGAACCGCCGCAAGTCCTGCCGCCGGGCGATATGATGCCATGGACGAATCTACCTGTATGGGATTTCGGACAGTTCTTCCCGGGTGAATATATACACAACTGGCCTGTAGACGAAAGACGGCATGTAACGGGCATTACCGGTGTTCAACCCGGTGCCCACGCTGACGGTGAGCTCGGTCATATTCAACGTTTCGTCATTGCTAACCTCGGTGAATTCCCGATAACGGGTATCATGCCTGATATGATTACCTTCGCTTCAACTCACGGCGGAGCCAGAATTACAGGCACGCAGACTATCAATGTTCCGGTACTTAATGCGGACAACACACCTGCGCTTGACAGTGAGAACAACCCGATTTATCGCCAAAGGCAGACTTTCACATGGGTACATGACGAGGATGCCGAGCCGTGGCGTGACCCCGATGCCCCGATATTCCTTGTAAACGAAGCATTCCTGCACAGCGGTGCCAGAAATGTCGGCGAGGATTACCAAACAACAGAAATTTCACCGCCGAGTGCTACCGACCCGCTTGCCAACATCGTAAACATAGGTGTACACCCGTGGGATCGCTTAGGCCCCGGCAGACACAACGACATAATGTTTATCCGTAATGCGGGTGGATTTGAGATAGCAATCCCGCTCACGGTGCTGATTGACAACTTCACAACAGATCTTGAAGCAGCGGAATTTGACCCGCGTGCTCACGGATTACCTATTGACCTCGGTATTGACACACGCATAATCCGTGTGACAAACCTCAGCCCGTTCCGCGTGCGTACACCGGATATGCATATGATGCAAATCCCCTATAACTATCGCAGACCGGACCCGGGTAATCCCGATCTGTACCGCTACGTCTTTGACTATCAGATTGTACCCGACCCGGCAAATCCCGGATATAATCTGCCGCTGATACAGGCTCTTGACTATAATCTCATTGAGCACTCATCGCAGCACTATGGCAATTACTTCGTCATAATGCGCGGCGGTGTCGCTTGGGATCACTGGAACATGAACCCCGAAAGCATACCGTGGGGCGGCCACCACATAGCAGGACGCACAAGACCTGTCATGGACCCTGTTATGGATCCTGTTATGAACCCGGCAAATCCGACTGAGCAGCTGGTAGTAGACGGCGTTCCGCAATATACGCATCGTCATATAGAGGGCGTTCCGCAGTATGCACAGCGCAGAGATGAGTATAACGAACTCGTTTATGAAGAGTTCTTCGTGCTCTTAAACACAAGCAATCAACCCATCATGAGTCCTCTGGACCCAACCCGATATCTTGACCCGAGTGAACCCATACCCGCAGGCTCAAATCCGAGACCTGTACTGCCGCTGGTACCGGGCGACTGGCTCGATACGGGCGTGAGCTTCTACATCGCTGTGCGTATGACAGATAATCTCGACCAGGGTCACTACAGAGAATATATCCGTCTGACAAACCGTGACCACTTCTTAGATTTTATACCGCTTGACTTTACTGTTATACACAATATGTTCGGCATGGAAACACAACACCCGGCACCCGCCGGAGTGATCGGAGCGCCGTTGTTCTATGTTGACTTCGGTGAGATATTCTTCGGTGAAACACAGCCTGATAACAGGACAATAAGGCTGCGTAACACAGGTAATACCGCACTGACGGGTTATATAGGGCAAGAGCTGACCTTCGACAGAGGTTGGTGGGGCGATATATGGAACGAAACGCTGCAAGAGTGGGTTCCGAACCCCGTAGCAACAAACCCGTTTGCGCTCAGGCAAGTTATAAACCGTGGTGTCCCCGGTCAAACCGAGGGTACAATAAATGTCGGTCAGTTTGCAGATATCATAGTCGGCATACAGCCTAACGTAAACATAAGACAATCGGGTACATTCATATCCTACCTGAACATAGGTAGTACAGACCCCGAGCAACCCGTTGTACAAATCCCGATCAGGCTGACGGTGCTGCCGCCTTACGGCTTCATACAAGACGAGTCTATCACATTCCCGAGGAGACCCGTCGGTTATACCACCGAAAACGATGAAAACATCCTTCGTGAAGCGGTTGTGCTCAATCTGCAACGCGACGATGAAGGTAACAGAGTCGGTGCGCTTGCGGGCGTAGGTGTCTTTGCAATGATAAACAATCAGCGCGTATGGCTCGAAGATGGCGTGGCTATCCCCGGGTTCCCGTTTGAAGTAGTCCGCAGAGATGCAATACTCTATGATGTATGCCAAATCCATGAAAATGATGAGGACTGCGTTTGTATCGATCCTATCCGTGTTCCGGTTCCGCCGTTTAGAGGAACGATGCGTGACTACGGCGTGGGATATGGTCGTCTCGTGCATAGCCAAGGTTTCTTCGTAGTTCGCCCTGTAGAGGGGTTGCCGCCCGGCACGCACACAGCACCTATATTTGTATACTTCTCCGAAGCGGAAGCACCGCTCAGAGTTGACCTCACCTTCATAGTCGAGCCGCACGAAGGACGACTCGAGCCGTCAGAACTGGTCTGGGCGTCAAGACCTGAGGGTTACACAGGACCTGACGTACCTGCGCAAACAGTCAATATCCGCAACATAAACCGTGTGTGGAACACCCATGTAGACTGGAGATTTGACATAAATGCAATATATGTCGATGAAGATTCACCGTTTGAGATAAGGCTGATAAGGCCCGGCCAGGCTGTTGATGCAGGCTGGGGTAGTGTAATACAAATAATGGGAGTTTGCGAGTGTGGTGACGATGATGATGTCCCGTGCGCTGCTGATGACTTTATCAGCCAGGAGATGCGTGGACTCTTCGGCAGACTGGGCCCGAATGACTCTGTGCCTATCGAAGTGCGCCCGAGGCTGGGTCATATGCAAGGCTCGCACGAAGGAGAGCTGTTTGTCAGAATAGGCTCGCCTTGTGACCACAATGAAAACGGCGGGTTATGTTCTCCGAGCAGACTATGCTCTCACGGCGTATTTGAACGCGTTTTAGATGATGATGGCGAACCAATGAATGATACAGACGGTCAGCCGATTTACAGGCGAGTCGGAGGCGATTGCTGTCAGCTCATACTGATAGCAGACCTCAGCTTCACTGTCACATTCCCGGGATACAACATAGTTATTGCGCCTGCGGCGAGAACATGGGCAGACCAAGGCTACGGCTACACCCAGCGTCCCGAGATGTGGTTTGACGTGACAAACGTCGGCGAAGCGATTGTTCGAAATGTTATCGCATACTTCGGCGTACCGCACTTCGTAGTGACGAGAATAGTAGACATGAGGTACATCGAAAACGGTGAGCCGAGACTGATTACGGATAGCACTCAGCTTATCCCGATTGCTCAGTATGAAAATATATATTTCAACCCGGATAACCACCCGCATACGGTTCGTGTCTTTGTACGTCCCGTGCAGGGGCTGGCTCCGAACGGCTTGTTGCCGATGGAATATATCGCAAATCTTAACGTCCGTGCAGACAGCCTGACGCGTGGTGCAAGAATTGTTCACGCTACGGGGCAATCACGCTTCACGGTACTGCCGGCAAACACTCGCGTAGAGTGGCCCGACCCGTATTTAGTAGAAGGAGGATATATACCCGGCGGAAATGCTCCCGGATACTATGTGCATGTCCCCGGTGGGTACGTCGATGATGTATATATCCCCGCTCACGATGTATATGTACCCGGCCAGCCACTGCCCGGTGTACACATACCCGACACCTATGTCGCTCAGTGGGAACCGACAGATGCAGGCTACTCACTGCGTCCGACCATAGCATTTACACTGTATAACGACGGCCCCGGCAACCTGAGAGCTGCCTCGGCATCGCTGTCAAACAACGCATTTGAGTTTGTACCCACGCCGCCGAGCAACAACCGCGCGGTGCTTGAGGGTGGAAATACAACATGGCATGTCCGCCCGAGGACAGGGCTTGTTCCGAATGATTATACAGCGGAGCTGATAATAGTTGCAGCAAACGGCATAGAGCACAGAGTAACGCTGCGCTTCACCGTAAACCCTGCAAGAGCGACAGTATCACCAAACATATATGATTGGGGTCAGATAACCGCAGGCTACACAGCCGCTATGCTCGACACTCTCTGGATTCGTGTGACGAATACAGGTAGAGAGAGATTCCCTGCACTTGACATCGACATGGATTTAGGCGCAGCTTCACCTGTAACGCTTGTAGACACAATAACCGTGACCAGAGGCAATGAGCAGGTCGTTATCGGTCAGCTTGTCAACTCCGCAGGGTTGCCGATAACCGCGTTTGAACCCGGTATGACAGCGTTTATAAGGGTGCGCCCGAGAATGGATCTCCTTATCGGCAACTATTCAGACCACCTGTTTATCCGCGGCGATGATATGTATATGGGTCAAGAGGGTGCCGCTTACGGTGAAGCTCCGTACATGCGCATACCGCTCAGCTTCCAAGTAGTGCCGCCCGAGGCGTGGGCAGCGCATCCGTCAAGTCCGTTTACCCCGATTACACCGCCGAACCTTACCCTGATGGGAGTAGAAGGATACATCCCTGCCAATGTTGCACCCGAGCCGAATGTAACAATTCGCAGAAGCGGTGGTATACGAGACCAATACACGATTTATGACATAACACCATCATGGCAGACAGGTGGCTTGTTCAGTATTGTCGGCGGCTTTGAGGCAGTGCCGAGACTGCTCCCGAGAGGCGAGAGTTTCACACTGAATATAAGACCTGTTGCAAATCTGGATTACGGTGTACATACTGATGTGCTGCAGCTGCGCGGCAGACATGGCTTCACCCTTGATATCCCCGTCACGTTCGCAGTCAGTGAAGCTGCCGTTTTGTTCAACCCCGATCCCGTCATATTCACACCGAGAATCCTCCATCAGCCTACCCACGCTCCGCGCGAGTGGATTCCGGTTTCCGTAGTAAGCTTGCCGACACCTCAACTCGTCGGTGACCCACTACCTGCAGATGAAATAGGAGACCTGTTGCCTCCAAGACTCGCAAGCGGTGCAGCATTCAGTATCTTCCCGTATCCTAATGCATCCGCAAACTTTGAAGTTTCAAACCATACAATCTTCCCTGAGGGTCATGCGCAAGTTTACATGTTCCAGGTGGCTCCGAGACAAGATGTTATACTGCCCGTCGGCAGACATATCGACACGGTGATAATAGAAAACCGTGGAGGTACATTCTTCGCATCAGTTCCGGTTATCTTCGACGTGTTAGAGCCGACCTTCTCCGCAGAAATATTTACGGAAACATTCGAATGGTATGAGTATGAATCAACGCCGGTACAGAGATTCAGACCGGGAGATTCCTTCATAAGCGACTCCAAAACCTGGGCACAAGCCCGTATAGGTTACGGTCTGCGCGCGGAGCCGACACACGGCCATTCATATGTGCAGACATTCACCGTCAGAAACACAGGCTCAGGACCGCTCACAGGCCTTACTGCAAGCCTGCGTTCGGCAACGGACAGCAGCTACAGCGGCGGATTTTTGATTGTAACACCGCCGTCAATCCAGCCGACAACCCTGCCCGTAAGCGGCTTTACGGCTCTGCCTATTGACGGCATTGAGCCGGATATTTGGAGAAGCACAGCGACTGTCGGAGTTCGTCCGCATCTGAATATGCCTGCGGGTGTATATCGAGATGTTTTGGTTGTCACGGATGCAAGCGGTAGGGTAGTGCTTGAAGCTCAGCTCCTGTTCTCAGTGGCAGAGTTCCGCGTCAGCTATTTACCGACAAGCCACAACTTCGGCTCACTCATCCACGGCTACACAGATGCCCAACTGCAAGGACCATACCCCGGCCCGGCCCCCAACAATGAGTACACAGGCCCGCAAACCTTCACTTTCACAAACCGCGAGACATTCAGGCTTGAGGGCATAGAAGCAATCACAGTCGGCACAGCCTTTGGCGAAACCGAGCCGAGCTTTATTGTAACAAATATCTCCTACTTGACGATGGAGCCTGCGGGCTGGGCTCGCCCGACCATGACCGTGACAGTGCAACCGCGCCCCGGTCTGCCTGTGGGTACACATACGGGAACACTGGAAGTTCAAGGCAGAGATGCGTCAGCCTCCGGTCGCTTCATAATAGCAATACCGCTGACATTCACGGTAACGGCACCGATGTTTACCTACGATAGAAATCACGTAAACTTCACGCCCGATATAATAGATGATCAAAACGATAACAGATACCCGGGCGGCCCGCGTGTGGTATATCAAAGCGGACTGGCTCCGTGGAACGGCGGAGCTGCAACAGTCGTAAATGTATGGGACGATGACAATAATGTATATGTACCTACAAACTTCTACGGACTCAATGTACAGCCCGTCACGCTTACAAATACGAGCATACTGCGGATTACCAATCTTCAAGCGGCTCTCACACGTACCGACTTTATCATAACAGACGCACTGGGCAATCCTGCGCCGTTGCCTGCAAATGTTTTAGAGCCGGCAGGCGACCCTGACGGACGCGATTCAATAACCATATTCATCAGCCCCAGAGTGGGATTGTTCGGACTGCCTTCTCCGGGTCACAGACTGGTGACAGACACCCTGACATTCACGGGTAATGAGATTGCACTGGTGCTCGATGGTGATGAGGAGATAGCAACACCAACGGGTAACACTATCTCCGTGACATCAAGCATAGAAATGCGTCTCCAAGGACCTGCACCGTTCTTCCGTGCAGTGGTGGACTTTGCACCTGCAGATATTGGTGTTTCGCCCGACTATAACATCATAGAGGGTTACATTGACGAAGATCAAGACGATTTCATTCGCCATATCACAATAACAAATGACGGCACGGGCCGCCTCAACTTCACAAACATGACCATAGAGATTCCGGCAGGCTTTGAGATTGTACCCGGTCACGGTATACCTGTTGACTCGCAAAATCCGCTTGCAGGTCTCGGACCGCATATACCTATCTTGGGTTACTATGGCGAATCATTCACAATAAGAGTGCGTCCGACCGCGGAAACAATGGGTAGAGTGGGCACTGTCAGCGGAAACATCGTAGTGCGACATAATGCCGAGATAATATACCCCTTTGAAGACGGAGATTTCTTTAACATAACAATGACAGTCCTCCCGCGTAACTTCACGGTAACGCCTTTCGGACATGAGTTCGTGCTTTATCTCAACGAAGATCCCACAATCCACCCGACGATGCATAAGCGCACGCTGACCATACGAAACACAGCAACTGCGCCGCTGAACTTAGGCACGCTCAACAGCGATGTAAGCAGTCCGTTCTTCGGCACACTGTATAATAATGCGGGGCAGCCCACGGGCGATCTGACATTTGACTTCAGCCTGCAAATGTTCGAAATAGTTGACTGGCCTACGGCAATAGACAGCGACGGGCCGAGGATACTCGGGCATAACGGCGAGGCAACCTTCACGGTAAGACCGCGAGTAGGCTCTACGAGCGCACTTACTACAGGTATGCCGATAATGCTTAACTTCACGCACCGGAGCGGCATGGAAGCACCCGTCGTAACGCTCATGTTGCGGGTAATTCTGCCGACATTCAGAGTATACGTCGGTGATAATGCGACAGGTGTAGCTCCTCCGCCGGTATCTGAGAGAGACGCATTGTACGACTTTACCTACTATCTTGACGAAAACGTAAGCGCACATGAGCGCACTGTGAGAATAGTAAACCAAAGCCGTGTGCCGATGTACATAGAGCCGGGTATGCTGCTGCGTGTACGTTTCTCAGGGCAAGATGTAACGGTGCCGACACCCGCAAACGTTCAAAACTTTGAATATGTATGGAATCCAAACTGGGATCCTGGCTGGATAGATGACCTGGGCAGAAGGTTTATTAAAGGTGCAGTCGTAGATGATGCCGGTGTTGTGACAGCTCTTCATGAGCAAACCTTTGTTATAAGACCGAATGAAGCGGCACTGTTTGCCGACACCCTCAGAGCGGAAGACGACCCGGTTCGTGATGATGACACTGCACACTATAGAAGCGCGGTGCGTAACGAAATCATGCATATCTACCTGCTGCAACAAGACCCGGATGTCCGCTACAGAAGCAACCTGAGACTGAACATCAACCATGTTGATGTAGATGTGTTAGTCGAGCGGATGCCGTCGCAGTCGCCTGCAACAATAATGTACAGGCGTGACATCAGATGGCATGACCTTGACTTGAGTCTACTCTCGGTCGCAGAGAGACTTGAACTCGTGCAGCAGTTCGGAATCCGTGTGACACTTTGGAACACAGCAACAAGCGTAGACATAGACCTCTCCGACATCGTGTTTGACTTCGGCGAAGACCTTGACTTGTTTGAGATTGCTCACGTAGTGACTCCGGGCGTATACATTGAAGAAGTCGAAATAAGCGATTATACGTATAACCACGGTCTCTCGGGGTCTCTGGCTGCTCGCAACCCGAATCAAACGCGCGGACCTCCCGTAATAGTCTACCTCATGCCCACGCAGGAAGCGATGGAGAGAGTACCGCATACATACCCGACAGATTTAACCATCACTTATTACCGAAGCCATCATGCAGGCGATGTAATCTGGCCACAGCCCACGACTGAGGACTCAGACCCGGATCAGACTCTCAGGCTCAGAATCCTTCGCCCGATCTTTGAAATCATAAATCCTGTTCCAATCCCGACTATAGAGCTTGATGCAGGCGAAAACCCAAGGGCGGCAGGAAATGTCAGAGACATCACAATAGAAAATATCGGAGAAGGCCCGATATTCATTGGCGACGTTACATTAAATGAACTTATATATTGGGAGTATGACGGAGGAGACGACCCCGTACAAGCAGCTCTTGTAATAGGCGACCTTGAAATTACACTGACAGAAGACGAACCGCTGGCAGACCCACCGCCTGACTTTGAGTTTGCAGTGATAGATATAGTCCGAAACAACGATAACGGCAATAATGGAGACAACGGCAACAACGGCAACAACGGATACAACGGTAACGGCAACAACGGCGGAAATAACGGCGGCGAACCCGGTGGCGTAGACCCCGACCCGGGCCCCGATCCCGCCCCTGTGCCGCCCGCGCCCGGTATAGCTCAGCTTGAAGACCCGATTAACGGCGACCCGATCAATGGTGACCCGATCAACGGCAATAATGGCGGCGACCCGGTCAATGGCTATAACGCCCCCGATCCCGATCCCGGCTCAGGCCTCGACCCTGACCCCGATCCCGCCCCCGACCCAATCCCTGCAGAATATTGGCTGTGGCCGGGCGAAACGCTGACAGTGAGAGTGCAAGCGACCGATGAGGCGAGCATTACACCAAACATAAGAGTTCTCAGCCCATCAGGCGAAATAGTATCAGACCCAGACAGGGTAGGAAACCTTCTTTTCCGCCACCACATAAGAGAAGACGAAGGCGACGCAGATACAACAGACACCTATATATTAGGTTACACTCAAAACAGAAATGTCACTCTGAGAGTAACAGAACTGACAACAACCTTGGTTCTCCCGGAAGCAGAGCGGCTATTCGAATATTACTTTGAAGAACCTCTCGATAACCACCCGAACCGTATTCCGAACGGTGGTGAACCCGGTGTATTCGCAAGATTGACAAACATGTCCGCAACACAGCCGATACCATTCTTAGCACCGACAGCACCACAAGGCACAGTCGGAATAAGATACGAGTTTGTATGGCATCGTCAATACCGCGAACCGACTGAGCAAGAACTGTATGATAACCCCACTCTTCAGTACGTTCCGGTATACCTTGAAGAAGCACAGGTGGAAGCGCTAAACAACATCTTCAACATTACCAACTGGCCGACCGGTGTATTATTAGCAAGGCCGTCATACCATGACCTGCGCATCGAGCCGACTCAGGAAGTAGTAGACCACGCAATAGCAACAGGTATTGATGTCTACCACGTAACCCTCAGACTGACGCGCACATCACCGAGCAGACACGTATTCATCCACGAAATACCGCTGGTGCTCGATGTAATGCCGGTGAACTTCTCGGCGACGCTTGATAACGCAAACGTCACAATGGGCTGGGGCGAGCTGCCGGGAGATCTCGCGACAGACCCGCACACACGTATACTCACGTTGCGTAACCTCTCAACAAGGCAAACCATACGCCTTGCCGGTGCTGAGGCTGTTGCGCCCGATGGCTATGATAATCCGGGCTCTCCCGCAATTGCAGGAATAGAGCAGAGCTTCTTGGGCGGTGCTAACGCTATATTTGAAATAATCGGACAAATTGACGCAGACGGCAATGTCACCCCAACCGGCTGGCCGACCTCAGGTAGCCTTGCGGTTGCGCCGTCGGCAGATGAATCGGGACCGCCGGTACGTATTCTCATAAGAGTTGTTCCGCAAAGAGAGCCATCGACATCTGCAATGCTCGGCAGAGTGACACGTGCCCCCGCACTGACACCGACGGCTAACCCGAATACGCCGAATCATCCCGACAACCTACAGCTGACATATGCCCGCAGCACGCCTCATCCTACGATAGAGGATATTACACATGATCTGCCTATGACTCTCATAGTCAATGCGCCGAGCTTTGCAGTAGTGCCGATAACAGAGCCTGCAGAGACTCCGCCGGTGAACTTCCGTCTGTACATGGGTGAAGTCCCGACTACTCCTCACGGAATCCAAAACGTAAGAATCAGAAACATGGGACCGGGTCATATAGACCTCACAGAAGTGGGCCTCCGCCTTGATATAACAGGTGTCGATGCAAGCTACTTTAGATACCTGCGTCCGACAATTCCGCAGACAGGCGATGTACTTCCAAACTTGCTTGCACCATATCCCTACGGATACATCGACATTCAAGTGCGCGTTTTTGCTCCGCCGAGATATGTCGCTAATACCACCCCCGAGGAGACTTTTAGACGTGACCACAGCGCGACACTCAATATCGCATTGCTCGCACTGCCTGCGGGCGCAGAGACCCCGGGAGCATCAGCGACCGTACCTCTGAATCTCAGAGTAGACTCTATTGAGTTTGACCTGACTATGCCGCACGTCAATACGAATCCTGAAACAAATCCCGGAACCGTACCTATAGACTGGGCGCAAACGCCGATTGAGACCCACCATCGCACCATAAGAATGAGAAACCTCTCGACCAGAGAGCCGATTAACTTCAATCGCGCGGGAGCTACGACACCTGAATTTGTACCTGAAAGCCGCGTCACATATGAGTTTTATGGCATGACTAATGCCTATGGCTCGCCCGAAATCCCATATAGCTTCAGCGTAGTACCTACCAACAGCCTGTTTGAAATCATAAACCGGGATGTAATCACAAGCTCGGATCCCGCGCTTGTGTTGGCGGCAGCCGGAACATTTGACATCATAATCCGCCCGACCGCTGCGGCTGTCAGACAACTTCGCCCGGGAACATTCCACGAAACTCTTATAATAACCTACGTTTATGATGGTCGCACAATAACAAGAGAAGTACCGCTTACTCTTGTAATACAAAACCCGGGTATCAGCATAAACACACCTGCAACAACTGCAGAGACACCGATAGAGTTCCACCTCTATTACCGCGAAACTCCAAATCCGGCAAGTCGTGTGCCTGTTGCAGACGCTACGCATCCGCCGCTTGCAGCACAAACACATCTTGCATTCCCGATAACGATAACAAACAATAGTGACGGTCCTATTGTGTTCGGCGACCTCCGTTTCAACGAGGCAACAAACACTGTTTTCAGCAATGACTTCATGTTCCTAAATCCACCCGCAGCAAATTTTGAAATCGCAGCTCGCGGCACATTAGTATTAAACGTCATAGCAAGACCCGAAGCAAGCCACGTCCCTGCACACCCGGATGCGACAGCAGTTGAACATCGTACACTGCGCACAGCAACGCTTGACATCAGTCATGTGTTTGGCAACACATTAGACACGATACACCTGAGACTTACGGTACAGCCCGTGACGTTTGACTTTGAGTCACCTGTTGCACTCAATCCTGCGACAGTTACTCAAACTCCGCTTCTTGTAACGGTAGACTGGGCGCAAGACTTGGTAGCGGCGACGCACTTCCGCACACTCCGAATGACAAACCTCTCAACCAGAGAGCCGATACACTTCAACCGTGACCCGGCGGGAGATGTAGTCGAAAGCAGAGTTGAACTGGCGTTTGTAGGCCAAACCCATGTTGACGGCTCACCGGTTATCCCGTGGCCGCAAGACCCCGGAGATGTTGCTTTCCGGCACCTGTTTGAAGTTGTAACCACGGACGGAACCTCCGAGTGGCCGCCCAACCATGTTTTGACTGCAAATACAAGCTCAGGCGTAGCACATCTGCTTGACTTTAGGGTACGCCCGACAGAAGCGGCTGTTAACCTGTTGCCCGGAACATACAGGGAAACAGTGAGAATCACACACACGCTCGAAACTCAGGTACACGTGGAATACATCGTGCTTACCCTCACGGTAATGCCGCCGCGCTTCACGCTCGACACACCGGGCGCAGCTGCATCAGCACTTATAGACTTCCACCTGTACTACAGAGAAGTCCCGAACACAGCTGTTCGCACATTAGATACAGTGACCAATCTGCCGCCGCGTTCAAGCCAAACGGACTTGGTATTCCCGGTCAGGCTCACAAACAACAGTGCAGGCCCGATTGTATTCGGCGACCTACGCTTCAACAATGGAATAATCACTGAATTTAACAATGACTTCATGTTCTTAAATCCGCCCGCGGCTAACTATGTTATCGACCCGGGTGAGTACCTGATACTAAATATCATAGCGAGAAACACAGCAAGCCACACGCAAGCCTATCCCGAAGCTAGTGCCCGTACCCCAAGCCTTGTAGTAAGCCATGTTTTCGGCAACAACGCTGCGGATAGTCGTGTGTTAACTCTCAGGCTGCAAGTAGAGCCTGTGACATTCGATTTGGATTTGCCTGCTGTTGCTCAAAATCCTGCGGTAGTAGCGGAAAGACCGATAGTAAACATAGACTGGGCGCAGACGCTGATACCGGAAGCGCACCACCGCACCATAAGGATTACAAACGAGTCCACAAGAGAACCGCTGCACTTTAACCGCTCGGCGACAGCTGATAGACCTCAAAGCTCTGTAACACCTGCATTTGGAGCTCCAACATCAGATACCGGATCACCTACCATCCCTGCGGGCGTTACAAATCTGTTTGAGTTCGTACCCCTACCCGCTGACGCACTTGCCGGAACACCCGGTTTCTGGAATCCAAACGCAGTCGTAGCTCCAAACACAGGTGCGGATGCGGTAAATCACTTTGATTTCACCGTCAGACCGATACAAGATGTCGTCAGAACGCTTCGCCCGGGAACATACCGCCAGACTTTGACCATCACTCACTATCTCTACGGCTCAGGTCTGCCTGTAGTGGAAACAGTGACGCTGACTCTCGTAATAGAAGCACCGCGCTTTACCATAGAAGTGCCTCCAACAACACCCCAAAGTCCTGTAGAGTACCACCTCTATTACCGTGAAGTGCGAAATAATACTACACCTCGTGCGACAAATGTCTTGGACGCAGAGCGGCACCTGATGTATCCTGTCACAATAACCAATACCGGCGCAGGTCTTATAGCATTAAGTGACTTCACATTTTTATTCAGCCCGACAGCGGACTTCACGTTGCATAACCGTGGCATATTACGGCGTACTGCGGACAGCTACGTGGTAAACGATAACGTAACAATACCTGCTCCGGCAGATATGGCGTTACCGGCTAATAACGTCGAAATACTTCCGGGACATCAGCTCACTGTCTACATCATAGCAACCGCAACGGCAAGCCACACACGAGCTCATCCGCTCGTTAATGCTCGCCCCTCAACACTTAATATAAGCCATCCGTTTGGATATATAACAGATGGAACACTCAGAAACAGACTGATTCACATGAGAATGACAGTTCAGCCTGTAACGTTCAACTTGAGCTTGCCTGCCGAAGCACCAAATCCTGTGACCACTCCGCAGACCATCCGTGTAGACTGGGCACAGCTGCATGATGATAACCTGCACAACCGCACTCTCAGAATGACAAATGAGTCGAGCAGAGAACCGCTGCACTTTAACCGTCCGCAAAACCTTGTAACGCAGGTGCCTGCAAGCTCTGTGACATATGAGTTCATAGAAGTTACCACAGTCGTGGGAAGTTCGATTCCGGCAGACTTAGATTTGTTTGAAATTACAAACTGGACTCCGAATCATGTACTCTCGGAAAACACAGGTGTGGGTAATGCCCATATGCAAGACTTCACAATCAGACCGACCGAAGACGCGGTAAGACAGCTTGACCCGGGCACATACAGAGCAACACTCCGAATCACACATTCACTCGGTAATACTGTGGAATACAGGGATGTGGTGTTCACACTTATCATAGCTCCACCGACCTTCGATATAGATACACCTGTTACATCATCGACAAATCCGGTGAGATTCCATATGTATTACCGTGAAAATCATACCACCGTGCCGCGCGACAGCATAAACTTGGCTCCGGACCCAATCCTGACGATTGCGCAGCAACTCGAGCAGCAGTATCGCATGTATCCCGTCACAATCACAAACAGAAGCAACGGTCCGATACGTCTCGATGAGTTTACCTTTACATTTAGCGAACAACGAGACTACAGATTGTATGAGTATGGAACACTACGGAACACTGCGGTCGTGCCCGCTGTACTTGTTGGCGCCCCGAGGTCGGTTGATATCTCGGATGAAGATTTCGAAATTCTTCCGAACCGAAGTCTGACAGTCTATATCAGAACGACAAGCGGCGCGAGCGGTGCAAGCTTCGTACGTTCTCATCCGGATATGCGCGTCTCAACCCTCACTATCTCCCACAGAATAGGCTTCCTCCCGTACCCGTATAATAACGTGCCGCAAAGAAGCTTCCACTTAGGACTCACGGTACAGCCCGTCAACTTTGTGGTAGAGTGGGAACAGCCTGTTCCGGCAGATCCTGTGGCATATCCGCAACATGTGACAATGTACTGGGGCGAACTATCAAGCGAACACAGACGTACATTCAACCTGCGCAACCTTTCAACGAGAGAGCCTATAAATCTCGGGCGTATAGACCATGCATTCCCGAGCAATGTGTTTCAAATCCACTCTGTTGACGGTACAGTAAGACCAAACAATGACTGGCCGACAAATGCACCGATACTCGGACACGCAGGGTCGGCAACAGACACTATACCGGTTGTGATACAACCGATTGCCGTAAGCCGAGACGGCACGCTAAACGCACCGGGCAGCAGAGTAGAGCGTACGCCAAGAGCTGAGCCATATCCTGACAGGCTCCACTTGACATATGTACGCAGCCACAACACGGGCGCTCCTGCGAGGTCTCACGATATAGGTGTCGACCTGACTGTTAATGTACCGCGTTTCACGGTAGATACCCCACAAACCACAGTGGCGGCTCCGGTCAGTTTCCATCTGTATTACCTTGAGGCTCCGAGCACAGAGCATCGCTCGAACAATACACTGCATCCGCTTCCGACTCCGACTACTTCGGCTGCGGTTCTTGCAGAGCAGCGTAGAATGTATCCGATTATAATCACAAATGTCGGAGGCGGTCCGATAGCCTTACATGAGCTCAACTTCGACTTTGTAAACACAAGCAGAGATGATCTTACTGATTTCAGGCTGGACAACATCGGCGTGCTCCGCGCTGTTGCATCTGAAGGAACAGGCACAAATGTAGACATCGTGGCAGGTAGAGACACAATCGAAATCGTTGCCGGCGGCTCTCTGACGGTATTCGTTAATACAACAGGCACAGAAAGTACAACACCGGCAAATGCAACACGCACATTCGGTCCGACTACCGCCCTTAATCCTACTAATACTCCGCGAAACTCAACTCTGACTATTGAACATATAGACGGAGTGGTTCAAGAAGGCTTAACCACAAGTCGAAACAGAGTCATTAACTTAGGCCTAACGGTTCAGCCCGTAAACTTCTCGGTGTCACCGAGTGCTGCAAATGCAAATAATGTCTCAATGTTCTGGGGCGAACCGGCGGCAGCGGCAGCCCATCAGCGTTTCTTCACCCTGCAGAACCTCTCCACAAGAGTACCCATCAACCTTGATGACATCAATATAGTCTTCCCGGGCATAGCGGGCGGGTTCTTTGAGGTTGTAAATGTAAATATCGGCGGAACAGATCAAAGCTGGCCTGCAAGCGGCAACAGAACACTTTCGCTCGTCCCCGGTTCATCATGTACGATTACGGTTCGACCGACGGTATTCCCGAGCGGAAGCCTCAGGGTAGAGAGAGCACCCGGAACACATACTGACGCGCTGCGCATGACACATTACCGCAGTCACAGTCCGCACGTCCACGCTTCATCGCCCAACTCATCGCACAACATACCCATAAATCTGATAGTGCAACCCCCGAGCTTTGTAGTAGAAACACCTATTACAGATGGAACACCAATCAGATACCACCTGTATTATCGTGAAACTCCTGTCCTCGAGAGCCGCGGACCGCTCCTCAATGATGACAGCCACCATCTGATGTTCCCTGTGACAATACGCAACACAGGTAATGGTCCGATGCGCCTGAGTGACTTTACATTCTACTTCTTAACACCCATTGACTTCACGCTGCATAACGTAGGCACACTTCGTCGTACTTCAGACGGAGTTGTGGTCAGTAGTACTGTGTCGATTCCCACTCCCATAAGCGAGGCATTGCCTGCAAATGAAATCCCCGTAGGACACAGCCTGACCGTATACATAAGAGCAACAGGCGGAGTTAACGGCGCAAGCAACAGAATCTCGCACCCCGAGCCGCGCCCATCAACCCTTGCAATCAGTCATAGATTAGCTGCTGTAAACCCTCTCCCGCTACACCTGAGCCTCACGGTAGAGCACGTAAACTTCACGTTGACACCTGTGACGGTGCCACCGCATGTTACAATGTACTGGGGTCAGCACCCGGCACAGTTCTATCGCGACTTCGTTATAACAAACGTCTCCACGAGAGAAAACATAAATCTCGCAAATATAAATTTCACACCACCCACACTACCATTCCCGAATAGCTTTTTCAGAGTTTTGACAATCAACGGAGCTCAGGCTCCTAATCCTAACGACCTCGGGTGGCCTACCGTAGCATTGCCGGAAACGAGCCTCGCCCCCGGTCAGGCATGGACGATTAGGGTTCAGCCTACAGGTTTCCCGTATATGCTCGGAAGAATGGAGCGCGCCCCGGGCACATATAATGACTTCATGCGCCTGACATATGCCCGAAGCCTCAACACACCTCAAGGAGCACCGACAGACACAACCCACAACATACCGATAAACCTGACGGTGGAAAATCCGGGATTCGACGTAAGTCCGCTTCCGGGATTTGCGACAGATGCAAATCCGATTATTTACCATCTTTACTGCCATGAAAACCCTGCCACAGATAGGCATACTGAAAGCCGTGCCGTTGGAGACCTAAACGCAAATACATTCCGCATGTTCCCGGTGACGATAAGTAACACCGGCGGCGGCCCGATGCGTCTTAGTGATTTTACCATGAACTTCAGTGCGGCAGACGACTTTAGGCTGCACACCGAAGGATTGCTTTATACTCCGGGCGTCGGAGTTGAAACTATAGACATTGGTATAGATGCCGACATGAACTTGACCGGAATCCATGAAATCCATCCGGACGGCACTCTGACGGTATACATCATTGCAACAGGCGGAGCTAACGGCGCAAGTACAAGACGCACATCTGTAAATGGTGTAAACACTCCGCGTAACTCAACCCTCACAATCAGCCACGAGCACGCACGGGAAGCCGCTACACGCACGCTCCATATGAGACTGACGGTAGAGCCCGTCAACTTCACTGCGGAGTGGTCAGCGGAGCCGCCAAACCCGTCGAATCCGCAGAACATAAGCGTGAACTGGGGTAGTAACCCGAATGAGCAATGGCGCTTCATAAGGCTCGAAAACCTCTCAACAAGAATGCCGATAGATCTTTCAGAGATAGAGTATGACTTCACAACCATTGAAGTGCTTAATATATTCGAGTTTGGCAGAATAGATGCAAACAATGAGTTTATTCCGATATGGGGATCGGGACAACCAAGTCAAGGGAATCTCAGGGAAGGCATTCTGGCAGCAACGGAAAGCTCTGATTCATCGGAGGTTACACTTGCATTTAGAATAATACCTGAATCTACACCCGGAACGGCATTCGGACTCATAAACATCGGCCCGCGTCTAAATGAGCTAAACGAGATACTGCTCACACATTGGCGCAGTGATATAAACCCATTTGTAAGAAACAGACCGGCAGGAGAGCCAATATCAACGGAGGCATCACACGTAATTCCGTTTAACCTGACTGTATTTAGAGCTGTACCCAGTATTGAGATAATGACACCGGAACTCAACTTTGTGATATATGTCGGCGAAGACCCTAATACATTTACTGAGTCTGAACAAGAAATAACGATCAGAAATGATAGTGGTGCTCCGATAGATCTCGGATTGATAGCTGATGATATTTACGGTTCTGCCATACTGGAAACAATCCGTTTCGATGGTGATGAGTTTAACTTCTTTGAGTTTATAGCTCCGGGACCCGGAGATAGAATGCTCCATCACAACCCGGGCAACAACGACTATTTCTTAGACATACCAATTCGTATCAGAAGAGACAGAATCCCGACGCTTGATGAAATCAGTCCGCTTGGCGGAGTACATGAAATCGAATTGAACGTCAGATTAGTGGGTACAGCTATTGTACCGCCGGGTCATGAACAACTGCCCGAAGGTGGAGAGTTAGAGTTCGTACTGGAATATCCGGTCAGGATTAACTTCGATGTGCGCCCGGTTGACCTGCGAGTCACTCCGATTGATTACAGCTATGTTTCTCCACCCACCACTGCAAACGGTTGGGACATTCCTGATGAAGATTACACAAATATAGAGACAACATGGGGTGCTTTGTTGCACAACACCATACGCGTACTGCGCCTTGAGAATATGTCAACCAGGCAGCAGATTCAGCTTAGGGATTTGCTGGGTAGCGATGATGAGCTTATGACCGCAGGCGTAGAACGTGCGATATTAAATTATGTCTGTCAGTGTCTGCCCGAAGAAGCATGTAATAGAGGAAACATTGCACACTGGATTGATTTCGGTACAATGACAGGTGCTGTTGTTACAGGAGATGTGATGACAGGCGGAGAGTTTGTGCGCGGCTGGCCTTCAGGACATCTCGGAGTTGCGGGGACACAGGGTGATACGATATATATTGCAATAAGAGCAAATGAACTCTCAACAGGTCCGCCTTTTGGAGGCAGGGTTACCATACCTCACGGTACTTATGGTGGCTCCATGAGGATTGCGTATGAGCGTACCCGTCCAAGCGAAGAGTTTGAAAGAGATTTAACTCTCAGCATAGTACACGCATATCTGGGCGTGCCGTATGAGCACAGACCGGTTGGTGACGGCATTTCATGGTTTGAACTTTATGTTGGCGAGGAACCTTTAGGTGGTGCACCACATAATCGCCCCGTAAACGACCCCGCTATCAATGGCGTCAACGGTCTCAACGGATGGCAGCAGATCGTGTTTGAGAACATATCAGATGGTAATATTAGTCTCGACAATATGTTTGTGTTCTTCTTCGATTCTATACACAACCATGTTACCAACCAAACCACTTCCACTCCTTCAAGGTTTATCCGTGGGTCTAATCATAGTACCCATATACAACCCGGAGCTCCGACTTTCGAGATTATAGAAAGAGACGTGTATGCACCGGGACTTCGGACGCTTACAGAAGGAGACAGCGCATATCTGAGATTCTGGATTGGTAATGAGCGTACACGCGATGACATTGGTCGTCATCCGATTGATATGCTCATCTACACACAAAACCCGGATACTTATTCCTATCCTGATGCACCGTTCCAAATAAGGTTCTACATCACAATTACACCTGTAAACATACTCATTGAGTGGCCGACTGAAGGACCGCAGCTTGAGCCTGCACCTGTACCGGACGGTAACATCCCGCCGGCAAGAGACCGTCGTCACGTAAGGCTGGACCGTGGTGAGAACCCGGATAATCATGAGCTTACATTCCGCCTGTACAACCGCTCAACAAGAATGCCAATATATCTTCATGACATCGATTTAAGCTTCATCAGCCATCTTGAGCCGGTTCCGGGTAGTACTGCTAATGCTGTTGACGAAGTGGATTTCTTCGAAGTCGTAAATGTAATATTAAATCCTGATGACGAGTCTAGCCGCACCCCTATACTTATTGAACCCGGACACTGGCCTACACTCCCGGCAGATCACATTCTCGGAGAGGATCGCCCACGTTCATGGCCTCCGAGCGTCGACACGCCGCCGAGACTTGAAACCGCGCCTACGCGTGGCGAGGTAGGAGCACCGATTGAACTTACAATCAGACCAATACCGGATCAGCCTCAACTCGTTCCGGGATTGGAAGGCAGAGTTGTCCGTGACCCGGGTAATTACGACAACCTCATGCAGATTTTATATGATCGCAGTCAAGGCGGATGGGAAGCCTGGATTGCAGGCTGGGAAGACCTGCCTCATCCGCGTGTTATAGCTCCCAACCCGCACAACTGCTTCTGCCAGGCACTCAGGCTGCACGTGCGTACGCCGAGCATCAGCGTAGGAGTACACGGCACATTGCCGAATCAACCGGTATTGTTCCACCTGTATCAAGGCGAAGTGCCGAGTACAGATAGCCGTCCGTCACCGACTATTGCAAGAGACTACCGCATGTTCCCGATAACACTGACTAATAACACACTCGGGCAAATGCTGCTGAGCGACCTTGTGTTCACGTTCGGCGAAGCAGATGACTTCGTGCTCTTTAGCGGAGCCGGTGCAGGGCTTCATAGGCAGGCAAGCGGTAATGTTGTTTCTATTGATGTTCCGGTGTTGGATGCTGCGGGACGGCTTACAACCGGTGTCTTGCTCGAACCGACGGAGCAAGTGACCTTATATGTCATCGCAAGAGGTGGAGTTAGCGGTGCAAGTGCCACACGCACTTATGACGCAGCAAGAAATGATATACCACGCGATACAACTCTGAGAATCCGCCACAGACTCGATGTCGAGGATGGTGGAACTGTCGTAAACCTGCGACTCACCGTAGAACCCGTTGATTTCACGGTAACACCGAATGCTGCAAATGCAAATAATGTCACAATGTTCTGGGGCGAAGACCCGTCATTGCCGCAACATCAGCGGTCATTCACGTTGACAAATCAGTCCTCAAGGGAAAATATCAACCTTGCCGACATCACAATGCTCTTCCCGGGCACAGCGGGCGGCTACTTTGAAGTCGTTCGGATAGGTGAAACCCCAAGAAGAGGTCTCGGAAACAATGGTTGGCCTACTCCTACTGAAACGCAGTTTGTGCTTGCGTCAACGGAATCACAATACCCGTCGTCTATTACGATTATAGTTCAGGCGAGAGCCACCAATGCCGCTAATAACAGGGTAGAGCGCGCGCCGGGAACATACTCTGACCAACTGCGAATGACCTATAACCGCAGCCATAACGCCACGCAGGGCACGCCTCCTTATGAGACGAGTCACAATATATCAATAAATCTCATAATGCAGCCGCCCGGTATCACAATAGGCGCGCCCGGCACATTGCCGAATCAACCGGTATTGTTCCATCTGTATCAAGATGAAACTCCGAGAAATGTGCGCCGTCCGTCAGCGACTGTTGCAAGAGACTTCCGTATGTTCCCGGTGACAATCGTGAACAGGGGTAACGGTCCGATGCTCATAAGTGACCTTATCTTCACATTCGCCGGAGAAAATTACAACCAGAACCCTGCAGGAGACTTCAGGTTGCACAGAATGGATTTAGTCGATAGAAACGGTAATGTATTGCTTGATGACGTAGTTGTAACTATGGATGACCCCGACACACGGCCGGGAAGGATTTTAACCACCGAAGAAATACCCGCAGGCGGCAGGCTGACAGTCTTTGTTATAGCAAAAGACAATGCAAGTGTAGTTCGTACCCACAGTTATGTTGATGATTCCAATGCACCGCGCAGCACGAGCCTTGCTATTCGCCATTCCTTCGGAGATGCTGCCGATAACAGAACTGTAAATATGCTGCTCACGGTAGAGCCGGTAAACTTCGGTGTGACACCAAGTGCCGCAAATGCAAATAATGTCACAATGTACTGGGGCGAAAACCCGTCATTACAGCAACATCAGCGGTCATTCACGTTGACAAACCGTTCTACAAGAGAATACATCAACCTCGCTGACATAGCTGTTTCCGTTCCAAATGATTTCCCATACAATTTCTTTGAAGTAGTGCAGATAGGCGGAGTCGACAGAACAGGCTCAGGTTGGCCTACTACCGGAAATCAGTTTGTGCTTGCACCATTGGGCTCCGTCGGTTCATCAATTACGGTTGTAGTTCAGGCGAGAGAATTCCCGCCGACGACACCACTGATACAAAACAACCGTGTAGAGCGCGTGCCGGGAACATACGAGGACTTCTTCAGGCTGAGATATGACCGCAGTTTCAATAGAGTTCAACATGCCCTGCATCATACGTCCCATGATATACCGATAAATCTGACGGTGCTTCCTCCGGGTATCACGATAGGCGCGCCCGGCACAGTAGCAGCGCAGCCGGTATTGTTCCATCTGTACTACGGTGAAGCTCCGGGAGAATTGCGTCGCTCAGGTCCGGGACTGACTGCGCTTACATACCGTATGTTCCCTGTGACAATAGATAACAGGGGTAGCGGACCGATGCTGATAAGTGACCTCATATTCACATTTGAAGGTCTTGGCGGAAATGCTCCGGAAGGTGACTTCAGACTGCACAGCATGGATTTATTCGGACCGGGTAATGTTCCTCTGCAGGCAAATACACCTATAACTATGGATGATGCCGTAGGTCGAGAAGGAAGAATTTACACCACCGGTTTAAGCCATACAGAAATACCCGCAGGCGGCAGGCTGACAGTCTTTGTCATTGCAATGGACGATGCCGGACAAACAAGCACCTACACCGATGCCAACGACCCGCATCGCGACGTGCCGCGCAGAACAGGGCTCACAATCGAGCATGACTTTGGATATGGTGCCGACGAGAGAACTATATTCATGCACCTAACCGTTGAGCCGATTAAGTTCCACATGACAGGGCACGAGACTGAAGAACTACGCATCTCAATAAATCAGACCGATCTGCCCCATCAACATGATCGCATAATCAGGCTGCATAACAGGTCTACACGTAGAGAAGTTTCATTGGAAGATATTCAATTATTCTTCACCGAAGCAGAACACTACAATGAGCCTATCTCTGCACATATGTTCACATTCGGTTGGATAGATGCAGGCGGAAACTTTGTAGAGGGCTGGCCTACATCCGGAGAATATTTGGAGACAGCCGCGTCACGCGATGTTCCGGGCGAAGCGTTCGAGCTTGTAATAAGGACAACGATTGATCCGGAGGCAAAAGAAGTGGCGGTAGTATCGCCTGACGGATTGACAACGACAACAACAGCACTAAGCACCGGTCATTACAGAGCAGAAATTGCTCTCCACTATGAGCACGGTCTGTACGATACCGATGCCGGAAGTGAAGATAGTGACCATCCCGCAATAATTGAGAGTCGCGCAGTGCTGTATATGACACTCAATCCGCTTATAGAGTTCAATTGGAACGCTGTTGACGGATATGGTGACCCGGTCTCTGTATATCAGTATGTCGGTACCGGCGCAAACAGAGTCCTTGTACCTGCAGATGTGATAGAATTCATAAGCATTCCTTACGGTGAGAGGTTTACACCTGTAATGACTCCTCCCAATGCGTTGCCAACGCCCGTTATAAGGGAAGATCTTGCAACGGTAGGCTGGTTTACCGATATACCGATGGATGATGGAGTGCCTTTCCCGCAGGGGCTGTTCTTTACAGATGTGCAGGTTCAAGCAGGCATTGTTGAGGCGCACCCCTTATTCATCGACTTGCTTGCCACCACAGGACAGCACGCACTCAACAATATCATCAGGGAAAACCAAACATTCTATGCAGGCTGGGCGAGCGGTGCAGTGATTTACGTTGAAGTCGATATAGAGGTTGGTGTTAATGCAGAGGCCGGAGGCATAAGCTCAGATAATGTATATGTATTTATCAATGATGTACCCGTTCCGCAGGATTATCTCCGCTACGGTGTACCTGTTCCGGTAGGGCATAGGGTTCGCCTTGTAGCAGACACGACCGAGTATTTCAGGTTAAACAGATGGGTAGTATCGGGAGATTGGCACGAAGCTTTGGAGCAACACGGTATAGTTTACGGTAGGACTCAATCGGGCAGATGGCCGACTGATGCCCGCGTGACCTCATTCGTTATGCCGCCTGTAAACATAAGGCTTGAAGTTACCGAGTATGACTGGGAAGGCAGAGCGTTCTACATTAACGGCATGGGTGACGAAAGACAAAGACTGGGTAACGGCAATGGTTATGGCGGCGAAGATGATTATTGGATACTCCCGTTGACGTTGGTAGAGCTGCCTGAGGTTTCAATGAACGGTTACACCCTGGCAGGCTGGAGAACTGTATATCCGGAACATTTGAATTTGGAGATTTTCAACTCAAATCCGTTCTACTTCTTAATGCCTATCAGATATTCTCCGATAGAAGTCGAAGCCGTTTGGCAAGAAGACCCACCACCACCGCCTCCGGAACCGAGCCCGACTCCGAGCCCGACCCCGAGACCGCCGAGTGATGACAATTGGGGTGATGATGACTTCCGAGGCGATGATGGCACTCCGCCGTATACCGAAGAAGACGAACCCGAGCGGAGGCCGCCGGGTGTGAATATCAACGATTGGGCGATAAACGACATGTTGGATCTGCCCGAGTGGAGACCCGGCACGAGGCAGCCCGGCGATGAAGTTCCCGGCGACGATGACCCGACTGTAACCCCCGAAAGACCCGGGTTTGAAGAACCTCAGCCCGAAGCGGACGAAACCGCAAACAGGCTACTGTGGTTGCTCCTGCTCCTGCTGATACCGCTATTCTTCTTCCTGTGGCTACTGTGGCGCAGAAAGGTTGAGTTCATATTCTACTTAGACGATGAGAACACCGAAACGGTAACAGTGAAGGTTTGGTTCAGGCTGACCGAAGAGATGCTGCCAAAAGCACCGACAGGGCGCGAAGGTATGATTCTACGAAGTTGGTACGAAACGTTAGAAGATGCAACCCGAGGCGAGAACAACCAAGTAGAGTTCCCACAAAAAATCCTACGCCGCCGCAAATTCTACAGCGTATGGTTCGAGTGAAGCAGGGGGACGGGCCCCCTGCTTCACTAGTACCCTAACTGCTTTTTCTTTTGCAAGAATTCTTTCATATATGGGTATGCAAAAGCAAGGAGTCCGTGTCCTACAGGCTTTACAACACCGCTTGTGATAAGCCTTTCGCGATACCTTGATATGTATCCTTTGTCTTTATCAAGGCGAGTCATAATATCGTGCACCTTAGAACTGTTATCATCCTCTGACATTGCCGTGATAAACTCCCTGTCTTTGTTTGACAAATCAGAATAAACAAGCTGATGTACGTTGTTAAACAGCTCAACCTTTGCCTCAACAAGTGATTGCGCAAGAACTTCGTCGTTTATTTCGGCTTTGCCGTTTTCCCATAGGTAGTAGCCAAGCAATTGAAACAGGTAAGGATAACCATATGTGTAATTGGCAGCCTTTTCTATGAGTTCATCCACATTATGTTTGGGAGATATGTTGTTTTTAAAAACTCTTTTGTAATTCAAGCTAACCAGTGATATATCGACATTTTCAAGAACGACTCTTTTAGCCCGGCGAATAAAAGTCAAGACATCGTCATTAAGTAAATCAGATATTACAGAGGGTAGTCCCGCCATAACCAAGCTTACAGAAAATTTTTCCATCAACAAGTGTTGATAGGTTGAAACAAATGTCCTCATATAAGAAGTATGCTTTTGAGCTTCGTCAAACAAGAAAACTGTGTGCTTGGATTTTGCTCTTAAAATTTCTAACATCTCAGTCAATTGATACCTGAAATTGTCTGTAAAGGAAGGGCTTCCGTCTTTTGCATCAAGACCTAACTCAAGCCCCACAGGAGTTTTTATGCTTTTGAGACTAGGCACAAATTTTAATTTTGATTTAGGAAGCTGACGATAAACTTGACTAAGAATGTTATCAAGAAACTCACCTTCAGGGGTCACGGAAACAATGGCTACATCCATCTGTGGTAACATACTTTGCAAATCGGCAAGCAATGAAGTTTTCCCACTTCCCCTAACCCCTACGATAAGGGTTGTTGCCCAAGGGCTGTTTGTATTGCCTATAGACTCCAATATTGACCTCTTTATGTCTGCTCTGCCCAAGAACAACTCCGGCGTCTTTCCAAATGACGGGTGAAATGGATTTTTCATACTTTAATCCTCTCTGTAGACTTCTTCATACTTTTATGATTATTGTAGACTTCTTCATACTTTTTGTCAAGAGGATTTTTATAGTGAAGCAAGGGGCCCGTCCCCCTGCTTCTCGTGCTAGTGAGGAAATGGCCCATTTTGGGACATTTCCTCAACTGTAGTTGAAGCAAAGGGTCCGTCAGAGTGTTACGAAACTATGGATTCATGATATAAAGTGCCGAGAAAGCGATTAACTATCGCACATATCAAAATGAAACCAATATAGATCAAGATGGTGGAACTTGAAATACAGGTTCTCAGATAAGAATAAAAAGTATATAACGCAACCACAAAATATGGTATACTAAAAGGAGTTTTAGTGCAAGGGGTGGTTGTAATGAGTTTTATCGAAGGGACTAGCAGAAATCAGACGGCATACTGGTCAATGGACGATATGGTGGAAGAAGAA
>Ga0209755_10001169_pt1 | contig 42813 bp, 31 predicted proteins | sample TergutCo191P1_FD_187301 | JGI IMG/M metagenome (GOLD analysis project Ga0209755, IMG submission 187301) | Cornitermes sp. P1 segment gut microbial communities from Petit-Saut dam, French Guiana - Co191P1 (SPAdes) (version 2) | ecosystem: Host-associated > Arthropoda: Insects > Digestive system... | reverse complement strand
GCGTTATACGTTGAAATCAAACGCAATATCGCAATTCCGGCGGGCGATCGAGGGCGATCGCCCCTACAAAACCGTTTTGTTTTCGTCAAAATCGTATATCCATCACACCGTCAAACCCCAATTTACCATCCGGAACACGGTGTCTTGACTTGTCCGCGTACCGCAGAAGCGAATATCTTTCATGCCGGGCGGCGAGTAATCTTATTGGGGCTGATGGTTCGGCGGCCGAGATGTGAATACATGGATTGCATGCTCCCGCCGGCACAGCAAGCCGCCTCTTTTCCCCAGTATCATGGGATGGCGTTGGCTCAGCGAGGCGACAAAACATAATCCCATAGTCTTTTTAAAACGTCAAAGTCAAAATCAAAGTCAAAATCAAGGTCAAATTCTACAATCCGACCAGCCGGAATAGCCTTTCAGGGGGGATGCGGACGTAGTTTCTCAGGTGGATCTCCTTTGGGACGTGGCCGGCGGCGTAGCGGGAGGCGTTTGTGTCTATGGCGTCCCAGATGGTGATGCGGGTGCGCCGCAGGGCGTAGGGGGTGATCCCCCTCTTGGCCAGGCCGCATTTATCGAGCGCGCTCGCGAACGCGTCGTGGATGCCGCTCCGCGGGCGGTTTCTCCTTCTGGGCGAGGGGAAGACCAGCGATTCGCAGGTTTTCATCCCCATCTCCCGTAGCAGCTTCAGGAGCGCGGGGGAGACCGGGATGTCGTGCTCGTAGCCGGCCTTGTCGGCGTGGGAGGGGACGGTTATCGTATAGCGGCGCCCGTCCTTGCACCTGATCCAGTTCCATCGCATACCCAAGCACTCATTGGGCCGCATGCCGGTTTCGTAGAGCGTGAAGAGGATCGGGCGGACGTCTTCGCTCGCGGCGGCGTAGATGGCCCGCCATTCCGGGCCTTTTTCGCGGCCGTCATCGAGCACGATTTTTTTGGGCATCCCCTGGGCCACATGTATGAAACGCTTTATGGGGTTTGTGTCGAGCAGCCGGTTGTCCACAGCGAAGTTCACGGCCATGCTGAGGTGCTGCAGCTCCATCTGTACAGTGCGGGGGGATATGCTGCCCGCGCTGCCGTTGCGCTTCCTGTCTTCGAGGCGCTCGCGGATGTACTTGCGGATGTCGGCCTTCGTGAGGCTGTGGACCGCCATACCGCCGATACGCTGCGCCACGGCGTCGAGGACGAACTTCGCGTTGTAGGCGTACTTCTTGTGCCGCATGTGCCCGTCCCAGTATGAGGATATAATATCCCGCACGGTGAGCTCGTTTCTGCGCTTGGGCAAGTACCGCCGTTCGAGAACGCTGTTTACGAGGCGGGCCATTATTTTCTGCGCCAGAACAACGTCCGTAGTGTCGAGCGTTTTGTATATCCTCACGCCATCTACCATCTTGTCTATCCGGATCTTGTCGCTCCTTATCTGCAACCCCGGTATTTTTGTAGACTCCATACGTGTATCTCCCGCAATATTTGTGAAATATACTGCCGCCGCGAAAGCCGGCCGCGGCAAGCCATAAAATAATATATAGCATGGTATTCACGCGCATTTCACGCAAATAAAATCGCATTAGTAAAGTCAAGCGCGTGTATTTCCCATCTTGGCCCGCGGTATTATCACGCGTAATTCACGCGGGCAAAAATCGCGATAACGTAATACGTACAATGACAACAGGTTATTGATCTTACTGCCTTATAATATGTGTCAAGTCGGTGTAAAATTAGAAGTGAAAGGGCCAAAAAGGCCCAATCGGCCCTCCCAGCCCGAACTCGCGAGACGGACCGGGGAGGCCGGGGGAGCGGCGAAATGGCGCGGTTTTGCCAGGAATACTAAGATTTAAAACCATAAACATTCACACTTTTTTGAAGGAGGTTTATCATGATGCGCAAATCTAACCAGGGTTTCACCCTGATTGAGCTCATGGTCGTTATTGTTATCATCGGGGTGCTGGCGAGTTTGGCTATTCCGAGGTTTACGGAGGCGTCGGCTAAGGCTAAAGTGGCTGAAGCACCGAGAATTTTAGCGTCGTTTGAGTCGGCTTATTTGGCTGCCATTGCAGAGAAGGGCAACGTTACAAAAGCAGATGAGTTAATATTTACACCTCCTACCTATAAAGCTGACGGTACAGGTGAGAGCAAGTGGTTTTCGTACACGTTAACTACGACTGCTAATGCACTGACAGCTAAAGCAGAGAGTAATATGGCTACGTTCGTAACCAATAACACATTGGTCACAACCTATGATGCCACCTTAAATAGTAATGCTGGTGGGTTTAATCGTACTACAAACAATAAAGCTGCTGCTGATAAGATGGTTCCGAATTTTGGTGCTGCTGCTAGTGGGCCTTGATTAGACGCAACAAATCTTATCAACGGGTCCTTCGGGGCCCGTTTTTTTGTAAAATAAAACAAAACAGTTACACATTAACACTAAGAGGGTGCTATGCCAGTAAAAAATGCGGGTGAGAATTTTGATTTGGATGATGATAATAGAATCTTGGAAATCAATGCACCTCGGGAAAAAATTCAAGGACGTACGCATGTAGTAGTTCATAAGAACAAGAAGGAAAGATGGGTAATTATCGCATTAGAGTATGAAGGTGATGGACCATGTTTAGGTATGCGTTGGTTTTGGAATAAGTCTGGTTTACCAAATTCAAGACAATACGCTACTTGGCGGATTTTACCCAAAAGCATGTCAGAAGCAATTCTGCAAGGCGGTGCGGCATTAAAACTGTCGCCGGCAAAAATCGGCTTGCTGGAAAATTTTATCGCCGGCAAAATTACCGGCACAGATTTAAAAAGCAAGTGGAACAGAAAGCAGGCTTAAAGATTAATTTACGGCATCATTAAAAAGACAGCCTAAGTGTAGTAGTTCTCGAATTTCAAACAAGTTCGGAAGCCTCCGCTTAGCAACAAAAACAAACTGGTCTTATGGGACCTGTTTGTATAACTAAATTTTGAACTCCAAAGAAAAGAGGTACAAATGCTAAATGATGAAGACTTTTTAAAGATCAAATCTCCGAAAATTTCGAATTCAAATAAAGGGGGTGGCGTACTCGGTGGTCCGTATGTAGTAGTTCACGCATCTGAAGAAAATGGCGCTGAATGGGCTATTGTCGCCTTAGACTGGTGTAATAACGCATCAAAAATACCTCCAGAACGGTTACCGCGCTTTGGCGTGCGTTGGGGATGTCAGAAAGGCTTTCCACTCGCCGGTGAAGATTACCCAGTTCCTGTTTGGATGATTTTGCCCATCAAGGTGACAGACGCAATTTTGAAAAACGGTGCATTTGGGCTGCCACAGGAAAAAATCAACTGGCTGAAAAAATTTGTTGCCGGCGGTGATGGTAAGGAGTTAAAACGCAAGTGGGACGAATATCAAGAAAGGGAGAAAATTAACATGTGGAAAGTATATAGCGATATAGTGCTGAATACGATAAAGAATATTGAGGACAGAACGTCAATTATTGAAAATAAGAACCTACGAGAGTTTATTTTAGCTACTCTTGAAGACAGTGAGATGTGCGGTATGGCAGACGCAATTTTTGACAAGATGCTTGACAGAAGAGACCGCAGATTGATGTTCGGAGATTATGCGTCTGATGACTATTGGAGTTCAGACAGCGCTATTTTATCGGCGAAAAAAGAAGTTGATACATACGATAAGAACCTGTTTGAGAGAATCAACAAAATTGAGCATGCGTTGATAGATGTGGAGCAAAAAAAGCTTATAGACGAGGGGATAGCGCACTGCTACAATAAAAGTTACTATATTTACAAGTCGCAATAGATACGATTCCATAGGGGCTATCTCAATCGCGATAGCTCCCATTTTCAATTATCAACAAAGAGGACAACCGCAATGCCAAACACTCGCAGCAAAATCAATCTAACAGGCCTACTGGGTCTAATCTTCATCCTCGGCCTCCTAACCGGCATCTCCCTCCCCAGGCTCCTGGCGGTATCGTCGGAATCGAGGTCAACGGCGGTACCGCGGGTGTTGGCCGTTTACGAGTCGCCGGGTTTGTCGGATACAGTTTCCGGTGTTGGGTCCGGCGTCGGCGTGGTTGGGCGGTGAGGTTGGTTCGGGCGTCGGGCGCGGCACAATTTCCGCGCCCGGAGTTTTGGGTGTTAGTGCAGGGCGAACTTCTTCTTTGCTTCCTCAATGGAGTGCCCGTTTTCCAGGAACTCGATGATGTTCCGGCTGCCCTCCTGCCAGCCCTTTTGCTCGGCTTCCTGCCAGCTTTCCCGCCGGATATCGTCAGTAAGCCCGCATTCGTCCGCCAGATCCCTTAAAACCGCGTAAGTGTCTTTCATGTACCCCTCCTTAAATAAATAGTCCTTGTTTTCCCTAAGCATCGTCACTAACCAAGTGTGCAGATGCTCGCAACTTCCGGCATCGAGCTCCGCTAACCTCTGCGCCGCCGCCCGGTCTATGCCGCGTTTCAGGTTTTTCAGAAAAAATTCGCTGTCCGGCAGCTCCGAGCTCACTACAATCTGTACGGCAAGCGACTTTTCCGGTGCTATGCCCCTGTTAACAATATAATATATCCCGCCATCTTTTTGCAATACCTCGTAACCTAATCTTTTTTCGAGGGTTTCGAGCAACTTTACCGGCTTTTTAAAGCAGACAATGCTCACGCTCATGTCGGTAAGGCTGACCCTCTCCTGCGATGAGTAGAGGCCGGCGTAGCCGTGTACGGTCTTGTTGAAGACGTAGATTGAGGGAGGCGCGTCAACCGGGCTCTTGTACTCAATTATGTTGTGCCGGCGGAAGATCCGCGCCCAGCACCGGTCTATCTGCACCTTGCGGTTCTTTTTGACGATGATGTCAATCCGCGGCGCTTGTTTGGAGAGCGGGTGCTCCTCCTTGAGCGTGACATCCCCGCTCTCCTGATATTCCCGCAGGTAGTACCTGATGGCCGAAAACGCCGCCGGGTGGAACGCCGCCGGTACCTTGCGCGGGCGCTCGGGCGTACTGCCGGTTTTCTTATTTTTATTCATAACAAACGGTTCCATGGTTAAATGGTTTACAATTTACAAAATACAAAGCATAACACTTTTGACAAAAAACAGACTACTGGAATACGTCTTCCTAGAAATGTAAACCGAGAGATTCGCTGCCGTTTTTCAGGCAACCGGAGCCACAGCCCCGTTTTCAACCGAGAGAGTACTGCTAAATGCTAAATGTCTTCCAAGTAAACCAAGAAAAGAAAAAATCCACAATATAAATAGATACAGTTAATATACGTTATGGGATGGCGGGGTGCAAGAAAAATATCAAATACTTGCTCTTTCCGTTAAGTCAGGTGTAGAGCCAATAATCCTCCTCCTCTCCCTCCCACGTCTCCTCGCGGTATCGTAGGAATCGAGGGCAACGGCGGTACCGCGGGTGTTGGCTGTTTACGAGTCGTCGGGGTTGTCGGACACGGTTTCCCGTGTTGGGTTCGGTGTCGGCGTGGTTGGGCGGTGAGGTTGGTTCAGGCGTAGGGCGCGGCATAATTTCCGCGCCCAGAGTTTTGGGTATTAGTGCAGGGCGAACTTCTTTGGTTCTACACCTGACTTAGCGGAAAGAGCAAGTATTTGATATTTTTCTTGCACCCTGCCATCCCATAACGTATATTAACTGTATCCACACATATTGTGTGGATTTTTTCTTTTCTTGGTTTACTTGGAAGACATTTAGCATTTAGCAGTACTCTCTCGATTGAAAACGGGGCTGTGGCTCCGGCTGCCTGAAAAACGGCAGCGAATCTCTCGGTTTACATTTCCTGGAAGACTTATTCCCGTAGTCTGTTTTTTGTCAAAAGTATTATGCATTGTATTTTGTAAATTGTAAACCATTTAACCATGGAACCGTTTGTTATGAATAAAAATAAGAAAACCGGCAGTACGCCCGAGCGCCCGCGCAAGGTGCCGGCCGCGTTCCACCCGGCGGCGTTTTCGGCCATCAGGTACTACCTGCGGGAATATCAGGAGAGCGGGGATGTTACGCTCAAGGAGGAGCACCCGCTCTCCAAACAGGCGCCGCGGATAGACATCATCGTCAAAAAGAACCGCAAAGTGCAGATAGACCGGTGCTGGGCGCGGATCTTCCGCCGGCACAACATAATAGAATACAAGAGCCCGGTCGACGCGCCGCCATCTATCTACGTCTTCAACAAGACCGTACACGGCTACGCCGGCCTCTACTCATCGCAGGAGAGGGTCAGCCTCACCGACATGAGCGTGAGCATTGTCTGCTTCAAAAAGCCTGTAAAGTTGCTCGAAACCCTCGAGAAAAGATTAGGTTACGAGGTATTGCAAAAAGAGGGCGGGATATATTATATTGTTAATAGGGGTACCGCCCCGGAAAAGTCGCTTGCCGTACAGATTGTGGTGAGCTCGGAACTGCCGGACAGCGAATTTTTTCTGAAAAACCTGAAGCGCGGCATAGACCGGGCGGCGGCGCAACGGTTAGCGGAACTCGACGCCATGAGCCGCGAGCACCTGCACACGTGGTTAGTGACGATGTTCAATGAAAATTTAGACAATTTATTTGAGGAGGGGTATATGAAAGACACTTACGCGGTTTTAAGGGATTTGGCGGATAAATGCGGGATTTCTGACGATATCCGGCGGGAGGGCTGGCAGGAGGGGAAACAAGAAGGTTGGCAAGCTGGGCAGCGGGAGGGCAGCCGGAGCATCATCGAGTTCTTGGAAAACGGGCACTCCATCGAGGAAGCAAAAAAGACGTTCGCCCTGCACTAATCACAAAACTCCGGGCGCGGAACCAGATTAGCGCCCAACCGCACCGACAGCCGCCGATACACCGATAGAGGCCGATGTATCAGACAACCCCGACGACCCGTAAACGGCCAGGACACGCGGTACCGCCGTTGACCTCGATTCCGACGATACCGCCAGGAGCCTGGGGAGGGAGATGCCGGTTAGGAGGCCGAGGATGAAGATTAGACCCAGTAGGCCGGTTAGATTGATTTTGCTGCGAGTGTTTGGCATTGGTGCAGTCCTTTGTTGATAATTGAAATTAGGACTGCCTCGGTTGAGACAGCCCCAGCTACACACTTTTAGGAACAAGCCCTTATCTCGACCTCCATCCTATAGTGCTGGTTTATCTGATACACTTGGTAGTATGGTTTCTACAAGATTTTTCTCCGAAACAACCCTTTTTAGGTCACTTCTTAAGTCCATAACATGTGCACAATCGGGTCCAAAGTCTTTGGCATACCCAGAACCATTGTTACTTATACGAATAGCAAGCGGTTCCCATGATTGCAACCCTACCAAAGCAAATATCCCAAAGTTTCCGTTGCGGCAAATCTGTACTAAATTAGCATAAGTCCCGTGGCTACTTCGTGCCTTAAGCTCTTTTATAAAATCAGCATAATTATCTATTATATAGTCAGACTTATATACATGATTATGTATAATATTAATGTTTTCTGCGATTACGATACCTTGTCCAATGTTAGCCCAGCTATCGTCTTTATCTGCGACGTAATCATCCTCATCGTCACTTGGCGAGGTATCATATTTTTTGTACGCTTCCATAGTGTATAGTAACAATTTGCGTAAAGTATGAAATACATCATCACGATATTCAGAACTAAAAAATTTAACATGACTTTCAAAAGCTATTTTAATACATTCTAATAAGTGGACTGTATAGGTATTGTATTCTGTTAAAAAAGAACTCCCCGTTTCTCTATCACTATCCCCACACTTCATACCGTGATTAGATCGAATTTCCCTTGATTTAGAATATCTTAGGAAATGTTTGTCAATACTATCTCCTAAGCCGCTATTACAATCTTTACATATCTTGTTCTCCAACAGAGCAGGCGTATTATCGCCATTGTTTCCAAACTTCTTGGGTACAATATGTTCCTTATTCCAAAATTCCTTAGTTTGTGGCTTCCACTTTTCACACAAAACACATTGTATTTCAGTTTCCGAAGCCTGTTGTCCATCTACATCCATTGATGATTTTCCCATCTTAATCTCCTACAATAATGTGGTTAAAATTTTTAAACAGTATCCCCGATCCTTTTAAGGAGATTCTATTTGTTAAGGTTTGGCTGTGTTTATCTACTACAAAAAAACGGGCCCCGAAGAACCCGTTTCTTGAATTTGATAAAGACTCACTATAATTAATTTGTTCCTGTCCAACCAGCAAGCAATTTTGGACACTTGGTTCCACTACAAGCACGGGTAAATTTTGTGGCTGCCTGAGTGGCATTATAAGGAACTGTCAACGATGTAACTAACCCAAGATTTCCACTACCATCTAATCCTGTACCCATTTCAGGTGTTGCTGTTGCAGTCAATACCCCCGCGGTCCCCTCTACCTTATAAGTAAAAAATTTGCTACTCTGTGCCGCTGGATCAAATACGAGATTGGCAGGTAGAAGGTCAGCCGTTTTTACTTCAGTTTCTGCCGCCAAATAAGCCGACTCAAACGTAGCCAGCACCCTCGGTGCCTCTGCCGCCTTAGCCTTCATCGACGCCTCAGTAAATCTGGGGATAGCCAACGACGCCAATATCCCGATGATAACAATAACGACCATGAGCTCAATCAGGGTGAAACCCTGGTTAGATTTGCGCATCATGATAAACCTCCTTCAAAAAAGTGTGAATGTTTATGGTTTTAAATCTTAGTATTCCTGGCAAAACCGCGCCATTTCGCCGCTCCCCCGGCCTCCCCGGTCCGTCTCGCGAGTTCGGGCTGGGAGGGCCGATTGGGCCTTTTTGGCCCTTTCACTTCTAATTTTACACCGACTTGACACATATTATAAGTCGTGTAGCTTCTAAAAACCTTGCAAAACAACGGATTTCGCAAAAAATTATTTTGTTTGCGTGAAAAGCACGTGGCTTTATCCTATGGGATTTGAGGGGAAAACGCGCGCCTGTATGCGTGCGGCGCGGTTTTGCGGCGTGGGGATTGCGTGACCGCTTTTGGCGGCAGGCGGGATATTGTTTGCTAAACGGCGGGGTGTTAGTGGTAATCTACCAGTTCGACGTTTTCGGCACAGTTATTTTTCCACTCGAAGCAGATGCGGTATTGGTCGTTCACGCGGATGCTGTACTGTCCTTTACGGTCGCCGGTTAGCTGTTCGAGGCGGTTTGAGGGCGGCTGGCGCAGGTCGTTTAGCGCTTTAGCGGTATTTATCATCGCTAATTTGTTAAATGCCCTTTCCTGTATTTCGGGAGGGAATTTCCTTGATTCTGACTGGCCGAAGACTTTTTTTGTCTCTTTGCATTTAAATGACTTTATCACAGTACAGCCGCTTTATTTAATTTCGCAATGGGTACGATCTGCATCAGTTTCTTATGCAGTTGTTTTTTGGCCTTTCTGAGGTTATAATCTTCCTGCCAACGCATAAAAAAGCCCTCAGACATGCCAAAATATTTTGTTAGCAATAAATCGACTTCAGTTGTCATCGGGGTTCCGTCTTCTATTATTGCGGTAATTTGCCAGACGGGCAGGGATATGGATTTGGCAATCTCTTCGACCGGCAATTTATACGGCTCCAAAAACTCAATTTTCAGCATTTCGCCGACAGTATACATTCTAAGGTATTTTGCCATAGATCCTCCTTAACTAAAATATAATACATTTTCCCGGGCGGCGCGCGGGGAAAATGATTTTCCGCGCGCCGGGGGGCCGTTTTGGGTTAGTCGGCGGCGGCCCTTTTGATGGCTTCGGCGGCTATTTTGTTGAGGGGGAGGACGGTTGTGGCGGCGCCGACCTTGAAGGCTTCGCCGGGCATGCCCCAAACTACGCTTGAGGCTTCGTCCTGGACGATGGTGTAGGCCCCGGCCTCTTTCATGGCGAGGAGGCCCTTGGCGCCGTCTTTGCCCATGCCGGTTAAGATCATGCCCACGGCGTTTGCGCCGGCGTAGAGGGCTACGGAGTTGAAGAGAACTTCTACGGCGGGGCGCTGGTGGAAAACGAGCGGGCCGTCTTTGATTTCAACCAAATACTGCGCGCCGGACCTTTTCAGCACCATGTGTTTGTTGCCGGGGGCCAGGAGGGCTTTTCCAGGGATCACGCGGTCGCCGTTTTCGGCCTCTTTGACTTCGATTTCACAAACGCTGTTGAGGCGGTCGGCAAACGATTTTGTGAAGTATTCGGGCATGTGCTGCACTATGACCGTACCGGGCGCACCGGCCGGGAAGCACTCAAGGACGTCTTTTATGGCCTCGGTCCCGCCGGTGGAGGCGCCTATGGCTATGATTTTGTTTGTTGTGCGGGTCATGGCTAATTTCTTGACCGGCGCCGGCTGTGATGCGGCGCGTTCATTGATGGCCACTGCGCGACGTTTGATATCTACATGCGCGGCAGCCTTTATTTTTTCTATGAGCAGTTCGGACATGTCGCCCACGCTGTAGGCGGTGCCGGGCTTGCACATTACGTCTACCGCGCCGCAGCTGAGGGCTTCAAGGGCCAGTTCGCTGCCGGCAGCCGTGAGGGACGATACTATGATGACCGGGATCGGGTGGTGCTTCATCAGTTTGCGCAGGAACGTGACGCCGTCCATGCGCGGCATCTCGACGTCGAGCGTTATTACGTCGGGATTGAGCTGGACGATCTTGTCGCGCGCGGCGTAGGGATCCGGGGCGGTGCCCACGATCTCTATCTCGCGGTCCTTGGAGAGTTCGCGCGTCAGTATCTGGCGTACGACGGCAGAGTCGTCTACTACCATAACTTTGATTTTAGGCATAATATTCTATCCCTGTATAGTATTAAACTCATACACCGTTTCATAATACTATGGGCGGAGCCTGTATGATTACGCCGCCCCTTATAATTATTTCGGACTAGGCCCTTACTTTATTTATAGACCGTCAGCTTTACAATTAAACAGTACCCTTCCGTCTCGAAAAACAGCATTGTTTCCGACTCGGCGTTTTCATCGACCAGCGAGAGGTCGTTTATGGCCCCGATCACCGGCGCGGTGAGGCTGTAGACGGCCTCTTCGCCGAACGCTTCCGTGAGGAAGCGGCCGCAGATGACATTCAGGGCCTCTTTGAGCGCGTCGTCGGCGTGGGCCTCGGCCTGGGCCTGATCCTCATCCGGCTCTATGCCGAGCATGTTGCTGGCAAGGAGCAGGCAGAGGTTGCGCCCCGCGGCGAGCTCGCACTTGCCGTTTTTAGGGCCGGTGAAGAGCATGGACGCCTTGTGGGCGTCGTGGATCTGGTTATAGTCGAACGCCGACGCGTCCTGCGACTCGCAGAAGAGGAACGCCAGTTCTTCGAGTATCATTTTGCACACGCCGTCTAAGATAATCGCGTTTTGTCCGCTCATGCTATTTCCCCTCCCCTTCGCCGGGTTGGCTATTGTTATCGTTATCGCCCACACTGGACAATACGTTCTCTACGACGCTCTTGAAGAGTTCGGGCGATATCGGTTTCCGCAGGAAGCCGCGTACCCCAAGATCGCGGAGTTTGTCGAGTCTGGTTTTGCTGCCCTCCGTGGAGATGACGACTACGGGAGTAGACTCCATGTAGCCGAGCTTCACCATCTCCTCGACCATCTCGATGCCGTTCATGACGGGCATGTTGATGTCGGCGAAGACGATGTCGACCCACTCCTTCTCCAGCACTTCAAGGGCTTCCTTGCCGTTGCCTGCCTCGAAGGTGTTGCCGACCTCAATGCCGGCCATACCCACGGTCTTTACGAGCACCGAGCGCATGGTCTGCGAATCGTCTACAATCAATATGTTGTAGGCCATTTTCTATAGTTCCCTTTCCTCACCTTTTGAACGTATTGTTGTTCGTCCGGTTTCCATATTCAGGACGAGCGTACGCGAGATATCACCGCCGGTTTCCGAGCCTTTGAGTATTATCCCGTTTTTCCACATGAGTTTCTTGAATAGCGTCACGTTCCTCTCCCCTATTCTGAAGAACCCGTTGGAGTCCAAGATCGCCGCGCATCCCGCGGCCTTGACTATCATGCGGGCCTTGCTGCCGCCCATTTCAAAGAACTTCTGAAACAGCAGCGTGACGCCGGTGTCTACAAACATTGCGGGATTGGTCGTCGCCTTGGTCTTATCTTCAGATGTACAGGTTGGCAGCTGGCAGTGGACCATGCCCCCAACGCCCGACTCCGGGTCAAAGACGGTGACACCAAGGCAGGAACCCAAAGAGTACGTTATGATCGTATCCTCCCGGTTCTTGGACAGTGCCAAGTCTGATATGCCTACGGTTATGTTTGCCATATATTTATCCAAAACCCCCGATATGTCTTAATGTCAAAATGCACACGACGACTATTTGCCCGGCTTTACATATATTGACGGCTTCCCGGCAGACGGCAGGTTGCACAGCCCGCCCGCCATACTTTCGGAATGCCCTACCATCAGGTACCCTCCCGGACGCAGGAGGCGCTCAAATTCGGCCAAAAGATTCTTTCTTACTATATTGTCGAAATAGATCATCACGTTCCTGCAAAAGATCAGGTCGAACGGGCCCTTCATGGGGAAGGGCGGTTTGGCCAGATTCAGGCGGTTGAAAGATATCATGCCTGCCAAGGTTGAGTTGGCCTTGTACATGCGGTCTTTGCCCATGCCGGTAGACGTGAAGTATTTCGTGCGCAGCTGCTGCGGCACGTCCTTCATTTTCGCTTCGGAGTATTCGCCGGCCCTCGCCATCGCCAAAATATTATAGTCGATGTCGGTAGCGAGAATCTTGCAGTCGCCGCGGAAGCCCTGCGAGTTCTCGAGGAAGGTCATGGCCAGCGTGTACGGCTCCTCGCCGCTTGAGCTTGCCGCGCACCAGATGCGGATCTTGGTACGCCCCTCCGCCACCATCTGCTGCACGGCCTCCGCCATGAAGTTGAAGTGGTCGATCTCGCGGAAGAAGTGCGTGGTGTTGGTGGTCATCACGTTCATGAACTCGGTGAACTCTTTCTCCGCGTCCGGCCCCGGGCTCTTGATGAGATCGAGGTACTCTTTGAACGTGGTCATACCGAGCGTCCGCAGACGCTTGCCGATACGCGCGCTGACCAACGCCTCTTTCTGATCGCCGAGGGCTATCCCGCAGCGGTCGTAGAGGAGGTCGGCAAAACCCTGATAGGTTTTTTTGTCTAAACTCATGTTTTATCCGTCCTTGACACTGTTTAACAAAAAATGTTTAACCGTCAACTGAATCTTCTTTACTCTGTTCCTGCCTTATACATCTAATATACATTTATTTTATAGTATATCATATATAAATATGTGCGGACGGCCCTTAGCCGCCGCCCTCACTTCTTAGAACTCCATCAACTCGTCGTCGTCGAGCGGAATCATCTCTTCCGACTTGGAGGCGGCGCGCATTGATTTTGCAGCACCGGCGGGCGCAGCCGCGGCCGCCATACTCTGTGTTTTCGGAGCCGGCAGCGCCTGCTGCTTGACGGCCGTCATTTTCCCGGTGCCGCCGCGCTTAGGTGCGCCGCCGCCGATTGAGAGCTGGAAGCCCTGTACCATGTTGGAGAGCTCCGCGGCCTGGCTCGAAAGCTCTTCCGCCGCGCTCGCCGATTCCTCGGAGTTGGCCGCGTTCTGCTGCGTAACCTGGTTCATCTGGGCCACGGCGGTGTTCACCTGCTCGATACCCAGCGCCTGTTCGTTAGACGCGGCGGCGATCTCGGCAATGAGGTCGGCCACCTTGCTTGAGCTTTCGGTCGTCTTGTCGAGCGCCGCAGCCACCTCTTCGGTAATCTTCACGCCGCCCTCGGCGTTTTTCACCGACTCCTCAATCATATTGGCGGTGTTCTTAGACGCCTCGGCCGAGCGCATCGCCAGATTACGTACCTCCTCGGCGACCACGGCAAAGCCTTTGCCGGCCTCGCCCGCGCGGGCAGCTTCCACCGCGGCGTTGAGCGCCAGCAGGTTCGTCTGGAAGGCGATGTCGTCGATTGTCTTCAATATCTTCGCCGTGTTGTCGGACGAAGTTTTGATTTCGTTTATGGCTACGGCCATGCGCTTCATGGCGTCGTTGGCCTCGCTGACCGCCGTGCCGGCTTCGCCCACGAGATGCTTGGCCTGCGTGGAGTTGTCGGCGTTCTGCTTGGTCATGGAAGACATCTCTTCGAGGCTCGACGAAATTTCTTCGAGCGAGCTTGCCTGCTCGTTGGCGCCCTCGGCGAGCGACTGCGCGCCGCTGGAGATCTCGCCGCTGGCGCTTGTAACCTGCGCTACGGCCTCGCCCACCTGGCCCATCGCGTTGTCGAGGTTATTGACGACGGCATTGATGTTCTCTTTCATCTTCGCGTACTCGCCCCTGTACTCTTTTTCGAGACGCGGCGTAAGGTCCTTGTTGGCCGCGGCCTGCAATACCCTGCCGCCGTCGTCTATGATGAGGGCGCGCAGCTCGTCAATGGTGCCCTTGAGTGCCGGTGCGATTTCGTCCTGCGGGTCTTTTATATGTATGTTTGCGCTCAGGTCGCCGGCGGCGATCTGCTTCATCGTGCCTATCACGACTTTCTGCAGGTCTTCGGCGAACCCGTCCATAGCGGTGGCCATCATGCCGATCTCGTCCTGACGGGTAATGCGCATCCTCGCGGAGAGGTGCCCGCTCTTCAACTCATTGAGCATAACCACGCTGGCGGCAAGCGGCTTGCTTATGCTGTTGGTAATCGTGATCCCGAGCACAATACCGATTAGCACACCCGCTATCAGGAGCGTGATAAGCATTTTGCGGCTGCTTTGGTAGACCGCCTCGCTCTGGTTCCACACATCCTTTGCCAGATTTTCGTTCGTGACAACCGCCTTGCGCGACGCGTCGGCCAGGACATGGGCCGCATCTCCGGCTTTGTCGAGCACTGCCTGGGAACTGGCAGGCAGGTGAACCCTGTTCTTTTCTTCATGGGTAATATCTACTATGGCATCCAGCGCTTTTATATAATTTCGGTACTCCTCATATAAATGTTTCCGCATTTCTTTCCCGGGGCCCGCATCGTTTTTCAGCGTAGTGTCTAACTGGCTGAACCGGGATTCAACAAATTGTTTTGCTGAATCTATATCGGCAACTATGGACTTAAAATCGTCATCATCTTTCGTAGCCGCCAGTTTCCAGGCATTCATACGGAGCTGCATTACCCCTAAGGAGATGTCGTCTGTGGCGCTGAGGCCTATGAGACGATTGTAGTAAAGGTCGTCCAGAATTTCGTTAATTTGTACGGTACTCCGTATACCCAATATACCTATAATAGCGCCAATCAAGGCGACGATCATGAATCCGCCGATCAGTTTTATACCTACTTTAATATTATTCACAATAAGAACGCCTTTCTTTCCAATCGGCCAACCAAAGGCCGCTGCACGCACGGCGCCACTGCCGATCTTTTGTTTTTAAATATTCACTATAACACCGGGCCCTGCCGACTGCCGGTATAGCCCCGTTACCAAACCTTTTTTAAAAGAACCGCCACAGCCCAAAAAGAGCGGGACGGTAAACGCCCCGCCCCTTATAACGGCATATTAAACCATATTCTCCACATTCTCGAGCTCGGCCGTAGAGAGCACCTTCTCGATGTTGAGCAGGATCTTTACCGACCCCTTGACTTTCGCCATGCCGAGGATGAACGCGGTATCCACGCTCGACCCGAACATGGGGGCATCTTCGATATCCCCTCCGTTGATGTCGAGCACCTCGGAAACGGAATCGACCAGTATCCCCACCTGAATGTTGCCGGTGCTGCCGATGACATCCACAACGATGATACAGGTCTGCTCGGTATCTTCGGTAACATCAAGCTCAAACTTCTTGCGCAGGTCGATCACGGGGATAACCTTGCCGCGCAGATTGATGATCCCACGGACGAAAAACGGCGTACGGGGCAAACTCGTGATCGGCAGAAGGCCGATGATTTCCCGTACCTTCAGGATCTCGAGGCCGTACTCTTCGTCGACCAGCTTGAACGTCAGGTACTTGCCGGCTTGGGCAACGGTCTTTACTTCAGCGGCTTCAGCCATAGCTGCTCCTTTCATTTAGTATTTTTATTGTTATTAATACATATAATATTCATACGTTTTACTAAGCTCACATATTGTATCGATATGGTTACAAGTATATGAACTCTATACATATTATAGATTATTCGGCGCACATAAATCAACACTCTTTTACTGTACGCTTACCCCCCTCGACAGTTTTACCGTCTCGGCAACGTCTATAATGAGGCTGACCTGACCGTCCGGCATGATCGCGCCGCCGGATATGCCGTTTATCTTGCCCACCCCTTCGCCCAGTTTCTTGATAACCGTCTGCTGCTGGCCGACGATCTTGTCTACCAGAAGCCCGGTACGCTTGCCGGAGTCTTCAACGACCATGACGATGCCCTCGTGGATCGTAGTCGTGTTCTTCCTGCCCATAATCTCGGCGAGGCTGTAGAGCGGCAAAAGCTGGCTGTGACACATCACCATCTTCTGCGCGCCCATGACCTCGGTAAGGTCCGCTTCCGTAGGCTTGAAATTCTCAACCACCGAGAATGTCGGCAGGATGTAGCGCTCCTCGCCGGCGACGACAATCATGCCGTCCATGATGGCCAGCGTGAGCGGGAGGTGGATGATGAAGGTGGTCCCCTCGCCCTTCTTGGTGTGTATCTCGATGCGCCCGCGCAGCGCCTCTACGTTCCGCTTTACGACGTCCATGCCCACGCCGCGGCCGGAAATGTCGGTAATCTGCGCCGCCGTGGAGAACCCCGGGGCGAAAATCAGGTGGTTGATCTCGTCGTCGGTAATGTGCGATGGGTCGGGGACGAGGCCTTTCTCTATCCCCTTCTTGAGGATGGCGTCGCGGTTTAGCCCGCGGCCGTTGTCCTGGATCTCGATACAGATGGAGCCGCCCTTCTGGTACGCCTTGAGCGTAACGGTGCCCTGGCGCGGCTTCCCGGCGGCCTCGCGCTCGTCGCCCCCCTCAAGCCCGTGGTCGGCGGAGTTGCGGATCATGTGCACGAGCGGGTCGGAAATGTGCTCGATGACAGATTTGTCGAGTTCCGTGTCTTCACCAATGGATACGAATTCGATCTCCTTGTTGGCTTTCTTCGCGAGGTCGCGGACCATGCGGGCCATCTTGTTGAAGGTGGCCTTGAGAGACATCATTCGCATGGAGAGGCCGATTTCCTGGAGCTGCCTTGTGATTTTGCGCAGCTGGCGGGCGTTGGTGCCGAGGCGGGTGCTCTGCTCGCTGCCGGTGAGCTCGTCGGTGACCATTGCCTCGGTTATGACCAACTCGCCGATCATGTCTACTAATTTGTCCAATTTGTCGGTATCGACCTTGACGCTCTCCTTGACGACGGCGGCGGCCGGGTGCGGCGGCGTCGGCTTGCCCGCGGCTGCAACCTGCTTGTCGAGCGCCTGCGATACGTCATCGGGAGTTACCACGCCGCGGTCGACGAGTATCTCGCCCACCTTGGCGTCGGGCCTGCGCTCCTGCTCGTCGAGGACGGAGGACATCTCCGCCGGGGTAACCTTGCCCTCTTCGACGAGGATCTCGCCGAGCTTGGGTGGCGGAGAACTCTTGTTGAGCAGGCTGTCGAGCATCGCGTCTACCGAGGAGATTACCTGTTCCATGATCTCCTCTACCACGTACATGGTGCCGCCCTCAAGCGCGCTCTTCAGCGACCCGATCTCCTTTTTGAGGACGTCGATCGTGGTGAACACGAGGTCCATGGCGGGCTCGGTGAGCACGAAGACCTTTTCGCGCGCCTTGTCCATAAGGCTCTCGGTGGAGTGCGTGAGGGTCTGGATGGCGTCGAGCGCGAGGAACCCCGCTACCCCCTTGATGGTATGGAACACACGGAACAGCTCGTTTATGATGTCGACGTCGGCCGGGGCCGCTTCGAGGCGCAGCATGGCGTCGTCGGCGTTTGCGAGGTGCTCCTCCGCCTCCGCGATGAATTCGCCGAGGAGGGAGGTATCGAGCGTGCCGAGGTCTATCTGCTTGCGGAACGCCTTGTGCGTAGACTTTTTGGGCGCGTTGGCGTCTACGAAGAACCCGTCCGCGTCCTGCTTGAGCGGCGGGGGCGGCGCCACATCCTCCTCCTTGGCGTCCATGTCGAAGTTCATGCCGGACATATCGGGCGGTGCGGCGGCGGCGTCCGCGCCGTCCTCGCCGGCACCGTCGCCGGCGTCCGCGGCGGAGGCTTCGTCGCCGTACATGATGGTGCGGCGGATGGTGGTAAGAGCCTCCGAGAGCTTCTCGATCGCCTTGTCCGGGGGGATCTCGGCGAATATGGCGCTCTCAATCGTCTTTACGCAGCCATCGGCAAATTCCCGCACCTTGGGCTCCGTAACGGCTTTTTGCAGTTCCTGGAACTTAGTGTGAATACCGGCGAGCGCCTGATTATCCTTTGGGTCTACCAGGACCAGCGCTGCCGAAATCTCTTCGACTTTCTCCAATTCTTTGCGGACTTCTTCTTCGCTTGACATAGCCAACCGTTCCCTCTCGCTCAAATTTGCATTTGCAACGACATTCTAACTTATTAGTATAGAATACTTACACAATAAATTACAAGATTTACAAAAAAAATTCAAAAAAAATAAAAATCGCAAGCCGGCATATATTATCTTAAAATTATCCCGGCGCCGGGTATTATTCGGAGTTTTAATACCGGATATTGATACGGATTCAGGCGCCGATCCCTATACCATATATAATAGTACGGCTATGACGACCACAAAATCGACCCCGATCATGGCGCTTGCCCTGATAGCTTTGGCCTTTGCGCTGGCGCTGCCGCCGTCCGCGGCCGCCCAAAACGTCAGGATGACCGGCCAGAGCGGCTCGCAGGGCGGCTACATGTCCCAGACCTACGTAGACACCACGATCCTGCGCGCCTTCTACGTCCTCACCGAGGCCTCCGGCGGCTTCAGCCCGAACGCCAACCGCCAGGAGCACGCCATAAAGCACGCCAAAAACATACTGGCCGACCTCCGCCGGCAGGCAAAGGGCGACCCCAACGAGCGCTACGCGGCAATGAAAATACAGGAGGTGGAGGCCCAGATCTTCCTCGAAGAGGAGGAAATGCGCCAAATACGCGCCGAGCGGAACCAGCTCGTCTCCAACCACCTCGTAATCCAGTACAACGGCGAGCTCTCCAAGGCCCGCCCCGACTTCGCGACCATGAGGGGGCTCTACCTGCGTATGGCCGAGGTAGACGCACGGCAGGCCAACAACCTGGCCAGCTCCTACAACAAGAGCCACAGGTACGTGGCGCAGGAGGCCCAAAAAGCGCTGGAAAAAGCGCTCGCCGCCAACGACTACGCCGCCGCCGCGCGAGAGATAGAGTACATAGACAAGAACAAGAACTACCTGCAGATCCCAAGCTCGACGCTTGATGCGCAGCGCGAGCGTGTGAACCGCCTATCAGGCGCGCACTCCGACCTGCCGCACATCATAACCGCGCTCGAAGCCGGCGAGGCGGCCTACAAGGGCTACAAACTCTCCGAGAGCCGCCAAAACCTCACCATGGCGCAGAACCGCCTCCGCGAGATCCGCGCCAGCCTGCAGCAAAAGGAGGCCAACGCCCTCACCGCGAGGATCGGCCTCGCCATCAAGGCGCTCGACAGACGCGAAGACTCGTTAGTCAGCGTGGCCCTCTCCGTAATGGACGCCCAGGGCCCTGACGCCGCGATTGAGTACTTCCAGGAGGTGCTCCAGCGGCGCATGCAGTTATCCCAGGAGCGCTCGGCCATAGTAGACCAGGTGATACTCCAGGCCAGGCCGGACTTCACGCCCAAGTACGAGTCTACGGTAAAAATGGTGGATTTAGACGACCACAGCGGCGAGTCCCTCTCCTCCATGCAGGACATGGCACGCTCCAGGGCCCAGGCCAGGGCCGACAGCCTGCGGGTCATAAGAGACCGGGCCGCAAACATCCGCAGCACTATATATACATTAATAGATAAGAACAGAAAGAAAGACGCCGAACGCCTTTTCAACCGCGACAAGGCGTTTCTGGCCTCCGTCTTAGACAAAAAGGAGGCAGACCTATTAGACCGCTCGATAAAAAAAGGCGTGAACCTGACCTCCCCCGAGTCCGTCAAGAAAATGGAGACGGCGGAGGTCTTCAGAACGCGCATACATAAATTAATAGAAGAAAACCATACCAAAGAGGCCGCCAAACGCTTCAAAAAGCACCGCAAGAACCTGCAAAGGTACCTCGACAACGAATCTTTCAAAACCTTAGAGGCAGCGGTTACGCAGGCCTCAAAGAAAAAATAATGGGTTTTTGGCCCCAAATAAGGCAAAAAATTACACACCCCGGCTAAATTTTTTCCCATCACCACGCACCATCCCTACCCATCCCCCATAAATACCACCCCCCAAAAGCCTCAAAACAGCACCAAAAACGCACTTTTTGCCAAATCCACTACGTTTGGCACGCTACTTGCTATTTGATTATTGCGTAAGCCGGGCAAAGCCGGCAAGGTAAAGAAAACCTATAACAATAACAATACAACCCTTAAAAGGGAGGCAGTATGCGTATCAACAACAACCTTATCGCGATCAACACCCACCGCCAGATGGGCATCAGCTACTTAGGGCAGCAGAAGTCTATGGAGAAGCTCTCCAGCGGATTCCGCATCAACCGCGCCGGCGACGACGCGGCGGGGCTCGCCATCTCCGAGAAGATGAGAGCGCAGATACGCGGCACCAACCAGGCATCCCGCAACGCGCAGGACACGATCTCCCTGATCCAGACCGCGGAAGGCGCACTGGGCGAAATGCACCAGATCATACAGAGGATGCGCGAACTCTCCGTGCAGGCCGCCAACGACACCTACACCGACTCGGACCGCAACGAGCTCCAGTCGGAAATAGAGCAGCTGACCTCCGAAATCGACCGCATCGCCAATACGACGGAGTTCAACACACGCAAACTCCTCGAGGGCAGCGCACGGGGCGTGGCCGCCGAGGTAGTGGGCACCGCGAAGATAAACAATAACTCGGTGGTACCGCTCGACTCCATCAAGATGCAGAACATGATGAACGCGGTCTCCAACGACAACAGCTGGAGCTTCGACGGCGCGTTCATGATGATCAAGACGAACCAGACCAAGGACGCCGACGGCGCCGAGGTCTACAACGCCAACGACTTCAGGTTAGTCGGGCCGGACGGCAGGATGTACGAATTCAAGGAAGTTGGGCAGAATACATCTATCAAGGCTAACGAGCTTAAGGCGGGGACTATCATCGCCGACGGCGGGCCTTTGGAGAAAGTGCTTCTTGCCGGTGATATTTCAACTGATGTAACGGTGCCATTCCAAACCGGAGCTGATCTCACCAATGCCGAACTTAACAAAGTTGCCACTGCTTCCTTTCTGGCTGCCGGCTCTTCCTTTACACTAATGGATAGTACCCCCGGCAACAGCAAAAGCATCGATATCGTTGATACAAATTCCGGGATTACAAAAATTGATTATGACGGCAACGGCGTACTCACGATTGAGACTACCCTTGGTGCCAGTTTAATAGTTGAACCCGGTAAGACCGCTAAACTTGAGGACGGTACGATACTGCGGAACAACGGCGGAGGGCAGGTTACGGTGGAAAGCGGAAGCCTAACCCTCGACGGAGATTTGGTGATAGGCACAAATATTTCCGCTTTAAAAGTCGCCTCACAGAGCATATTGGCCACCGGGTCCGAAACCGCGCGGGACGAAGTTGTGCTTACCAAAGCCTCATACTACTCGGTAGTAGCGGGCGATATAAGCACCAACATCACCATCGGCAACGGCATCAACCTTACCAACACGGAGATCAAGTCTCTGAACGAGGGCAGCGTTTTGTCCCGCGGCAGCACGTTAACAATGGTCCAGCCTGGGTTAGGCAGCGGCATGACCAGTACCATCAAGATTTTAGTCAACGGCAACGAGATCGCTGTTGACTACACCGATACAGCCACCGGTTATATCCTGAAAGTCGCCGGCGATGTGATTCCTCCGGGCAAGAGCATAACGCTCGAAGACGGTACGGTACTGACGCATCTGGCCGATTTGGATTCCCCCAACACAGCAAGTGGAAAGATTCTGATAGAATCCGGTAAACTCATTACCGCGGAGAAATTGGAAGACTCCACCGGGAACCTCAAAAACATTGCGGCCTATTCCTTGACCAGAGACAGCACTATCACCTCTGGTTCCACATTAGCCTCCAATACCCATTTGATGGCCGGCACGGTAATATCCGACCAGAACGCCCGGCCCTACCCCGGCAGCGTAACTCTCGCCGCCAACGGGACCAACATCCAGTTCTCGGCCAACGCCGGCGCGAGCCTTGAGGCCCCCTACCACCGGGCGAAAGTCGGCGAGACGCTGACCTACATCTTCTCCCGCTACGAGCCCGCGGCGAGCAGCCTGCGCGACTCCGTGATGGGCCAGATCGGCGCCAACAGCGGCCAGACGGTTTTCGTATCGATGGGCGACATGCGTGCGGAGTCTTTGGGTATATCGGGCATCAACATCGCGACGAAGTTCGGCGCGGCGACGGCGATTGAGACGATCAACAACGCTACGCAGCGCGTCTCCCACCAGAGGGCGCTCCTCGGCGCGATACAGAACCGCCTTGAGCACACGATCCATAACTTAGACACGGCCGCGGAGAACATGCAGGCCGCCGAGAGCCGGATCCGCGACGTGGACATGGCGCGCGAGATCATGACGAACACGAAGAACAGCATTCTGCAACAGTCGGCGCAGGCGATGCTGGCGCAGGCGAACCAGATACCGCAGAACGTGTTGCAGCTCCTGCGGTAAGGGTGTGGGTGTACGCAGGCGGAGGGATTGGACTTTATCCCTGGAGGACGTCTGCGCGGCACGGGGGGGCGGAAGTACATGCAGTATCAGTATTAATATTAACATCAACCAAAAGGGGGCTGTCATTGGACGCGGCCCCCCTTTTTTTTATGCTGGCGGGGGCAGGGTTAGGGTAAATTGGGATTTATCGGTGTGATGGGTATACGGTTTTGACGGAAACAAAACGATTTTGTAGGGGCGATCGTCCCCGATCGCCCGCGCCGGAATTGCGATATTGCGTTTGATTTGACGTATACCGCAATCCCGGCATCGCGGGCGGGCACACAGGCCCGCCCCTACGTTGGATTGTTGGTGTATTTTGCGGGATATTGTAATCCATGCGTTGGCGGGCGACCGGGGACGGTCGCCCCTACAGGCGTATATTAAACAACAACCGTAAATGTCCATAAACACAACGACAAATTCCCATTTTCCGCCCGGAACGCGGGCCGTGCCGCGTACGGGGTGTTCCAAACTTCACTGTACGAACCGGGTTCTGCAACCGTAAGCGAATTCTTCGGCGGCCGAGCTTTTAATGCAAGTGATTACATGCTCCCGCCCGTGCCGCAAGCCGCCTCTTTTCCCCCATAAACGGTATCACGCCGGCACAATGAGGCTACAAAACATTATCCCATAGTCTTTTGACCTTGACCTTTATTTTGACCTTATTTTTGACCTCGACTTTATCCCCACCTTTATATTGATATTTGGCCCCCCTATATCCTATAATATATCTAACCGACACCCCCACATCCTAAAAAGGAGCGTTGCAATGAATATCGACATTTGGGACAATTCGCCCAACATCGTCAAGGACATGAGTCTGGCCGACTGGGGCCGCAAGGAGATTGATATTTCCGAGTTCGAGATGCCGGGGCTTATGGCCATCCGCAAGAAGTACGCCCGCAATAAACCGCTGACCGGGGTACGCGTGTCGGGGTCGCTGCACATGACCATCCAGACGGCGGTGCTCATAGAGACGCTCAAGGCGCTTGGGGCCGACGTGCGCTGGGCATCGTGCAACATCTTCTCCACGCAGGACCACGCCGCGGCGGCCATTGCCAAGAAGGGCGTGCCGGTGTTTGCCTGGAAGGGCGAGTCGCTCGAAGAGTACTGGGCCTGCACCTTTAAGGCGCTCACCTTCCCCGGCGGCAAGGGCCCGGAGCTCATCGTAGACGACGGCGGCGACGCCACGCTCCTCATCCACAAGGGGTATCAGCTCGAAAAGGGTTCGCGGTGGGTGAACGGCAAATCCGGCAGCCACGAGGAAGAGGTGATAAAAAAGCTGCTCAAGGAGGTCCACAAGAAAAACCCCAAGCACTGGCACAAGGTAGTTAAGGACTGGAAGGGCGTTTCCGAGGAGACCACCACCGGCGTCCACCGCCTCTACCAGATGGTCGAGTCAGGCGAGCTCTTGGTCCCCGCCATCAACGTAAACGACTCCGTTACCAAGTCCAAGTTCGACAACCTCTACGGCTGCCGCGAGAGCCTGGCCGACGGCATCAAGCGCGCGACGGACGTTATGATCGCCGGCAAGGTGTGCGTGGTCTGCGGCTACGGCGACGTGGGCAAGGGGTGCGCCCAGTCTATGAGCGGCTTCGGCGCGCGGGTGATCGTCACCGAGGTAGACCCCATTTGCGCCCTGCAGGCCGCGATGGCCGGCTATCAGGTGGCAACGGTCGAAGACACGCTCGGCACCGGCGACATCTACGTTACCACCACCGGCAACGTAGACATCATCACCGCCGAGCACATGGCTAAGATGAAGGACCAGGCGATAGTTTGCAACATCGGCCACTTCGACAACGAGATACAGGTAGACAAGCTGAACAACTGGCCGAAGATAAAGAAGGTGAACATCAAGCCGCAGGTAGACAAGTACGTATACCCCGACGGCCATTCAATATTCCTGCTGGCGGAGGGGCGTTTGGTCAACCTCGGCTGCGCGACCGGCCACCCCTCGTTCGTGATGTCCAACTCCTTCTCGAACCAGACGCTGGCGCAGCTCGACCTGTGGAAAAACAAGGACACCTACAAGCCCGGCGTCTACATCCTCCCCAAGAAGTTAGACGAGGAGGTAGCAAGGCTGCACCTGGGCAAGATCGGGGTAAAGCTGACGGTGCTAACGAAAAAGCAGGCCGACTACATAGGCGTAACTGTGGATGGCCCGTACAAGCCGGGGCATTACAGGTATTGATTGAGTTTGGAGTTTGGAGTACGGGCGGCATTCTGCCGCCCGTTTATTTGAGAATTAAGGATTGTTAATGAAGATAACAGGTATCGGAATCTGCCCCCCAACCGGCGCAGCGTCAAACCCCAAGGTAACGCCCGAACTGCTCGCGAGCAGCCTTGCGCGTTACTCCCGTTCCAACAAGGGGTTAGACGCCATTTTCGCGTCCATAGACTGGACTGACACGGATAAATCCGTAGACTCGATATTCAAGTTCGTGGACTACGGCCACGCGAGCATCACCGGGATGACCGGCGGGATCGCCGTAGCCGTAGACGGGCTCTCCATGTTCCTCGCATACAAGATTTTCGAGATAGCGCAGCTGTGCGACGGGCAGGAATCGAGCACGCGCTACATCAAGATGGACAAGACGAGCGTACCGAGCGCCGGCGACGTTGGCATCCCCGAGAGGTGCGCGGCGGAGTGGGAGAGGTTAACGGAGCGGGCGCTTGAGGTCTACCGCGAGATTTACGATATCCTCGACGACAGGGTAAAGCGCAATCCCGACCTGATAAAGCTGCCGGACGGCATAGACCAAAAAGTCGTTGAGCGGCTGAGGAAAAACTACGCGCTTGACAGGGCGAGGTACCTGATCCCGTTCGCCTCCAAGACAAACGCCGCGTACGTGATGACGGCGCGCGTGTGGGCGGACACGGTCAGGGAGCTTGACTCGCTCCCCTACCCCGAGGCGAAGGAGTGCGCCGGGCTGATACGCGGGGAGCTCGACAAGTTCGTCCCGAGGATGACACGGCACAGTTTCGCGACCGACGCGAGCAAGAGCCAGGCCGACCAGATACTCTCGTACAGCATCAACAAGATCAGCGCGGACGGCGTTTGCATAAACAGCATCCCGGACGATGTCTACCTTCAGGTGCAAAGCGACCGCCCCGCGTTCCTGCCGAACCTGCAGACGACCGCCGGCGCGTTCGCGGGCAAAAAGAACCGCTACTCCACAGTGGGTACGACCGTGCGCCGCGCGATGGTGCGGGCCGCGTGGAACAACATGGCCATAGCGGAGCTGCGGGATTTGAACCGGCACAGGAGCGGGTACAGGTTTTCGCCGCTTTGCCCGGTCGGGTTTTACCTGCCGGAAGAAGCCAGGCATCCGAACGCAGACGGACTTTTGAAAGATTACAAAAAGCTGATTGAGTCCATTGCCTCGCAGTACAGGGGGGCCGACGCCTATGTATACGCGCTGCTGTTGGGGACGCAGGTCGCGTTCGAGCACTCTACGCATCTCGACAAATTCATCTACGAGATAGAGCTGCGGACTGGGATGGGCGCGCATTTCAGGTACGCGGAGCATCTGTCCAAAGCGTCGGCGCTGTTAATAGAGCAGATGCCGGAGCTGGCGCCGTTTATACAAAAAGGGAACGCGGAACCGGAATTTTGATGGAATTATTAGCCCCCGCCGGATCAGTTGAGGCATTCCACGCCGCGGTTGAGGCCGGGGCCAATGCCGTTTATCTTGGGCTTGAGGATTTCAACGCAAGGATCAGGACGAAAAATTTCACAGTACGCGATTTATCGGCGCTTCTCCCCTACGCTCATTCACGCAATACTAAAATATACGTTACGATGAATACGCTGATAAAGCAATCTGAAATTAAATCCGCCATCAATACCTTATATCAATTAGACCAACTCGGCGCAGACGCGGTCATCGTTGCGGATTTGGGGTTGATGAAGTTAGCGTCAACGCATTTTCCCAACTTGAGGATACACGGCAGCACGCAGGCGGCGGCGCATAACTCTTACGGTGTGGAGACGCTGAAATCGCTTGGGGCGAAGCGCGTCGTCCTCGCCAGGGAATTATCAATAGATGAGATCGGCGCGACGGTGAAAAAATCCCCGTTAACCGAAATAGAAGTATTCATCCACGGAGCGTTATGTTATTCTATCTCGGGATTATGTCTCGCCAGCAGTTTCATAGGCGGTGCGAGCGGGAATAGGGGGAAATGTACGCAGGTTTGCCGGAGAAAATTTAAATGTGTTGACGTTTCGCCATGTCATCACGGTAAAAAATGTGACAGTTGCGGATATTTTTTCTCTCCGTACGATTTACAGGCGGTAACCGCCATCCCCAAATTAGCCGCCGCCGGGGTAACGAGTTTGAAGATAGAGGGGCGGATGAAGAGCGCGGATTACGTACATACCGTCGTAAAGGCATACCGGGACGCGATAGACTTCCCCGGCGCAACAGAACTTGCGGTCAACGACCTCTGCTTTGACTTCGGGCGGGCTAAGACGATGTTCTTTTTAGACGGGCGCAGCGGTGAGAGCGCCATTGACCCCTCGCGGCCTTCGGGTACCGGGACTTTAATCGGAGTGATTGGCGGAATATCCGAAAAATCTATTACGCTGTCTACGGATATGAGGATTTTCAGGGGAGACCGCCTGCGCGTCCAGCCCAGGAGCGGGTTTGAGGGGATCGCGTGCAAGGTTGCGGATTGCAATATATCCGTGGATATTATGAAGATCGGGTTGACATCAGCAATAGAGTGTAATGTTGGAGATTATGTGTTTTTAATCGGCAGGGCGGATAAATCAACATCGCCCCAAAACACAGAACCCACCCGCAGTGGCCGCCCGAACGCCGCGCCAAACCACAAAAACATCCGCCCGAATTTCCCAAACGCCGGAAAAATCGCCGATGCCCTGAACCCATCCACAAACACAAACATCCAACCCCTAAAACCAAAACTCTGGTTCAAGGCAGATAATGTGGGATGGTTAGAGATTTTGAACGCATCCCCCTGTCAACACCTCATATTCGATGCCGATATCAACGAATTAAATGTACTGATCGATTCCCCCGGCATCATCAAAACGTGGCGTTCGCGGATATTCATCGCGCTGCCGCCGTTTATTGAGGAAACGAATATCCATTTCTGGCGTGATACCGTCAAAAAATGTATGGCCGCTGGATTGCAATCATTCGCGATATCCAACATCGGCCACCTGCCTCTTGTCAACAAGTCAAAAAACATAGCCGCGGACGCGCTCTTATGGTGCCTCAACCGGTTCACGCAAAAAGAGCTGTCCGCGCGCGGTGTAAGTAAGTTTGTCTACTCGTATGAGGATGAATACCTGAACATAAGGAACACGGCAGCTGACGCGGGGATCGCCCCTCTTTACGGCAATCCCCCGCTGTTCATATCACGGATGAAGCCGGGTATTGATAATGATAAGATAATATCCGACCCGCACGGCGGCAAATTCACCGTCCGCGCCAAAAACAATCTCTACTACACATTGCCGGAAACGCCAATGTGCCTGTTCGCGAAGAGGGAGAAACTGTCGTCCTGCGGTATAGGCGATTTCCTGATAGACGTATCATTCATCAACCCCGATTACGGGACCGCAAATAAATTAATAGCCGGATACAAGGACGGGGTACGTGTGGATAAGGGTTCGATATTCAATTTTAAGGCGGGGCTGCGATAAATAGGAATTTATCGTTGTGTTGGTGATTGTAATGTTTCGCGAAATTACACGCACGATTTTGTAGGGGCGACCGTCCCCGGTCGCCCGCAACGCATGGATTACAATATCCCGCAAAATACACCAACAATCCCACGTAGGGGCGTTGCGTGCAACGCCCTGCGATGCCGGGATTGCGGTATACGTCAAATCAAACGCTATTTCGCAATTCCGGCACGGGCGATCGAGGACGATCGCCCCTACGGGCATTATCGGTGAAAATTATCATTTAGCATTTATACGGGCGACCGCTCTCGGTAGCCCATACTTGAATCACAACAAACCGCCATTCGCCCAAAAATTGGTTGGCTGTTGCACGATGCTGTCAGTTACTGATACAACGTAGACTAAGCAGGTTCGTATTGTTCATATGTAATCTGGATATATACGCCGAATATACGTATGAAAGGTTCCATTGCCACGCATTCTGCGCATCGTCCTCCGTAGCGCTCCACCAGCGGGCATATTCACCCATACTGGAGCAGTAGCCGGAAGAAAAACAGTAGCCGCCCGGCAGAGCCGAGAAACCGTAGTCGTCCGTACCGCCATTACAATCACCCCAACCGCTTGTAGCGCACAACATTATTGCAGCTGTCAACGCATCACCAATAGTATTTATTAACGTCGTCCACTCCGCGCTACTCGGTACATGCCACCCGGCGGGACAAATGCCTTGAACTCCGCTGGGGCTTGCGGATGAACTCGATGCCCCGTTCATTACCGCAGACCAACTGTAAAGACGGCCGTAAGTACTGCAATTAGGCTCCCGCTTATCGTAACAAACGCTCCCGCTCGTCTCGTAATTCAAATTTTCCGCCATCCACGTTTGTGTGCCAATTTTCACCTTGCGATACGTTTTCCCATCTCGCGCATCCGTAAAAATTTCCGGAGTAGCCAGTGTGCTGGCCGCGTTCCATTTTGCGTACAGGTACATATTACCAGTTGGCAAAACCGATGCCCCGGCGCTGTAATTATTCCCCATGCCGGACGATTGGTCATTCCAGCCGCCGAACGAGTACCCGCTCCTCGTAAATTCGCAGGCGCTTGCAAACGTTACGCTGCTTCCCGGTTCAAAATATTGCGTCTGAGGTACGTTTCCGCTGCCGCCGTTGATGTCATAGGTTACGGTATATTGGACACCGCTGCCGGCAATCCATTTCGCGTACAGGGTAATGCTGGCAGTTGGCATAAATGGCTCCCCGGCGCTGTAATTGATACCGGTGCCGGACGTATTGGTATTCCAGCCGTCGAAGACGTAGCCTCCCCTCGTAAGCCCGTTGCCGCTTGCAAGCGTTACGTTTTTTCCAGCGTCAACATACTGCGGCGAGGGTGGAATTCCGTTGCCGCCGTTGCCGTTATAAGTTACGGTATACTGTTGCTTGAAGTTGGCGGTAACAGTTGCGTCCCCATTCACGATAACGGACGTACTCGCCGCAGTTGGATCGCTGATTTTGCCTTCGTTGCGATCTATCGACCAGTTACTGAACGCGTAGCCGCTTGCCGGAAATGCGGATATGCTGACCGGTGCTCCGGCGGTAATGTTAGGCAAGCTGCTTGCCGGTGTGGTAATGCCGCCATCTGCCGGATTACTGTTGACGGTAAGCGTGTATGTCCGCTCAAAATTGGCGATCAGCGCCATAGTGCCGTTCATGGTAACTACGAATGCGGAAGACGAGGAGTTTTCTGCCCCACTCCAACCGCTAAACTTGTAACCGGACTCCACCACCGCAGTAACAGTAACCGGCGTTTGGGGAGCGTAACACTCACTGTCCGGATTGCGGGTTATGGAACCTCCCTCGCTGGGAATTGCTGTTGTTGTGAGGCAGTATTCGTCGCAGATGCTGCCTGCCGGGACGGTTTTGCCGCCATCACACGGGATGTGTATTTCGTTATTATCGGTGCAGAGTTCGGTAGACGTATTGTATGCCTTGCCGCCGCACCTTCTGTGCATTTCGCCGTTATCGCAAAAATGCGTTACCGGGTTGTGATAATCCTTGCCGCCCAAGCACTGTGTTAGCAGAATGCCGGTTTCATCTTCGCATTTTTGATTGCCGGGGCTGTATGTCTTGCCGCCGCATTTACTGTACTTCGCACCGCCGAAACAAAATTCGGTCGCGCTGTTAAGCGGGGTGTACCCGTCGCCGCAGTACTCGGGGATTTTATCGCACGTGAAAACAAGCGTTGCAAGGATGACGGTCAACGCGGTGCGCCCGACGATTTTACCTGTGATTTTTTTGTTAGTTGTCATGTTATAGTCCACCCTGTTTTAAAAGAATATGTGAATGGTTAGTCCAGATGCCAAAAGTACCGCACCCGCGATATACGCGGCGTCGCGCCGCGTTTTTGCGCTTTCGGCCTCTGAATAACTGGTTTTATCGACATGCGAATTCATATTGCTGTTTTCGAGAACCCCGTACGCGGTTGCGCCCAAGCCCAAAACATCGAGGCTTATGGACGTGGTAAGGAGTATTTTCCTTTTGCGTTTGCGCTCTTTCGCCGCCTTTTCGGTTTCTATAAGATCGTAGGCGATGGTGCGAGCGACGCGGGTCATTTCGTTGGCGTCTTTCAAATTGCTGTTTGCCGTAACGGAGTTGATGATTTCCGCAGATACGACGTCTACCAGGCGCACGTCGAGGTAGTATGACTGCCGGCCCACGTTGTTTATGTTGGATATGCAGAGGTACTGTACACCAAGCTGCCTGCCGAGGTTTTTGATCTGGTCGTCGTCTACCGCGCCGCTACGCTGGTAGGTGTGCTCTATGGCGAGCTGTTCAAGGATGGCCTCGGTGCGGTCCACAGCCAGGTACCTACCGCTGGTAGTGATGGTTCTGGCGAGCTCGCCGCCAAGGATATTGTGCACGCCGTGGGCACCTTTGGGTTCCTCGCCGGCCATGTAGACGGCTACCGTCTGCTTGCCCGTGGCAACGGCAGGTTTTGGAACAGCGGCAGGTTTCGGGCCGGCCGCGATTCGTTCCCTGCCATCCATCATTACGTCTTCGGCTGTCCGGACGGGCGGCGGTTCTGGTACAGTAAGGCCGGCGGAACCGGCCGCAGACGGTACGGCCTCCGTAGCGTTTTCACCATCGGCACCCTTGCTATTGTCCGGCCCCGGCTCAAACACCTCGGCTACAGTGCCGGCAGACATTGCCTCCGCCGGATCTTGGGCGAGGATAGCGGCGGATAACGCCATAATAATGATTAGCATCCGTCTCTTCATTTAATAAAGACTCCTGTTTTTGAGGATATGGTGATTGATAATTTGCTGCACACAGGCACAGTGGTAAACCCCCTTGCCGGGAAACGGTATATGACAAGTGGATTTATCCCCTTGTGGTGTAGGGCAAATGGTAAAATATGACGAAGTAGTATATAAACAATCAATACAATAGCCAATAAAAAACAACGTAAGTTGTTGATTATAAAGGACTTTGTGTGTGGGGGGGGGGGGGGGGGGGGGTAGCCTGCGGCTGTTGAGCGCCAAACAGGGCACAACATACGCGTGGCAGTCAGCGCGAGCAAAGTCAATATGCCCAAAACCGCAAGTATCATCAAGGCCTCTTTCTATATAATGATCTCGAGATCAGCGGGTCAATAAGCCAGTCCCGCCAAATTTTCTATCGCATAAATATACATTACCGGTATTTCCCGTGTCAATTTTTTATAATTTTCTCAAATATCATACAGAACCGGTATTGTAGCGGCGGTTTTTAAACCCGCCCCCTACGCCTCGCCGGCCGCCTTGTAGATGTTATCGAACAATTTTTCCAACAACCCGTACGGCGTAGACGAAAACGCAACCCGCAGCAAATTACCCAGCGCTATCACCCCGGTATCGTACTTGTCGAGCAGAATTCTCCTGACCTCCTCGGCCTTCCCGCTTATAACCTCGAGGCACATGAAGTACCCCGAGTTGAACGGCAGGGGTTTAAATCGTTTGGCGTACTCTTTGCGCTCTTCCAGAATTTCCCTTATTTTCGTGTACCGGCGGCGGAGTATGTCGAATTTTTCGTTTTTTTCCTGTTCGTAGGATTTGTTTTCGTACGCCCTCAAAAGCATTGTCTGCCCGATGTTCGACACGCTTGAAACGCTGCCTCTTATGCTTCCGCCGAGTTTGGACTCCATCGCGCGGTAGAAGCCGGGCCCGCCCTGTTTGCATCCGAAGGTAACGAAGCCTATGCGCATGCCCCAAACGTAGTCTTCTTTTGTAGGGCCGTCTACCTTTACTGCCAGGATGCGTTCGTGCGCGGAGGAGAGGGCGGCGAACATCGATTCGCGCAGAATGCCGTTTTCAAAAACTAAGCCGAAGTAGGCATCGTCTATGAAAACCACCAGATTATTGCCCTTTTCGGCCGATTCTACTATGATATCCTTCGTTATGGCGGCTTCCTCTTCCGTGACCGTGTAGCCTGTAGGGTTGTTCGGGAAGTTGAGTATGACGATCTTCTTGCCGGGGGTGCCGTCCACGAGTTTTTGACGCAGCGCTTCTGTGTTGAACCCTCCGCGCCCGTTGAACATTGGGAAGGTTGATAACGCCGACCCGTAGGAGTAGTTGAAGACTAAGTTGTAGTTTTCCCAGAAGAGGTCGGGGGTGACTATGGTGTCGCCCCGGTTTATGAACAGGTACCCGGCCGCCGAGAGGCCGTGCGTGAGGGCAGCCGTGACCACCGGCGTGCTTATGGAGGCGCCGTCTTTAAGGGACGGGTTCTTTCTGAGCATCATCTTCTTCCACGCGTTCCTGATCTCGGGCTTGCCGAGGTTGGGCGCGTAGGAGAAGACGTCGTCGCCTTCGAAGGAGATCTGGGCGCCAACGGAGGGGAGCTCCATAGTTTTGCCGCAGTCTTCGAGGGCGGTGCCTATGGTGGCGTTTATCGCCTTACCCTTAGCCTCGGCGGTCTGGGCCAGAATGCCCTTGGTCGGAAAGAACGCCCTCTTGCCCCTCTCAGAGAGCATAACATACACATAGGGATTGGCACACTTGATGGTCTCGTTGAGTTCGGCGGCTTCCGGGTCTAACATTTTTACGCTTTTTCTGTTTATTGTGTAATACTGCGATTTTCAATGCAACAAAATAATATATGTTCGGCACCAATGTCAATACATAAAAAGGGACACGGCCAAAGACCGCATCCCTCTGCATCGTCTGCTGAAATCCGGCTACCGCGAGAATACTACTCTGCGGTTATCCACTGCTGCCGTCCTGCCGGTACCATCGACCGCCCTTACCCGCAATATGTAGAGGCCAGCGCCCGCGCCGCGCCTCGACTCTCTGCCATTCCAAACCGTCGTGTTCCATGCGCCCGGGCGGACTTTTTCAATGTTTTTCCACACCACGCGGCCTTTGAGGTCGTATACCGACACCTCTACCCTGTCTACCCCGGCGGACGGTACATAGTAGCGCAAGCGCACGCTCCGGGCCGCCTGGTTGACGCTCACGGCGGCCACCTTGAACTTCGAAGCCGGGGAAACGGCCGTCTTGGCCTGGTATTCCCTGCCGCCTACGACCATAAAGATGTCTTCGTAGGACGAGCCGGCCACCGCCACCGAGTACTCGCCGCCGGACGCCTCTACAGGGGCGCCTGTGGCCGCGTTCAGGAACACCGCGCGCGTGCCGGCCGGTACGCCGTCGCCCGGATTCGCGGTGAACTTGAAGACCGTCCGCTGCCTCTCGTCGTTGTAGAAGCGCAGGCGGAACATCTTGCCGCCCCTGCCCACAGCGGGCGACAGGCAGTGGCCCATCAGGCTGCCGTCTTCATCTACCAGTACTACCGACTCGGTGCTGAAGGTCGGCGGCACCGGGAACGTGCGCTCCTCGGGGGCGTAGCCTACCAACACCTCGTTGATCTCTGCCGAACGCTGCGCGCTCGGGCGTATGGAATAGTACCAAAGGCCGTTTTCGTCTTCACGCGCTTTGGCCATCTGCTTCCTGGCCGCGGCCGGCCTGTGGCGCGACATGAGCGCCGGCCTGGGCGGCACGCGCAGCGTCACAGCCGTGTTCCCATTGTTGTAGACCGTGAACGGGTCGTCCCCGCCCATGAGCACGTAAGAGGAGTCTATCTTTACGACCGCCACCTGCTCCGTTATGTAGTTGGATTTGCCCTTAGCCGCCGTCTTCCACCTGTAGAAGTGGAGGTTGTTGGCGGAAGTGGCCGCCAGCACGTCGCCAAGGCAGATGCCGTAGGTATACGGCAGAACGATGTCGGTCCACTGGCCCGGGGGCAGCGATACCGTGAACGTGTCTATCAGCGAATAGGTCGTCGCGGCGCCGTAGTTGAAAGTCTTGGCCGCAGCCGCGGAGGTCTTGATCCACATCAGGCGCCCCGGCGCCATGGCAAAGACCGAGTCCGACACGTTGCCGTACTCGACCCACTGGTCTTTGAGGGTCGCGTCGGTGCTGGACGGATCCCAACGGACGAGGCGGAACAGCGTATCGTAGGTCGAGAACTCATCTGCAGAGGCGAAAAGATTAGCGGTGAGGTGCGTCTTCACCGCAGTCTCCTGAAGCACGGCCTGCGCGGCGAACGGTATCCACTTCCTGGCCTCCGGCGTGGTATTGAAGCCGGTGTACGTGCGCGACGATACGCGGCGCGAAACATTTATCGTGTCTGTATAGTGGCCGTCCGTAACCACTAAGAACATGAGCAGGCCGTAGTTGACGGAATTGGCAATTATCCGGTCTTCTATGCTAAACGCGACCGACATTTCCGTTGTCAGCGGAGGCGGGTCCATGGGGTCTATCCGTGTAAGCGCGGATGGGTTGTTCGCCGGGGCGACGAGCATGAACGCCCGCGCGTTGCCGATGCCGCTCACCACACGGTACGTCTCCTCGCTCGGGCGTATGACGCCGCCCTCCTCGACCGTCGGACGCTGCGCGCTGCCGCCCGTGACAGGGGCGCCGGTCGCCGCTATCCTTACCTGCGGGCGCTGCGTGCTTATCCCAAGGCGGTACGTGGTCCCGATGTCTTCATCGACCCTGCCCAGCGCCGTGCCTGTAAAGTACCCGCCCTCGTAGCGCGTGTCGTGCACCACTTCCCAAATACTGCCGGTAAGCCGGTAAATCCTCACGTCGTTCACCGTGTACGGAGCCTGAATATCGCCGTCGCCCGGCCGTATGCGGATAGTAAACGGGTCAAGCAGGCCAGACGTCAGGTAAGCTCCCCCGGTGGCCATGTATTCGTAGCCGTACTCGCCCAAAAGCTCAATCCCCAAAACGGCTACGCCCCTTACGGACTGGCTTACCGTAAGCGTACACACGGCGTCAATCGTCCACTTGTCGGCAATGAACCCCAACCGGCCGTTGAAGGCGTACGCGGTGTCGATTTTGTTTCCGGTTTTCGCCACACGTATCGTCCAGCTCGATATCTCGCCCACCCCCACTGCGAATACGGAACGTCCGATGGCCGGCCGGCCCTCGGGGTTAATTGAGTAAAGGTAAACATGATACACCGCCCCCTCCTGCAGCGCAGCGCCCAGAGAGACCGTATTAAACATGCCGGTTGAATTTACGGTGTAACCGGCCGGATCCAACGGGCTCGCCGCGCGCGCCACCGTGTCTTCGCCGTACAGCACGTAGTACATTAGCTTCGTTCCCAGAGGCGCGGGCTGCAGCAATTTGTAGTTCACCGTAAAGTTCGAGCCGGATTCGTTATAGGCTGCGGCGGTTATCTCCACAACATTGGGTACGATGTCTGTGCCGCCGGAGTTTGCCGATATGACCGCCGCCGGCGACTTGAGATTCCAGGATGTCACGGTAACGGTGCCAACGACCATGTCCTGAACCATGGCGGCGAACCAGTAGTCGGTATCGTACTCCAGGCCGCTCAGGATAGTCTCCGTGGCCGTCGCCGGCACGCTTACCGCGCCCGGCATGGTGCTTACGTCTACGTTGCTTGCGGGCATGTCTTTGCTGTACGCAACCCAGATATAGCTGGCAGCGGGGTCGCCAATGTTGTTGGCCGCGAAATCAAAGGACACCCTGTTCCACCGCACGCGCATCATCCCGCCGCCGTTTGGCTCGGCTACAAGGCCGGTGGGGGCAGGAGGCTGCGGGCGTCCTACCTCAAACACGCCGGGCTTTGGGGTCTCTACGGCGCCGGTATGGTCCAGCACTACGATCCTGTAGTGGACAGAGCGCGTAATGCCCACAAAACTATTGTTGCTAATGCTGAACTTCGCCGTCCCCGTAACCTGGCTAAGGGTAAGGTTTTCGGCGTGGATAATGCCGGACGCTGGCATCTGCGGGTCAAACGAGAACTCTACGCGCACGCTCGACGCGTGTTCATTGAACTGGCCGTCCGCGATACCCACCTCAATGTTAACCTGCGGCACGCGGAGGTCCGGCTGAACCGCGGTGAGGTAGCACGGGTTGTTCGGCGTAGGGGTACCGAGCGACACCACCGGCACCGGTGTTACATACAGCGGGCGGGCGATACTGTCCACGCCAGCGCCCGTCCAGCGCGGCGCGACCGCAAAGTAGAATGTCTCGTTGCCTGTCAGCACCGGATCCGCGTTGTAGGTAAAGGTGCCGTTCCCTCTAAGCGCAACCAGCGATGAGGCCGCAAACGCCGTCGCGCCTGTAACGGAGGTCCTCGCCAGCACGTTGGAGGTGAGGCTGGCCGGCAGGAGCGCCGGATCTCCCCTCTTGATCCATATACCAACCGAGTCTACGCCCGGCTTGTAAGACACCCCCGGAGTAAGCGCGGCGTTGGCCTGTCCGCTGACGGTAAGGTTAAAGACAAGCCCCGACGCAGTGTGCGTGGCAACCGCACCCGATATCGTAAGGGGGTTGGCGGTAACAGACCGCTTGGGATCGCGCGGGTACACCGAGGTAGCCGGGGTCGTAGACAGAGCCGGAAGCGAGTCCACGCTCCCGACAACCCATCTTACGCCGGCGTTAAATGAATATACGGTATCCGCCGCCGTCAGCTTGGCCGATGGTATCGTAATGGAAAAGGTATTTGAATTTCCGGCAGCCGGGAAGCCGCTTGAGGGAGGATAGATCTCTATCCGTCCGCCTGCCGAAGTGGTATCGCCCCAGTTCGCCGCCCGCGCGCCCGGCCTGTAATATATGTAGATGCTGCCAACATTCGGGGCCCCGGTCAGGTACCCGCGCAGGGCGTCGAATCCGGTCACCGTCAGGCTTACTACGCTTCCGCCCGCGCCCTCGGAGACGAACTGGGCGGCAGTCACCTGCAAGGGGTTGCTTATGACCGACGCGTTCGGCGGCCTTTTGATGTGAAGGTTGACATACCCGCCGGCGACATAGGTCGAACAGACGAATCCGCTAAGCGACGGGCTGCCGGCAAACGTAACGGCGGAGAACGCGGCCCCGGACGTAGTGCCGCCAACCTGTATGATCCGGTATGTCCCGGTATCGGTTACCGCTGTTGAAGCTGTCGGAGGATTGGTAATGTTAAGCGTACCGCCAAGCGTCAGGTTGCCGGTCACGTGAAACAGGCGTTCGGTTCCGCTGCCTACCTTGATGGAACTCGACAGGCGAATATCCATATTCGACACTGCTGCCGACGAACCTAAGTTGAGGGAACCCGTTATCATCGTAACCGAGGGCGTCGTTCTGACATTTTCGAGCGTGCCGCCGCCCGTGAGGGTAACCGCGCCCAGGTAATACGTACCGGACAGCGTGCCGCCGTTCGCCCTTATCCTGGCCCCGGACCTCCCCACCTGGGCGGTGCCGCCGAGCCTGGCGTCGCTGCTCACCATTACCGAATCGACATTCAGCGCATCGGAATAATTCGCGTTGAGGGTGCCGCGGCTCACCACCGCCGTTCCCATGGTCATGCTGGTCGCGGTAATCAGGTTAACCGTGCCTGTCCCGGTTTTTTCGAACGTGCCGGTGTTGCCCGCGCCGGTTATAGCCCGCGTGAAATTCATGTCAGACGCGCCGGAGTGGTTCAGCCTTAGCCTGCCGGCAGCCTGCACGGTAACTGCGCCGCTCCCGAGGGCCGCGGCATCCGTTACCTCTATTGTACCGTTGCTGATCGTGGTCGTACCCGAGTACACCGTACCCGTGGCCGGGGCGTTGAGCAGCAGCGTACTGGTCCCCTGCTTAATCACACTGCCCACCCCGGTTATGCCCCGCTGAACAAATGCAGCGGTGCCGCCACGGCTGAAATTCACGGACGACGAAGCCGAGTCGAGGCTGATGGGGCCGGAAAGCCCCCCGGTTGCAGTGGCGCCGACGGCCAGCGTGCCGCGCCCTACACGGGTCGTGCCGGTGTAGGTGCAGGTGTCCTCAAGCGTGAGCGTCTCGGCGCCGGCCTTAATCAGGCCGGCGCCTGTCGCGGGGCCTATCGAACCGCCTATGGCAAGCGCGCCGTCCACCGTGATGGTGTGCGCCGCGGCCCCGCCGTCAAGCCTCACGGCGTTGGTTATCCTGTTGGCCGTCCCAGCGGCGCTGGTCAGGTGGTTAGTGCCGATATTTACGGTACTGTTGGACAGCGGCAAACTGCCCGCCAGCGCCAGCCGCGCGTTGGCGGCCGTCACGGTAAGAGCGCCGGTGCCGAGAGCGCCGGCCTTGGCCGCCCTCACAACAGTATTCGCGCCAATAAAAGACGCCCCTGTACCGGTGTTGGCCGCAGTGCCGCCAATAACAAGCGTGCCAATGCCCGAACCAACGGCGGCAACTCTAAAACCGCCGGTACCGGCGGCCAAAAGCGCGTTTACATCAGCCGTCACGCCGCCGCTCACCTGTATTGTATCGGTCACAGTCAGCGTAGCCGTACCGGTGGCCGGAGCTATGATGACATACCCGGCGGACTCGAAACGCATCTTGGCAACATTAGTTGTCATGGCAGTAATATTATACGGAGCGGTGCCGGTACCGGTAAAAAGCGCGCTGTTGGTGCCGGAAACGGGCCAGGCACCAAGATCCGCCCCGGAATTACCCGACTGCCAGCGGTTATTGGCGCTCCAGTTGCCGCTCACCGGGACGATGGGGCCAAGCGTTGACGAATTCCACGCATAAAAACCGGAAGGTATGGGTATAATGGGAGGGTTGAAGTTGGCGGTAACCGTTATTGGGGCGGTAATATTGTTTATAGTACACGTGAGGCCGTTGGCGCTGACGCCGCCGGCCGGGCAGCCGGACCACGTAACATTTGCGGTACCTGCAGGCGTCGCGGTAATGGTCATACTTGTACCCTCCACACGGCTGTAGTCCCCAGGGACCGGGTCGGTGGTGCCGGTGGCGGTGCCGCCGTGAGCTACCGTGATTATGTGGCGGGTAACATTGGGACAGACCGGCTCACCGCTTGAGACGCTAAGCTGGGCCCATCCGTTAGCAGCCAAGTGAATATAATAGCCCTGATCCTTTTTCGGCAAATTGTTAAACTGAGCTTGAGTATAGTAACCGGCAGGCGAGCCATTTACGCGATGGCCGGCGTCAGAGTTAAAATTCATAATGCCGGCAGCGGAGGGAACATATATACAACGGGCAGGGTTAGGATAGCCATGATTAACCGTGCCGCTGACATTCTTCTCTACAGCGCTGTACGCAATCCCGCCGCACCACTCGGGCTCATACTCGCAGCCGTCTCCGTCCGCCGCCGCAGCCGTCCCCCACCCCAAAACAACGACAAGACCGCCCCAAACCGCCATTTTTCGTAAAAAGTTGACCCGCATAATCCCTCGCTCCATTGTAATTTCGTGTAATTTCGATAATTCCACCGCCGGGCGGGCGGCCGGAACCCTCCTCCGCCTCCGCCAATACACCCATATACTATATTATACATCATGCCGGGGCAAAAAGGTACATTTTTTTTCGCCCCCAACTTTTTTTGGCCGGGGGTTGCGCTTTGGGGCGGCCATAGATTATATTCATCAATTATTTGTACCCGGCGCCATTCCGGCGCAGGGTGTCGTTGTCACCAACATAATAACGGGTATCTACCGTAACCGAAGGGATGGGTGTTTATGGGTATGAAAGTTTTTAAGGTTCTGGCGCCGGCCGCTGCGGCCTTAGCCTTGATGGTATCGTGCGAGAACGGGCGCGTGGCCGAAAAGCCGGTTGACCTGAACGACGAGCGGCAGAAGATCAGCTACGCCATAGGGCGCGACATCGCCAGCAACATCAAGGAAGCCGACAGCCTCGACATAGAGGCGCTGATACTGGCACTGCGCGAAGCGCTCGACGGCAAACCGTCGCAGATCTCCGACAGCGCGATATCGGTGCTCAACAGGCGCGTCCAGATCGAAATACGCGAGAAACAGATGCGGGCACGCAGGAAGTTAGAGGAAGACAAACTTGCCGACGCGACGGCGTTTCTGGAAAAGAACAAAACCGCCGAGGGCGTAAAGGTAACGGAAAGCGGCCTGCAGTACATCGTGCTGGCCGAGGGTAAAGGCGCAACACCCAAACCATCCGACCAGGTCAAGGTACACTACCACGGCACCCTGCCCGACGGCACGGTATTCGACAGCTCGCGCGACCGCGGCGAACCCACCTCGTTCACGGTAACCGGCGTCATAAGGGGATGGACTGAGGCGCTGCAACTCATGAAAACCGGCGGCAAAATGAAAATCTTCGTACCGCCCGATCTGGCGTACGGCAGGCGCGGACCCAGAAATATCGGGCCAAACGCAACGCTCATTTTTGAGATCGAGCTGTTGGAAATTATAAAGCCCGAAACCCAAAAGTAAGTAAAATATTATATTTTGCCACAACGCAGAATAGCAATAAAAATGAACGCCCGGCCACGCAGGTCCTGCAAAAGGCCGGGCGCACATTCCGGTGCCATTGTCTGAACCTTGATTTACATGATTAAAGGATTCCCTTGATTAAAAATCAACATCAAAACCCGGATTATCGATGATCTTGACGTTGTCTTTTGACGTTTAACCCCGAAGGGCTCGCCGCAGGCAATCATGTTAATCCTTTAATCAGGCAAATCATGGTTCAGACAATCAACACCGCGGGGCACAACGATAAATGTAAATTTAGCGGAACTAAAATCAAAAGACTATGGGAAAATGTTTTGACCTTTATTTTGACCTTGACTTTAGCCGCGCCAAATTACCCAATGCCGAACAAAAGAGCCCCCGGATATCCGGGGGCTCTTTGCGGCGCTAACTGCGTTCTTGGCCTGTTACCTTACGGCGCTGTGGCGGGCCTGGAACGGAGTTTTGAATATGTTGTTTGGGCGTTTGGCGCTTATGGCTCTTGATTTTGCCGGGCTGTAGTCGTAGTCATCATCCCATTTCTCTAAAGTCCACACATCTTCGGGGCCTAATATCCCTAACAAGCCGACAGGGCGCATCGTTAGCGTTTTTACCCCGTTTACGCTTGTGATTTTGTAATCGATTTCATGTGTTTTCACCAAAGCAAGGCCGTCACAGTAACTGTCGCAATCTATTCCCCACAACTCCTCCAGAAGAAAAAGACGGGAACCGACGGTGTATAATTCACCCTCGCCAAACTCGCCATTAAACCAATAGCCACCAACCCAATCACTGGAAAACCAAATACCATCCTCCGCAAGTTCAGCCACAATCCCAAAATTAACATCCTGGTCAGTTGACAATTCCCAATAACTATAAGGTGAATCATAAAGATCAGGGTCTATAGTACGAATTGTTCCAAGGCGTCCTTTAGTTGCGGCAAGGTTATCTTTTTTAAGTGTGTATGACCAATTCCGCCCGCGTATAGTCAATGTAGTCTCGGAAATATTGTATGATTCCCAATTTTCCATAAAATAAATTTTCTGGTTTTCTGTACGCCACTGATTTGAAACCGCAAGTTCCATCCAAAAACCGTTTTCTCTCTTAAAACTACCCAGCGTTCCTCCGGATATTATATTTAAGACGGCATCGGCAGCCAGGCCCTGAATGTCCCAGTATGGTTCTCTTCGCGCGAAATAAGTAATAACCGATTCGCCCGACGGTTTGAACGTAATCAAACCAAAAGAATGATTATATTCCGGCCCCCAGCAATCCTCATAATCATCATAATCACTATACCAACATTCCGATACTACTAACCAATCCCCAATCAACTTTGAATCTAACCCATCTGTTCCCCCTTCTTCGTCATTCTCTGACGGGTTAGAACACCCTAAAATCCATCCAAACGTAAACAACGCCGGCAACACCAGCCCAATACGAATCAGATGCTTTAACATAAAGCGCCTCCTTTGAAAAAGTTATTGTATTTTTTGCGGAAATAATACGTTAAAAAGGTATATCCGGATAATATGATGGCACACCTCGGTTTATTTACAAGGCTATGTGCACATCCTTGAGAATAAATAATATTATATGGAGTTACTACATACTGGCACAGCGCTGGTGTGTGTGTTGGGTGGGTGGGGG
>Ga0209755_10001168_pt1 | contig 42844 bp, 41 predicted proteins | sample TergutCo191P1_FD_187301 | JGI IMG/M metagenome (GOLD analysis project Ga0209755, IMG submission 187301) | Cornitermes sp. P1 segment gut microbial communities from Petit-Saut dam, French Guiana - Co191P1 (SPAdes) (version 2) | ecosystem: Host-associated > Arthropoda: Insects > Digestive system... | reverse complement strand
GGGGGGGGGTATAATATCTACACACTAAAATTTATACAAAGGAGATTATTTTATGAGCAAAGCCGCGAAGAAGATTATAGCATCAAAGTTTGCTATTTGGGTGATTGTGATTGTGGCGGCTGTCGCTGTTGCCATAACGGCAATAATATTTCTGGGCAACAGCACCACCAGGAATTTAGTCACAAGACAAGCTCTTTTTACCGAAACCATAATAACAGGATTTAGAGAAGCCGCTAATCTGATAACCATGAACGTAGACCTTGAACATTCGGTTCAATTGGCTGAAAGAGGGGGATTTTTGTGGCTGGGCACAAGGGAGCAAACCATAACATTTGTGGGTAATGGGCTGTTTACCACAGATTTAAGCGTTTTTACAGAGGATAACATCATTATCGACAGTTTTAGGGAAAGGGTGTGGGTGACAATCCAAAGACCAGTGTTTTACGGCGTTATTTTGGATTGGGATAACACCATCGTAAACGACGTAACTCATAATTTTTTCTCTTGGGGAGAGATTGAGCTTAATCCTGCTGAAAGCAACGAGCTGATACGTCAAGCAGAGGTTGAAATGGAGCTTTTGGCACTGCAAAACCTTACAAATCAGGCATATGAATACACGGAAAGGGCTGTTACGGATTTGATAAACACTGTTTTATCTGCCGCGGGAATTGGCGGCTATGATATACATATTCTCTGGAATTAAAAAACAACCCCCTGTAATCAATCGAATTACAGGGGGTTGTTTTTATTTGGCCTCTTTGGCGGCCTTATCCTTTTTCTCATCTGGTAAAATGATGTTCAAGATAACGCCGAGGATGACGGCAATTGCCACCCCAAGGCGGTCGATTGGCACATACATGTCACCGATGGGGAAGGTTATAGGTTGCCCAAAGCGCAAGCCAAGCCCCGTAACCATCATTACGGCAACTATTGTTAGGTTTTTTGTTTTGCTCATATCCGTTCGGCTTTCTACTAAGTTGCGGATGCCCACCGCGGCTATCATACCGTAAAGCATGAAGGACGCGCCGCCAATTATGGCTTCTGGTATGGAGCGGATTGCAACCTCAAAAAGCGGCGAAAAGCCCAGGATTACCGCGAAAATTGCAGCGATTTGCACCACGCGAGGGTTAAAAATGCGGGTAAGTGCCACTACGCCCACATTTTCGCCATAGGTTGTGCTGGCAGGTCCGCCGATAAGCCCAGAAAACATAGATGCAACACCGTCGCCCATTAAAGTGCGGGATAGGCCTGGGTCCTCCACAAAGTTTTCGTCGGCAATAGAGCCAAGGGCAACCATGTCGCCCACATGTTCGGCAATGGTTGCCAAAGCGAAGGGCACCATTACCAGTATAGCAAAAATATTAAATCTTGGTAAAAATGCATTTTGGGGCAGGCCGAAAATGCTGGCTTCTGACGCGCCTGCGAAGTGGACTAGAGGTGTGCCGTCAGCAGCTGTCGCACCAAATTGGGTCATTATCAGCGCGATAACATACGCTCCCCCAAGACCTAACAAGATGGGTATAATCTTCACCATGCCCTTGCCCCAAGAGGATGCTACAACCACAATCCCCAAAGTGATTATGGCAAGCAACATGTGGCTTCGGGATTGGTTGATGGCAAAGGGTGCAAGCATAATGCCGATAAGGATAACAGTTGGTGCTGTTACAACTGGGGGCAAAAATTTCATAAACTTTTTGACGCCAACCAATTTAACAATAAGCGCGAACAGTAGGTATACAGCGCCCGACACTAAAATTCCGCCAGTGGCATAGGGCAAAATTTCAGCTATGTGGGCATTTCTGTATGGAGCAATTTCTGCCGATGTCATGTTAGAAATAAAGTCACTCCAACCAGCTACAGCAAATAGCCCGTCTGCAGGGTCGGTTATCAAGTTTATACCTACCATAAACGCGAATGACGAGCCAAGGAAGGCTGGCACGCGGCTTTTAGCAAAAAAGTGGAATATAAGCGTGCCCACACCTACCGCAATTAGGGTAACTTGCACGCTTAACCCCGTCAACAGCGGCACAAGGATTGTTGCGCCAAACATGGCAAACATATGTTGCAAGCCCATAACACCCATTTTTAGAGGGCTTAATTTTTGTATTTTTTCAGACATTCTGCTCTCTCCTTTTCTCTGCAATCGTTTTTTAACAACCGTTATAACGGTCGCCAGCATCCCCAAGACCAGGAACTATGTAGCCCTTTTCATTTAACTTTTCATCAATAGCACAAGCTAAAATATTAATTTTTGGATATTTTTCAATTAGCATATCAACCCCCATTTTAGAGGCGATTATGCACGCCAAAGTGATGTTTTCCTGGGCAACGCCATCTTTCAGAAGGTGGTCGATGGTGTAATCTATAGTGCTTCCTGTGGCAACTATAACCTCTGTTAAAATGACTTTATGCTCCGCCAGGTCATCAGGCAAACTGCGGTAATACATATCAGCCTGAAATTCCCCTTCACAATGGGTACGGCGAATCCCCATGTACCCAAAGGTCGCCATAGGCAAAAGCCGCCTTAACGGCTCAAACATAGCCATGCCCGCCCGCAAAATGGGCACAACCAACACCTTATCAAAAAAATAGGCCACATCAGCTTCAGCTACAGGTGTCATCACCTTCTTGCGCTCTGTGCCGATGTTGCCTGTGATGTCCTGCGACATCAAATAAACAATGTTCTCAATTGCGTTTGCGAAATCGCCCTTGCCTGTGGATTTATCACGAATAACGCCCACATAATGGTCAATCATCGGATTTCGCGTTTGACTTACAGCCATCTCTAACCCCTCCTTAAAAAAATTCTTCAAGGATTATATCAAAATTTGTCGATATTGTCAAGGGTTTTTTGAGGGAAATTTTAAATTCTAAAAAATAAAAATATCCCCATACCATATTAGCGGAACTGATGTAAGAAAACTATACAAAAACAGGACACAAACGTGATATGTGTCCTGTTTTGTTTTCGGGTGCGTTTTTTGGTTTTTAAGATTTTTGAGGGGGATTTGACTCGCCGCCTGCCTTGGTTGTTGGTGTGTAGATTATGCCTATGTTCCTCGTTATTTACTATATACAGATGCTTTCAAACTAAACGACATTGGAAATAATCCGTTGTTGTATTCAAACTTATATAAGTTGCCATCTACACGTTTACCGCCGCCCATGTCATAATAATTTTCTTGGAACTCATGGAAAAACTCAATGCGCAAGCCTGCTGATATTAGCGAGTTAAGAACATCAGAAGTTTTATGCATCCAAAAAAATGTTTCTACTCCTTGCTTTGCTTCAGAAGCATAGCCGCCTATTGAGTTGTCAATGTCAGGCGTTGTCTTAAAGTATGGATACTTGATTTCTGTAATGCCGCTATTCAGTTTACCCTCATCAAACATTAGGGCAATAGGATGACTTTCAAAAATATAAAAATACCCATCATTTTTCAGAAGATGCCTTATGGTCTGCCCCCACTTCATTAAATTGGGAAGCCAGCCGATTGCACCTTCTGAAACGAAAACAACATCGTATTTTTCATTGTGCATTTCCATAAGTTGCATAATATCAGCCTCGATAAAGTCCACATTGGTTGCACCCACATCTACGGCTAGTTTTTTTGCGTACAAAACATCGTCGGGAAACAAGGTCTACACCAACTGCAAATTCAGCCGTTTTTGCAAGCATGATAGTGTCTGCACCTGTATTGCATTGCAGATGAACAACCTTTTTGCCTGTCAAATCGCCAATTTCAGATTGAATATACTTGTTTAATTGGTATGTTCCTTCCAGTAGTGCTTTTTGAAGTAGTGATAGTGTTCTTCGGACACTTGCCCCCATGCGTGTTTGTTTGATTCTATTTCTTTCATTATTTTTTCCTCCAAAAATAAACCTGCTAGGCGAGTGCGGATTACACCGTATCGCCTTTGGGTCTGGTCATATTCGATTGAGCAGGTGCGACTGCACAAGTCCGATATACCACAACTTGGCAAAAAATGCACCTATCGTTATCTTGCCTTTGTAAAACTCCCTCAAAGAAATGTCACCACTGACATATTTTCTCGTGTCGATTGACAAGATGACCGACGAAATTTTGGAAGCATCCTACACCATTATAGCACAAACTTTCGGTTAAGCAAAGAGCAAATTTATAACGTTACCCATTTGCTCACACCTAATAAAATCATCACTCCTAGAACGCTACATCTGCCGCCTAGGCACTTATACCATGGGGACATTTTGCTTAAAATTGTGGTGACATATTAGGGGCGAGGACAATGGGGATGTCCAAAACTTCAGAACTATCACGCACTATGGTGAATACCACGGTGTTACCCACCTGTTGACCCGACATAAATTCTATCAAGTCGTCGGAATTGGTAATTACTACGCCATCGGTGGCGATTATGATGTCGTGGCGTTGCAAGCCCGCTGAAAGGGCAGGGCTGCCAGTTAGAACATTTACCACTAACACGCCCTGCTCGGGAACAATAAAATCTGCAGCTTCATCTGGGTATAGCTCTATTAAACCAGCTAAGAAGGTTTCCGACATGACCGTCGTCCAATTATCCATGGTTATACCAATCATTGGGCGGCGTGGGGCTGTGCCTTCTTGCATAATCCGCTCTAAAATTGGCTTTGCCACGTGGGAAGGTATGGCGTAACCCATGCCTTCTGCCAATCTTTCAGCAAATTTGGCGGTGTTTATGCCTATAACCTCACCATAGGCGTTAACCAATGGCCCACCTGAATTTCCGCGGTTTATTGCGGCGTTGGTTTGCATAACGTCAAGGATGATGCCTTCCACAAAAATTGTGTTGTTGGTGGCAGAGATGATGCCGTTGGTGACGGAGATGCCCTCACCCATGGCGTTGCCAATCGCTACGACAATTTCGCCAACCTGTGCTTGAGAGGAGTCGCCAAAACGAGCCAAAGTAACACTGTAAACCCCCGCTTCAATTGCGTTTCCTTTGTATACGGCGATAACAGCCAAATCGTTGTCATCATCGCGGCCTATTGGCACAGCGGCAATATATTCACTGCCGTTAATGGATACACTAACCATGTTAGAACCTGCGATAACATGGGCGTTTGTGGCGATATAGTAACGAGTGCTGGTTTCGTACATAATAATGCCTGTGCCTGCCCGTTCCTGACCTTGATTAAGCCCAAAAATGCCTGTGCCTGGTAATTCTGCGGCAATTGTTACAACGCTGGGTTTAACGGCATTTACCAAGTCAACATAATTTTGGCGGGCAACAAGGGGAGTTTCGCCAATTCTCACAGGAGTGTGAACATTTTCAAAGGCAAAGTTTTCACGCTGGGCAGAATCGTTAAGGATTCGGGGTAGCACGTAGGCGTTCATAAGCCTTGCCCCTGCACCTACCCCAATGCCAATAAGGGGGGCTGCCACCAGCGATAATATAAGCACAATAGCGATAATTGCGTTGGTTTTTTTGGTTTGCCGCTTGTGACGGCTTTTTTCAATTTCGTTTTGGGCGTATAAGGTTTCCAGGGGCGTTGTATGTACAATCACGTCCACTTTTTCTGGCGCGCTGCCTTCTGTTACTCCTGACTTTCTGAAAGGGTTGTAATCCATATTTTGCCTCCTCGTATATTTAATTTGTGTACACATTTATATTATATCACTTTCAGATTTAAAAATCAATTATGTTTTTTAAATTGCTTTTTATGTAACATTGTGGTAAGATTATTTTAACATATAGCTGACGCACCCGAGACCCGTGAAGCAAGCCACGCACGTGTCGCACCCGAAGGGTGTGACGGTGGCGCAGACTTCACGGTTGTCGAGGTCGTCCGCTATAGACTTGAGGGGGAAGTGCCTGTGGAAGAAAAATATGTTTTGAAACTTTTTGGTGAAAATGTGCAAATTACCAGTGACGAAGGTAAGGAGTATGTTAATGAGCTTTATAGCACGGTGACAGATGCGGTTGAGAAGATTGAGAACATCGACAGACATTCGTCTATGAGCAAGCTGATGAAATCTCTCTTTGTCAGCGTTTTTTTGGCGGATGATTTGATGAAGCTAAGGCAAGAAAATGAGGAATTGCTGAAAAAGTTAGCAAGTGCAGAAAAACCCAAGCCAAAACCTAAAGCCAAAAAAAGTGCCGACAACACCGAAGTTGCCGACACAAAAGATTTATTATGATTTAAATTTCAGCATTTGCTTGACTTCGTTAATTTTGATGATGCGCAACAGGAAAACGGCGGTGGCATACGCTCCCATCATCAGGGCAAGTGACACTATAACGGCAGGTATTTGCGGCATAATATTCATTATCACTCCATCATGTAGCCAGTTTATGGTTAAGCCCGCCGCAATAGCCGCCAGAGCTGGCTTTACAAACCATCGGATAAATTCTGGTTTAACATCAGAGATTTTGCGCAGACGGCGGATAGTGAAAAAGGTGATGATTACAAGGCTTATCAGCCAGCCCGCCAAAAAGGCAGAAACACCGTAAATCGGCACAAAAAAGTACACAAAAGCGATGTTAATGCCAGACGCTAACAAACTGTTGCGGAAAATGAAAATTTGTTCGCCCAAGCCGTTTAGCAAGCCGTTTAGGGTGATGTTAAAATACCAGAAAGGACACATCAGCCCTAAAATCAGCAGTATTTGCCCAAGGTCTTGGCGGTAAACAATTTGTCCAATTTCATTAGGGAAAACCACGAAAATTAGTGCCGCCCCAAATGCCACAATGGACGTAAACACGATGGATTTTGAAATTGTGGCATTAACGCGGCGTGTGTTGCCAAGTGCCACAGATTCGGAGATAGACGGCACAAGGGAAACGGACAAAGCCACCAAAATCGCCGATGGGAAGAAGATTAGGGGCATTGCCATGCCTGTTATTTGCCCAAAGGTTGCCAGGGCTTCTTCTGCTGCCATGCCGAAAGCTTGCAGTCTAGCGGGTATCATCACATTTTCCACAGTGGATAAAAACGCAGAAGTTATGCGGTTTAGCGTTAGTGGGGTCGCCATGGCGACAATGGCTATTAATGCCTGTTTCTGGGTTAGGGTTGGTGCAAATTTGCCGCCCACCTCTTTTTTTCTTCGCCATTTGTAAGCAACCACAACATACACAAAAGATAACGCTTCACCGACAACAATGCCCAGCACGGCCATTGCGGCGGCGTATTCCAAACCGCGGGGGATAAAGGCAGATGCCAACAGCAGAACCACGCCAATTCGGGCGATTTGCTCAATAATTTGGCTTGCGGCTGGCACAACTGCCTTTTGTAACCCTAAGAAATACCCGCGGATACATGACCCCAAAGCCATAAAAATAAATGAAAAGGACAGAATTTGTAAGGACATAACAATGCGCTCTTCGTTTAAAATGCCTGCCCCTATGGGTTCTGCTGTAAAAAATAGAACAGCCGTTAACACAAGGGATAACACAGTGGTTATTGCCAGGGAAATAAATAGCAATCGGCGGGTGTTTCCAATTTCTCCCTTTGCCTGTTCTGCCGCTACCAGACGCGACAGGGTGGTGGTTATTCCCGAGCAACAAATTGCCCAAGCCAAGCTATAAATGGGCATAATAAGCTGAAAAAGCCCCATGCCCTCCGCCCCAATGGCATTAGCCATAAAAATGCGGTATGCAAAGCCGATAAGCCGGGTTATTATGTTGGCGGCAGTAAGCGTCAATGCCCCAAGAATTAATGTTCGTTTGGAAAAGGCCACAATCAAGCCCCCTATTAGTAATGTAAGCATGTTTAAATTCTATGAAACAAGCCAATAGGATAGTACGACCTTTACCAAATATTTGGCAAAATAAAAATAGGGCGTGATGCTATTACCATCACGCGCCCTAGTTATAAAAACGATTTTCTTCAATGGCGAAACGTGCAGCTGCCTGTTCTGCCTCTTTTTTGTTGCGGCCTTCGCCTCTCCCTAAAAATCTGCCGCCGTGGGTTAATTCCACAGTGAAAACTTTTTCATGCTCGGGCCCTTCTTCTTTAATGACTCTGTATTCAATGGGTTCTTGGCTGTCTTTTTGCAATTGTTCTTGCAGATGGGTTTTGCAGTCTGCCACCCATTTTAAGCCTTTTAGTGAGTGGATTTCATGGCTTAAAAAAGACAATATAAACCTTTGCGCCGCTTCGTAGCCGCCATCAAGATAGATAGCACCTATAACCGCCTCAAAGGCATCCGACAGAACCGAATCCCGCTCTCTACCGCCATTTGCTACCTCGCCTTTGCCCATTTTCAAATACTTGCCTAAATCAATTTTTTTTGCACATTCAGCCAAAGAAGGCTCACAAACAACGCCTGCACGCAGACGAGTCATATCGCCTTCGCTCATGTCGGGAAATTTATCAAAAATATAAGCACTGACCACTAGCTCCAGAACGGCATCGCCGAGATACTCCAAACGCTCGTTGTGAATTCTGGAGTTGGTCTTGTTTTCGTTTACATAGGAGCTGTGGGTCAGGGCTTCGTTTAAAATCTGCATTTTGTTAAATTGATAGTCGATTATTTTTTGTAAGTCCATATTACTTCTTCAAAGATTCGATGTAATTTACAGCATCGCCAACTGTAGCAATTTTTTCGCTTTCTTCTTGGGCGAATTCGATGTCAAAGGCTTCTTCAAGCTCAGAAATAATTTGGAACAAATCAAGACTGTCTGCACCCAAATCATCCACAAAGCTGGTTTCCATTTTGATGTCAGCCTCTTCTTTGCCTAAATGCTCAGCCACAATACCTTTAATTTTGTCAAATACCATTTTACTAATCCTCCTCATTATTGTTGGACATGGACTGGATTTTTGCTACCACTCCGCCCTCTATAAATTTTACACATTGACCGATAGAATTTTTAATCGCCTTAGCGTTGGAACTGCCATGAGCCTTAACCACCAAGCCATTAAGCCCAATGAACGGCGCGCCGCCCACCTCGGTGTAATCGTAACGCTTTCGCATACGTTTAAATGCACCGCGGGACAGCAAAGCTCCAAAGCGCGACAAAAAGCGCGACACAAGCTCAATTTTTAGGGTTGCAAACATTCCCTTGGCATAGCCTTCTGTGTACTTTAGGATGATATTGCCTACAAAACCATCACAAACTGCCACATCAACAGCACCGCCAGGAATATCCCTAGCCTCCACATTTCCTGTGAAATTAAGGTCAGAAGCTTCTAAAAGCTCATATGCAGCCTTAGCCACACTGTTTCCCTTCTCTCGCTCTGCACCTACATTTACTAATCCTATGCGGGGATTGTCCACGCCCAGAACACTTTCCATATAAACAGAACCCATTTGAGCAAATTGCAACAAAAATTCTGGCTTGGCATCAACATTCGCTCCTGCGTCAGTTAAAAAAGTGTGTCCGCCAGTGCTATTTGGCAAAAGAACACCCAAAGCAGGCCGCTTTATGCCTTTAATGCGACCTATAATGGTTGTACCTCCCGCAAGAACCGCCCCAGTAGAGCCAGCAGACACAAAAGCTGCCGCCCGCCCCTGCTTAACCAAGTTAAGCCCTACGACAATGGAGGAATTCTTTTTTGTTTTTATGGCAGATGTGGGGACTTCTTCCACATGGATAACTTCCTGAGCGTCAACCACCTCTAGGCGGTTAACGTCATGGGAAATTTTACCAAGAATGGATTTTATTTCTGCCTGGCGGCCTACAAGGGCAATTTTGGTTATTTTGCTACCAAATTTGCTATCTTTAAGGGCTGCCAAAGCCCCTTCCACAGCTACCTGGGGACCAGCGTCGGCCCCCATAGCATCAACAGCAATCGTAATATTAGTATCCATTAGTCCTTCTTAATAACTTCAACTTTTTTATAGTGACCACATGCCTTGCAGGCCCTGTGCGGCAATGTCAATTCGTTGCACGATGGGCATTTGATTAGTGTTGCAGTAGCAATTTTCCAGCTTTGCGCACGTCTTTTGTTCCGTCTCCCACGGGAAGACCTATTTTTTGGACAAATCAATGTTAACACCTCCTGTTTTACTTAAATCTAGCAAGCAATTCTGCAAGTTCTCCCAAAGAGTTGTTTTCACAACCGCATTTCTGCAAATTTTGGTCACGACCACATCGCGGGCATATCCCTCCGCAATTGTCGTCACAAACAAATTTCATGGGGATATTGTTAAACAAATTCCGTTCCAATGCAGGTTTGATGTTGATTTCGTTGTTTGTGTATTCAAGCTCCCAACCATCAGCAGAACTTACACCTTTTTCCACAAAAATTTCGGAAAAAGTGAAAGTTACAGGGGTTCGGCATGTCTTTAGACAGCGATTACAGTGAGCCACCAAAACGGTGCTTGCCTCACCCTCCAACAAAAACCCTTCGTTGGTGTTGGACAATTCCCCTGTGTATTCTACATCCGCATCACTTTTAAGCCCAAAAACAACAGGCACAGGAATGGTCACTTCGCCTTTAACGGTGATACTTTCCCCTTCACTTACATGCCGAATATCATACACGGGTAGCCCCTCCATTGGAAATTTAACCCTACTAATTTAACACAAATTCGCAAACTTGTCAAGCACTATTTAGTAAGTTGCAAAGTTTCTCTCGCGATTACCAATTCTTCATTGGTGGGAATCACCAAAACGCGGGTTTTTGCGCCTTCTGCGGATATATCTAATTCTTTGCCGCGCTTGCCATTTTTTTCGTCGTCAAGGGCAACGCCTAAATATCCTAGATATTGGCAAATGCCCTTACGGGTGTCCGCACCATTTTCCCCAACTCCCGCGGTGAAAATGATGGCGTCAACGCCGTTCATGGCGGCGGTGTAAGCACCGATATATTTTGCAACACGGTAATCGTACATATCAAGAGCAAGCCTTGCACGCTCGTTACCTTCTGCGGAGGCTTTTTCCAAATCTCTAAAGTCGCTAGAAATTCCAGAAACGCCCGCCACCCCAGATTTTTTGTTCATCAAATCATCCATGCCTGAGGTGTCAAGCCCTTCTTTTTGCATGATGAAGGTAACGGCCGCTGGGTCCATGTCACCTGTCCGCGTGCCCATAATCAAGCCTTCCAGCGGGGTTAGCCCCATGGAGGTATCCAAAACTTTTCCACCCTGAATAGCGCAAACGCTTGCACCATTGCCTAGATGGCAAGAAATCAACTTCAATTCACTAATTGGTTTGCCAAGCATGTCTGCTGCGCGGTCAGATACATATTTATGGCTAGTGCCATGGAAGCCGTATCTGCGCACCTTATGCTTGTCATACATTTCATAAGGCAAGCCGTATAAATAGGTCTTTTTAGGCATGGTTTGATGGAATGCGGTATCAAAAACAGCCACTTGAGGCACACCCAAAAGCTTCTCACAAACCTCGATACCAACTAAGTTGGCAGGGTTGTGCAAAGGAGCAAGGGAGGAACACTCTTTTATTGCTGCCTTAACTTCGTCACAAATCAAAGCTGCCTCTGCAAAATTTTCGCCACCGTGAACCACGCGATGCCCAGCCGCTCCAATCTCCTTAACATCAGCAATTACGCCGTGTCCAGCGTGGGTTAGGGCGTCAATCGCCATTTGAACGGCAACGGTGTGGTCTTTGATGTCCTGCTCGATAATCACTTTGTCCGCGCCTTCTTTTTCGTGGACAAGGCGAGAACCCGCGATACCAATACGCTCTACAAGACCCTTCGCCAGGGCAGTTTCGTTAGACATATCAACCAACTGATACTTGAGGGATGACGAACCACAGTTTAAAACCAAAATCTTCATTTCTTTAATCTCCTATCGTGTTTTATATGGGAATAGGGACGCAAAACACGCGCCCCTACAAACTATACAAAGAGTATTTTTTCTAGGTCAAGAAGCAACAATACGCCCTCTTCTTTGCGGCCTATGTTTTTTACAAATTGGTTAGCATAACTCAACTTAGCATTTGGTGGAGCGGTTATCATGTTAAAATTAAGGTTATACACCCCGATAATCCTATCAACAATCAGCCCCAAGATATAATCCTCATGTAACACAACCACGATACAGGTTTCCGTGTCATAAGGGATTTCCTGTTTTCTAAAGCGGCTGCGCACATCAATAACAGGAATAATATCTCCACGTAAATTGATGATGCCCTTCAAAAAGTTCTCTGTTTGCGGCACAATGGTAATAGGCTCAACACCAATTATTTCTTTGATGTTGCTAACCTCCACCCCATACTGCTCATCATCAACAACGAAAGCGAGGTACAAGTTGGTTGTATCAGATGTGACGTTTCTGTCCATTGCCAAATCATTCTCAATTACATTTGTCATATCTACTTATCACTCCTTTGTTGTTGTTTTATTTGTCGAAGAAACCTGCAACATCAAGTATCAAGCTAATTTCACCATTACCTAGCAATGTACAGCCAGAAATCCCTCTAATTTTCTTAATAAACTTAGGTAGGGATTTTACAACAACCTGCTGCTCACCAATCAAATCGTCAACAAACAGACAAATTGCGTCATCACCGTTTTCTATAATCATCATTATGCCTTCAGTAATATCCCTGCCTGCATCTTCCAGACCGAAGAATTCGTGTAAACGCACCACATTGTAGTGGTCGCCACGAACGGTAATCATTTCATTGCCATCAGGGTCCCTAAACAAATCGTCAGGGCTTGGGCGGAAAGAATCTCTGATGTTCAAAATTGGAACGGTATATTTTGTTCCAGCCACGCTGATAATCATACCTTCGATTATAGCAAGGGTTAGAGGGATTTTCATGGTAAACACCGAACCTTCGCCAGGAACAGAATCCACAACAACAGAGCCGCCAACAAATTCCAAGCTTTTATTTACTACGTCCATGCCAACGCCGCGTCCAGAATAGGTCGTGACAACCTCGTTGGTGGAGAAGCCAGGCATGAAGATGAATTGGAAGATTTCCTTGTCAGTGTAATCACTTTCTGGGCGGGTCAAAAGTCCGTTGTTGCGTGCCTTTGCAAGGATTTTATCCCTGTTAAGACCAGCTCCATCATCCTCAATGATAATCCAAACTTCCGAACCTGCATTACGAGCCTCTAGGATAACGCGCCCTTTTTCGGGCTTGCCAGCGGCACGGCGCGCCTCAGGCGATTCCAAGCCGTGGTCAAGAGAGTTACGGACAATATGCATGATTGGGTCGCCGATATGCTCAATAATATTCTTGTCTACCTCGGTGTTTTCGCCGATAATTTCAAGGACGGCTTCTTTGTTTAATGCCTTACACATGTCCCGCACAATACGGTTCATTTTAAAGAATGTGCCAGACAAAGAAACCAGGCGCATTGCCATAACGGCTTCTTGCACGTCCTTAATAATCTTTTTAAGCTGGCGCACTTCCCTGTTGAAATTCTCCAGGGAAAGCCCTTGCAAGTCCGGGTTTTGCGTAACCATGGTTTCCACAATAACCAGCTCGCCCATAAGCTTTAACAGTTGGTCAAGGCGGGATACGTTAACAGAAATTACCGCCTGCCCTGTAGAACGTTTGGCAGAGCCGCCATCAGCGGCAACTTCTGCACCATCAGCAGGGGCGGGGATTGGGGCATTTGGCGCAACATCAACATTAGCATTAGTATTAACAGGGGTCACAACAGTTTCTGGGGTCATACTAACAGGCACCTCCTCGGCTAAAGCAGAACTACCACCACTATCATTACCGAATTTATCCGTCATGGTAAATTCTTTTAAATAGATGGTCTGCATTAACTGGTCATAAATTTCGTCATAATCTTTTGATGTGACTAAATCTATATAAACACCTTCCCTTTGCACAACCTCTGCCGCATTTTCATCCAACAGGTCAGATGGATGATGTAGCAAATAGTCTGCATAAGGTTTTAGGGTATTTACTACGGTATAAGCGCGCACGTTCTCCATTTGCGCCCCTTCGTCAAAGCGGAGGAAAATTTCAAAACCGTTAAGACCCTCCATTTGGATGGATTCTTTCGTATACTCTTCCAAAAAGATGTCACGGACGTAAACAGAGCGGTTTAACAGGTCATAAACCTCGCCATACTCGCTGTCGGTGGAGAAGGACATGGTAAAGCCTTCCGTCCTAATGATGTCGATAGTTGCTTCGTCAGTTAGGTCACTTGGCTCGGACACAATGCCAGAAACATAGGATTTTAGATTGTTGACAACGGTAAAGGCGCGGACATTTTCCATTTCCGCACCCTCTTGGAAATGGAGTTTGGCGCGGTATTGGCGGGAAGCAAAAGGTCTGTCAGCTGAGGCTGTGCTACCAGCAGAAGAAGCTTCGTTTGCGGCACTAGCACCAGAGGAAGGGGGAGTTGCGCTAGAAGCCGAACCTCCGCTTTCGCTGTCTTTAAGCCGCATCAAAAAGCCGTTGATGTGGTCGGCAACCGCTTGAGGGTCGCCATCAACAGGTACACCTTCTCCAACTTTAACAAACTCTTCTTTAAGGAAGTCCATGCACTCCAAAACATAGTCTGTCAACTCAGAATAATTTACGTTTGTAGGGTTTTCCTCTCGCAAGTAGAAGAAGAGGTCCTCGGCTGCATGGGTTGCCGTTACGATTGTGTCAAACAACATCATAGCAGCAGAGCCCTTGATGGTGTGCATAATGCGGAAAACCTCGTTAATTATGTCCATGGAAAAGCCGGATTCGCTGTCAATTATGATTTGTTCCAGTTGGTCTACTAACTGGTTCATTTCATAAGAAAACATCTCCAGCATCGACTCTCTGTCAAAGTCAGCCATATAAAAACCTCCACTTTTTAAGATTCTTTGGTATAGTTATTAAAATGCTTTATATTTATATAAAAACTTTATCTAGTAACTTTATAAACGGCAGGCTGAACATACTGAAAACCTAAATTCATATTTGAAATAGATTCAGAATGTCCTAGAAAAAGATACCCGCCATCTTCCGTGATTTTATTGAACCTGCTGCAAATGGCGGCGCGTGTGTCTGCGTCAAAGTAAATCATCACATTTCTGCAAAAAATCACTTGAAATTTACGCTTAAAGGGCATCTTTTCTTCCATCAAATTAAATTTGCGGAAGGTTAAATTCTGCTTAACCTCATCCCTCGCTATCATATTGGAGCCATCATAGGTTTTAAAGTATTTTTTCAGCCATTCCTTTGGCATGGTAGACAGGCTTTCGTTGGAATAAATCCCGTGGCTTGCCTGAGCCAAAACCTTTTCAGAAATGTCTGTGGCTAAAATTTCCAAGTTCCAACCAGGCTTATTTTCAAAGTAGTCCATAGCTAACATTTGAAGAGTATAAGCCTCCTCTCCCGACGAGGACGCAGCGCACCACAGGCGCAAATCCTTTTCGTGTCCGAAAGTGCGTTCTACCCAAGGGAAAACTCGGCTTTTTAATAAGTCAAAATGCTCCGCTTCCCGCATGAAAAAGGTGTGGTTGGTGGTTAGGCGATTGGTTAAAGCCACCGTCGCTTCACCAGATTTGTCAGATTTTATAAAATCAATTAGCTGGGTAAAATTGCTAAACCCTTTTTCTCGAAGCATGGGCCTTAAACGAGAAAAAACTAGCGTGCGTTTTTCATCTCCCATAGAGATGCCAAAATGACGCTTCATGTGGTCCCTAATCTCTAGAAATTCGCTGTCTTTAAGCTCTATGGGAGGCACCTCCTAGGCAGAGTTTCGGCAACTGGACAAACCTGTTCAAATCTATAATACTATATTTTGCAAAGCTTGTCAAGTTTTATCTAACAATTTATCTATTGCAATATTTATCCTGATGATTTATAATTTACCAAATGAAAAATAAATGGAGGCAAAATGAGCAAAATTTGCGGCATAGTGGCGGAATATAACCCTTTTCACAATGGACACCAATATCACATGGCAGAATCGCGCAAAATTAGCGGGGCTGGGGATGTTATTGTGGTGATGAGCGGAAATTTTGTTCAACGGGGCGAGCCTGCAATTGTTGACAAATTCATCCGCGCCCGCATGGCATTGTTAGGCGGGGCAGACATGGTTTTGGAGCTGCCTGTGGGTTTTTCAACTGCCTCCGCTGAGGGTTTTTCCTTTTCTGCTGTGTATATTTTGGGCAAAACAGGCATGGTGACAGACCTGTGTTTCGGGGCAGAAGCCCCAAATTTAGAGTGTTTGCAGACCATTGCCCACCACCTTGTTAACGAAACGGAGGATTTTAAAGCCAAATTAAAAGCTGGCTTGGCAAAAGGTGTCAGTTTTCCCAAAGCCCGTGCAGATGCCCTAAAAGAAATTTTGCCCTACAGTGAGAATATTATCAATTCTCCAAACAATATTTTAGCCATTGAATATTTAAAAGCTTTAAAAAAATTTAATTTTGACATTACACCCCATGCCGTGCCACGTAAAGGGGCAAACCATCACGATGACGCTTTGATTGGGAAATTTGCCTCAGCCACTGCCTTGCGCAAAGAAATTCTTTCTGGAAACCTAGCAAATTTAGTTGATTTTATGCCAATGTTTTCTTTTGACCTACTTGGGGGCGAACCCTTCAACCAAATTGACAATTTTAGCATGATATTCCACCATAATGCGCAGGGTTCGGCATTGGAAAAACATTCCGCAGACTGTTATAAAATCACAGATGTGATTGCTAACGCCAAAACGAAAAATATTACCTACACCGCACTTAAACGACTTGCTTTAAGCACTGTTTTAGGTATCACGCCCCCTAAGTTGCCGCAATATATCCGCGTGCTGGGCTTTCGCAGGGAAAAATCCTATTTACTTAGCCAGTTGCAAACTTCTGCTGAATTGCCAGTAATAACGAACCTAAAAAATGCCCCGCCTGAACTAATTTCAGATGAGGTTTACGCAACGCGAATGTATTGGCTGGGGTTAAAACCCCAAAATATTACTGCCCGCAACGAGCTGTCCTCTCCAATGGTTATAATTTAGGCTTTGCCCCTGCAAATTCCGTCATATGCGCCCAAAAGCGTTTTGACAAGTTATTAATGCGCAATTTGGGATTTACGCGCCCCTCGATGGCGATTGTATCATAAAATCGCTTCCACAATGCCCTGAACATCAACTCGTCCTCGCTTGCTTCGGGCAATTCAAGATTATCAACGGGAATTAGACTTTTTTCGCCGTTTTGATGGATAAATGCGTGCTTGTGGGTTTTGTCGTAAATCATAAAATGCTCTCCAGAAAACCTGTCGCAGAAATGTGGAGCAATTACTGGCAAAATAAAATTTTTTGGCTCGATGATGCTTGCTAATGCGCCATTGTATTCGGAAAAGCGCACAAAACCCTTGTAAACATGGGCTTCACCCAGAACATTTTGCGCAGCTTTCGTGACTTTATGCACCACGTCATGGGCAAGCATATCTGTCACCTTTTTGCCCACCTTGAAGCCAAGGCGTAAAAAATGAAGAACGGCAAGCTCCCTGTCTTGTGTTGAAGATAGATAGCACAACCAAGCCGACTGCAAAGCATCCCTTGAAATTTTGTTTACTATAGATGCTTGAACTTTACATGCCATATCTAAATTTGTGGGGATTTCCCTGGGGGCGAAGAGGGTTTCTTGCTCGGTTTCGTAGTCATATATGGCAAAAGGCAACTCTCTTTTATAGTAGCTTTCGTGAACACAGCACAACAAGCCGTCAAATGTACCATCATACAAATAGGCTATATCTGTCCTGTAAGGCATTTGACCAATTCCTCTCTGTTGCTGTCCATGTGAAACAGCGACAACTGCTCTGATGACCGCGCCATTTCCGCGCTACGTTGGGATAATAGCCCCCACAAAATACTTTCTGGGTTATTAGGCAAGCCCACCATGCCCCGACCTTTGCAGGTCAGAAAATATTGCGCCCTTTTCAAAACAACCCCCATCTTCTTTAAATCCCCAAAATCCAGAGTTGTAAGCCGCCTTGCCCGCAGGATTTTTTGCGCGCTTTTAACCCCAAGCCCAGGCACGCGCAACAGGGTTTCGTAGGGGGCAGTGTTCACTTCCACGGGAAATTCGCCATAATTATTCAAAGCCCAGTTACACTTAGGGTCAATTAACGGGTTAAAGTTTGGGTTTTTCTCGTCTAGTAACTCTGATGCGTCAAAATGATAAAAGCGTAGAAGCCAGTCCGCTTGATAAAGCCTATGTTCCCGCAGAAGCTGCGGCTTTGTGTCCAATGCGGGCAGGTTTCTATTTTCCACAACAGGCATATAAGCAGAGTAAAACACTCGTTTAAGCTCATATTTTTTGTACAACGCAGCCGACAAGTTAATGATTTGATAATCGGTTTCAGGGGTTGCCCCAATAATCATCTGGGTGCTTTGCCCCGCTGGCACAAATTGGGGCGCGTGCCTATATTTTACAATTTCATTTTTATTCTGATTGATGCCAGATTTGATTTTGCCCATGGGCAACAATATGCTTTCACGGCTTTTGTCGGGGGCGAGAAGCTTTAGGCTGTGGTGGGAAGGCAACTCCAAATTAATGCTCATGCGGTCAGCAAGAAGCCCCAGGGCGGTTAACAATCTGTCGTCTGCCCCAGGGATTGCCTTCACGTGGATATAGCCGTTAAATTTGTATTCGTTTCGGATTATGGACAGGGTTTCAATCATTTGTTCACAGGTGTGGTCAGGATTTTGCACAACGGCAGAGCTTAAAAACAGCCCTTCAATATAATTGCGGCGATAAAACTGAATCATAAGTTCTGCAAGCTCCCGCGGGGTGAAGGTGGCGCGCCTTATGTCGTTTGACCGCCTATTAATGCAGTAACTACAATCATACACGCAGGAATTGCTTAGCAGCACCTTTAGCAAGGCGATACACCTGCCGTCTGCGGAAAAACTGTGGCAAATGCCGCCCATTACGGCGTTGCCGAGAGTTCCGTTAACGCCTCCTCGCTCCGTTCCGCTAGAGGTACACGCAACATCATACTTTGCCGCGTCTGATAAAATTGTCAGTTTGTCCATAATGTCCATTTTATCACCTAAAATCCTGCATCTTCATCAACAATTAACAAAGTTAGCCGCCCTTTAACAGACTGACCCTCGATAACAGAAATAATGTTGCAAACGCGCTCTGGCGAATGGCAGTCTACACAATATCCTAATTCGACACAAGGGGGATTATGCCCCGCTCTTCTTGCGTTGGCAGGGGCAGAGGTGTTCTTCGCCCTCGTCATGGCTTGTTCAAAAGTATGGGTTATTTTATTTTTGCCAACAACCAAGAAAACCCTGTCTGGTCCATATGCCAGGGCGGCTACACGGTTTCCGCTGTGGTCGATATTAACAATCCGCCCGTCCGCAGATACTGCATTGGCGCTGGAAACATAATAATCCGACAAAAGTGACTGCTTGTTTAACTGCATCTTTTCCTCTGGACTTTTAGCCAACTCTTTGTCATAAACAATATTACCTCGGGCAGCAAAAGCATCGGTGATGCCCATTCCCTTCAAAGTTTGCGAATTTCCGATACCAATTGTCGCAGAGTTAGGTATTTCTTCCAGTAAATATTCCTTCGCTTCCGAAAAACAGCCAAAGAACACCACTCCAATATTACGCTTTGTAAAGTTTTCTTCTATCAATTTGTTCATGTGCATCACCTATTTTTGATTTTCTCCCATTGGGGGCGCAAAATAGCGATTAATGGAATTCCTATGGCGACGGATAATACAATTTGCATGAAATTGCCTGGTATGCCAACCACAGGGGCTTCCCATGGCACAGAAAGCACCAAAACCTCACCAACATACATGGCTGGCAACAGCCACAGACCCCCCAATAAAGCCGCTGTAATGTTGAGCCACCATTTTTTGCCGCCTGCCCCGCCAATGTTGGCAACAGTGCCAAAAATTATTGCCATAACAGGGCGCACAACTAGATTTATTGGTGCCCAAGGCACAAAAGGAAAAATAAGGTTAAACAGCACCATTCCAAGGGAGCTTATAGCACCCATTTTTGGGCCAAACACCACGGACACAATAAAAACCACCGCTGTGCCAGTGTGAATTTGCCCAGCCCCTGTAGGGAAGGGCGAAGGCACACGAACAAAAGCCGTGGCTAAAAACACCAAAGCTATAAAAAGTCCTGCTAAAATCATATCTCTAAGTTTCATTTTATCCCTCTTATTACAGATGTACGCTTCCTGTGTAACTTTCTGGGTCATCAGGGTCGCGGATTACGCGGGTGTTGTTATTTAGGGCGTTTATGGTTTCAATGTCGGTTTTGTCAAGGTTGAAATCAAAAATGTTAAAATTTTCTGCCATGCGGCTTGGGGTCACGGTTTTTGTAATTGCTGAAACCCCCAAATCCATATTCCAACGTAAAATAACCTGGGCAGGGGTTTTGCCATGCTTTCTGGCGATTTCGGCAATTGTAGGATTATCCATTAGCCCTAAGCGTCCGCGCCCCAAGGGGCAATAGGCTGTAATTAAAATTCCCTTTTGCTGGTAGTATTCGCGGATTTCGGGCTGTGTTAGATATGGATGATGTTCGTATTGATTGACCATAGGTAAAATTTCGCAATATTTTTCCAGTTCTTGCAAATGGTGGATTTTAAGGTTGCAAACCCCGATTGCACGGGTTTTGCCTGACCTGTAAATCTCTTCCAATTTCTTGTAAGCTTCAATCCAATAACCAGGCAAAGGCCAGTGAACCAAATACAAATCTATATAGTCAAGCCCCAACTTGTCAAGGCTTGCTTCAAAAGCTTCCTGCACACCATTCGGGCGGGTTTGCGCTTGATTATGTACTTTTGTTGTGACAAAAATATCTTGCCGAGGCAGACTGCTTTTGCGTATACCCTCACCTAACATATCCTCGTTACCATAATATTCTGCTGTATCAAAATGCCGAAAGCCTGCATTTATAGCGTTAACAACAACGCCAACGCCGTCAGTGTCAGATGGTATTTGAGATATACCCATACCCAGCATGGGCATCTCTACACCATTGTGTAATTTAAAATACTCCATAAAATCCCCCTAATCCCTAATTATCTTAGAAAATCCTTCCCCCATAACCTCGCGGGCATCGGTAACAATCACAAAAGCAGAGCTGTCAACCTCATTAACAACCTCTTTAAGCCGCTGAATTTGGCGATTGTACATAACGCACAAAATGACAGACTTTTCTTGTTTGGTATAAAATCCACGCCCGTCGAGCATGGTTACGCCTCTATCCATTTTATCCTGCAACGCCTGGGCAATTTCTTCCGACTTTTCAGAGATAATGAACACGCCTTTTGTGAACTTTGGCCACTTCATAAAATATTCCATTGCCATGATAGAGGCAAACAAAGCGATTAAAGCGTACATAGTCCGTTGAGGCCCAAAAACCGCAAGCCCCGTGAGGATAACGCCCCAGTCCATAACAAGAAGCACACGGGGGGTTGTCAAGCGCTTGAAAATGCGGGAAACCAGGTCAGCGGCAAGGGTTGAGCCGCCTGTGGTTGCCTCTGCCCTTAGGACGATTGCCACGCCAATACCGCAGACCACACCACCAAACAGCGATGCTAAAAACAGGTCGGTTTCCACGCCGCCAGGAACGAATTCCAGCAAAAACAGCGACAAAGACATTAAGGCGGCAGCAAAAATGGTTTTCCCGATATATTGTATCCCCACGACTTTCAGCGCGATTACCAAAAGAGGGGCGTTAATTAATGCTGTGGTTGCCCACACAGGGAAATCCCACATATACAGGAAAATTGTAGCAAGACCCGACACGCCCCCCACCACCAAATAATGGGGTATGAAGAAAAAGTGGATAGCCACAGACATAATCACGGTTCCCACCGCTGTCATGGCATATTCTAACAAAAGTTTTTTTGTATTTATTCTACTCACATTGCACCTCTCATTTTTCTAAAAATAACAACAATTGCAAATTTTAACAGCACCCGTTGCCGCCAGATTCGTTTTGGTTGTCGTAGAAGCCTATAGAGCCACTCTAGCCCAATTTTTTGGAAGAATTTAGGGGCGCGCTTCAGCTCGCCGCTCATCACGTCAAAACTGCCGCCAACACCCATTAAAATTTTCGCTCCAAGTTTGTGCTTGTTCGTAGCCGCCCAAATTTCTTGGCGGGGAAACCCCAAACCAACAAGGACAATATCCGCACCAGATGCGGCAATGCGGGCAATTACTGCATCGTCGTCTTTAAAGTAGCCGTTTTCGCATCCCGCCACCTGCAACCCAAAGCGTTGTTCCATCTGCTTTTTGGCTTTTTCGGCAACCCCAGGCTTACCACCTAAAAAATACCATTTGACCTCCTTAGCTTCCTTTGCGGCAAAAACTTCCAACAGCAAATCAAAGCCTGCAACACGTTGTTTCAGCGGCTTTTTGGTTAGCTTGGAAGCGTGAACAATGCCAATTCCATCTGGCACAACCAAGTCAGCAGAGTTAAGCAAATCCTTGAATTTAGTATCTTTGCGGGCAAGCATCACCATTTCAGGGTTGGGCGTGACAACCAAGCTAGGCTCATCGGTCTTTAAAAGCCCCAAAAAAGCCGATTTCGCTTCACTTATAGTCAGGCCGTCGAAGCCAACCCCTAATATCTGGGTTCTCATACACAGCTACCCCGCCAAACATCTTGCACCATGTCAATTTTGTGTTGGTCAAACAGGCTCATCAATGCGTCCATGCCGCGCTCCAGCTTAAAATTCGTTTCCGCTTCACTAACTAACGCCACCATATAAATGTTAATTTCGTTGCCGTCTTTCCCTTTGACAACGCCGTTCTCTTCGCCTATACCCACCAAAACCACACCACCCATTTTTGAGTTTGGCAGTATGGGTGTGTAATGGGGGCCATTAGGCACGGTATGCCCGTCGCCAAGCCATGTATTAAACTCGTGAGGCATACGCGCCAGGAATTTTAACATGCCAATCGCCCAATAGTCATCGCTTGGCATGTTGGAGGTTAGCTCCATGTCACTGGGCAGCTTCCATGTAGGCGGTAACAACATGAAAACCTCGGCATGTCGCCACAATTCTGGATTTTCTACGTCTGGATGTATGTTCATGGGCAAATCGGACATGCCTGTGGTGTAAAGCACATAAAAATCGCCATCCTGGGCGGGCTTCATAACATGCACGTCAATATGAACCAAATCCGAGATAATTTCGTGTAATACAATGGTTTCGCGGTTTGGAAACATTGCGTCAAAATGACCACAAACTTCGTCAATATAAACACAATACTGTTCTGGAGGCTTAAAATCCCTCTCTACATCGTCGTGGCGATAAACCCGCGAGCCGCCAGGGGTCAGCTCGTCACCATTTTCCCTAAATCTTTCGTTTTCGTTGTTATTCATAGCCAAGACCTCCTAAAATAAATCTCTGCTTATAATATTGTAAGCAATTTTCGCATTTTTTTCTGACTTATCAGCCAAAACAGCGGTTTTTTGGGTCAATTGCTCCACAATTTCATCACGGTTTTTCATTACCTTTTCTGATAAGACAATAAGACGCATTGCAGAAATGTCCTCCAAATTTGTGTAGGTTGTCTGCCCTAAATCCTCCATCATAGCGGAAACTTTGGGGTCGTAAACCAATCCAACCACAGGTGTTCCTGCATTTGCGGCATATATGATGGAGTGCAAACGCATACCAAGCATAAATTCTGCCCCGCCAATGATTGCCAGAACCTCTTCTATGGTAAATTCGTCCTCCAAATAGTAACCCTTATATCTAATTTTTTCCATTATTTTGGTAGATATTTCAGCGTCATTGCTGGGTTGCATGGGGATGAACAGGGGCGCAAGACCATGCTTTTCCATCATATGGTCACAAAACACTGCCATTTCTGTTATGAAGTCATCCTTCAAACTGCGCCAACCACGCAGGGACACACAAAAATATTTGTTGCCTACAAGGTGGATTTTGTTCAGTAACGCCTTTGCGCCTTCCTGGTCAGCTTGGCGAAAGCGGAATGCCGCGTCTGCCGTAACCTGAACATTGCTGTTTTTTAGCCGCAAATTTTCTAAAGTTTGCAGCGAGCCTCCATCGCGAAGGGTAATTTCTTCGGCTTTCTCCAGCGCATCTACAGCGCGGCGTTTGTTCTTGTCCTCTGTTAACGGTCCTATACCATTGGCGTAAAGCATGATTTTTGCGCGGTTTTTCGCCGCCCGTTTCATCACAAAAGTGTAGTAAACTAAACTCCGTGTTGATGTCAAATCCTGGATAAGGCTTCCGCCGCCCATAATTAGCAGGTTCGTCTGCTTCAAAGCTCTGATGATGGCAGGCAGATTGAAGCGGTACAAAGTTTTCACATTGTAAATTCCTTCGGTTTCTTTGGGTCTTTTGGAGATAACAGATATTCTAATATTTGGGTCAATTTCTCTTAAATCCTCCACTACAGAACGAAGCAGAGCATCATCACCATGGTTATTAGAACCATAATACCCCGAAATTAGCGCATCTGTAGCCTTTCGTGGCTTGCGAACAGCATGATATAATTCTATAGCATCCTTTGCCATTTTGTCAACAGAATATTCCGTTTTAACCATTTCCTGGGCAAAATTGCCTAGCTCTGCCATTTTATCCGCAGGCATATCCATCAACGCCAAAACATCCCGCCGCAAGGCTTCCTGGGTAACTTCGGAATGTCCTCGGCAGGTGAAATTTGTTTTAACAGCAACTTCTTTCATAGATGGTTCAAAAAGCCCAAGATAACCCTGCCCGCCCGCTAAAATAACGGGTTTGGCACATGCCATGGCTTCCAATGCGGAGCGGCTAACCCCCACAAAAATGTCTGCCATACCTAAAAATTTTGACACATCTGTTCGTGTTCCCGTAACAATGACTTTTTGTAGGTTTAATGCGGAATTTACCACCTCAGCCTTAGCGGAAACCGCATCCAAGTCATTACCGCCGCCAACGATGATAATGCGGCAATTCGGGTCTTTTTCGTGGATAGAGGGCGCGATTTCAATAAGCCGATGGGCGGCGTGGGACATGTCCTTGTCCATGCGGCTGACGTTTACAATGGTTTTGTTGTCGGCACTTAAATCAAATTCGCTTGAAATCCCAGAATAATCAGCATTTACGCCAAAAGTGTCCATATTAATGCCATTTATTGTCAGAAAAGCATCCTGGGGGTTCATGCGGTAGTTTTTAATAAGGTTTTCTTTTATGTCCTCAGCAACGGCAAGGGATGCATCACCAAAGTTGGTTAAAAGTCGGTATGCAAGGGCGTTATTAAAATGAGCGTGGGCGGTTGTCACAAAAACAAAACCCACTTTCTTTTGTAGCAGGCCGCACAAAAACGCGGGAATACGCGCGTGGGCATGAACCAAATTAATGTCATGCTCGCGGATGACCTTCTCCAAAATTTTGTAAGATGATATTAGGTTTGCTGGTTTTTTGTTGTGCATGGGCGCGTGGTGGTGTTTTATGCCGTGTTCAACCAGATCATTTTCATAAATGCCGCCATTTGAAACCACATGCACATCCAAACCACGGTCTTTCAAAGCTTTGCACAACTCCAAAACATGGGTTTCTGCCCCGCCGATGTCCATGCCCATAAGTGCCATTAAAACTTTTGTTCCTTCAAAACTATTCATTTTCAGAACCCCCTCTGCCTAAACGGCTTAAAATGGCGGTTTTAGCCATATTAGCCTCTTTAATGCGCAAAATAGTTGCCGCACCCATGTATATTAATATTCCTATTACGAATGTGAGGGCAATCACAAGAATGTCGTGAAGCCCGCTTATTGCGGGGTTTATCAGCATTAATCCGCCTAGCATAACAACTGTTGCTAACAACATTTTTATAAAGTTTATTGCCGCCGACCTGTTAAGAATACCGAATTTGCGGGCGGCAACGGCATACAGGGCGAACCCCGCCAAATTAATAGAGATTGTTGACGCAAGAGCTGGGCCGCCGATGCCCATAATATTAACAAAAATCAGCGCGGAGATAACATTGGCAATAAGAGCGATGACCGTAACAATCATTGGCGTTTTGCCGTCTTTTTGGGCGTAAAAAGCGCGGTTTAAAATGCTTATTAGCCCATATCCAATAATTCCCAAGGCAAGCACGCCAAGGGCGTAAGAAACCCGCCCTGTGGCGTAAGGGCTGAATTGTTCCCTCTCAAAGGCTAGGCGTATTATTGGCACTCGCAAAATCCACAAGCCCACCGTCATGGGCATTAGGAAAAATAATAATGCAGAAACGGAACTTGATAAAGTTTCCTTAAATTCTGCTTCATCTCCCTCACGTGCCGCTTCCCTGGATAATTTTGGAAACATAACATTTGTAACAGACAAGATGAACATTCCTGTAGATACCATAAAAATCCCGTTTGCGGCGTTTAATTCTGCTGAATAAGCCTGGTTGATGTTGGCTGCAATCCCTGTATTTACAAGAATATTGACTGGGAGCAACCAAGAGCTAACCATCACCATGGGGGACAGCCTTAATATCTGCCGCAGCCCCTCATCTCTAAGGTTCAGGCACGGACTTAGGCGGAAGCCGTGTTTCCTAAGTGGATGCCAGAAGATGGCGACCTGCAAAATGCTCCCTACAACAAAAACTATTGCTAACCCTAACACGCCCCCTCTTTCAAAAAAGAAAAACAGGTAAGCTAATATAGCGGCATTGGACACAAGTGACATGATGCTAGGAATGTAAAACCCGCCTAGGGACTGCAACAAGCCTGTCAGTGCGAAGGCAGTTGATGTGAAAAACATTGTAAATATGGTAATCCTAAGCAATTCTGTGCCTAAATTTATGGTTATGGTGGGGTTGCCCGTACCAAAGTAGATGCTAGATATGGCGGGGGCGGAAAAAACGCCCAAAATCGCCGCAATCAAGGAAATTGCCATGACAAAACTAACAAAATTGCTTGCGAGTTTGAATGCCTCCTCTTTTCCTCTTTTTTCCAGATAGGTGTTAAAAACTGGAATGAACCCAGCAGAAATTGCCGCCGCAAAAGCCGCGTCCAAAAATGTCCTGGGTAGCAAGGACGCAAAGCTAAACGCCGCCGCTTCAGGACTTTCTGTACCCAGCAAGGAAAACATTACCATATCCCGCGCCAGACCGCTTATTTTGGCAACCAAAACCAAAATCATCACAACAGATATGGTTTTAACACCGCTATTTTGGGCTTTGTTAGTTGGCATTACTCAAAAACCCTCTCTACGCTGTAATGCACACCGTTAGCGCCAAAACGCAGGCGCAATAGTGCGAAATGGGCGTTTAACAGCTCACTTTCTGGGTCATATGGTTCGGGAAGGTTAATATAACGCACTCCCTCCACCACATCCACGGAAAGCTGTTGCCCATAAGTTGACACCACGAAAATATCCCGTTCTAGGCGGGCTTGCTCCTCTACCAACTGGCGGAAAAGCCGCAATTCTGCGTTATTGCTGAATTGTTGATGGGGTCTATTCATATGTAAAACAATTGTACTTGCGTTTGTTTGCTCCAAATGTCTTGTTAAGTGTGTCCATTGATATGCGCCAGACTGCATAATTCCGCCATTTTCAGCGTTTAGCTCCATGATTAGCAAGTTATCTGAAGGATGCATAGCAAAGCCCCTTGGCTGACCGAAAGTGTTTCGTGCCGTCGAATCCGTAATGCCTTCCCCAAAAACCACATCAAACTCGCCATATGCAGGGGGGGTTACAAAGTCACGGCGCAAGCTGTCACGTGCCACACTGCCCACTGGAATTGCAGGGGCAGAACCTACATAAGTTTGATAAACCCGCAGATTATCAAAGTGCAGTACATGGCTTTCCGCAGTTTCTTGGTTGAGAGATACAGCATGAACACGAGTAAGGCGTACAGGGTGAATGGCTTCTGTTGGCACTTGCGCCGTCACATCCCGCCAACCTGTGAAGTTGATTCTGTCAATAAAATCAATAACAAAAGTATTGCCTTCGCCGTCAATTATATTCCCCCGCAGCCAATGACCAGAATTATTTCCATAAACAGCCAGAGTGTATGCAGTGGCGTTGACATAACCTGTATCGCTAAAATTTAGGTGAGCCGCCTGGGAGTGTGCGGCTTGGTGGAAGGTGTAGCTCATCACCAGAGAATTTGCACCGTAGCTGGCAAGGGGGGAGAACGCCACAAAGCCTTCAACTGACGCGGGGTAGCTAGAAAAGTGGGTATCTCCAGTAAAATCAGGCTCTATAGGGTCAATTTGCACTTGATGACTTTGCAGTATAATTGGTATATATTGGTATGCAGTGGCAGTTGATACGCGAAGCCAACCATTGCCGTCAACTCCTGCGATAAAACTCCCAAACTCCATACGTCCAATATTTGCTGGATAAACTTGGAAGTCCAAATGGGCAGGACTTAACCAAACTCTGCGACCATAATTATCTATACCATGGAAATTTATTTGGGTATCACCACGCAAAACCTGTGTATTTGTGGTTATTTCGCGCACATCAATGGCATTAAAACCGCCCCAGGCAACAACAGAGCCAAAACGAGCCTGCACCACCACAGAACCCGCACTTTCTGCCACAATGCCGTTGTCGGTAATGCGTCCGTTGGTAACAAAAATATCGTCTGGTTGAGCGGGTAGGGTCAGTTGGTTCATATATTCATCAAAACCACGGAATTCAAGGGGTCTGGGGATTCCTACAGCGATGTTGTTGCCGTCGCCTAAAATTTCTGCATGTGCCAAAGCCCCAATGGGTGCATTGCTCACAACCCCAAGGGCGTTTATGATTGCACGCTGACTGCCTTCAGAAGGTCGGTTTACCACAGCAAGATTTTCACCAGGCAGTCGAGCCGCCATGGTGGTAGAGCCTCCTCCGTCCAAATTTACAGCGTGAGCCGCGCCAAATTGCGACATATACACAGCAGCTTCTGCTAAGGTCGCCCCAATGGAGTGGTTGCGGCCGTCAATTGTCATCAAAATCAGCCTGTCGCCTGCCCAGTTTAGCCCCATTAAGGTGCGGGGGTGGCGCGCAGTAGAGCGCAATGGGGCTGTATCTGGCACTGCACCATTGTGCAAAACGCGATGTTCGCCAGAAATTGCAGTATGCACCGCATCAAGGTTGATGTTGGCAGTAATTACCATTTCTGCCCGCTGCCCTCTGTAGAAATGATGACCGCCCCGCTCAAAATCCGCAGGGTTCATTATAATGACAAAACCATTTTCTGGAACATTTACGGTGTAGAAGGTAATTGCGGTGACGATACCGTTTTCCACCACAATTTTATAAGAACGCCCCACACGAGCATCAATGCTGGCGGTGGACTGGATATACCCATGGGTTAAAAAGCTTGGAAACGCAAGGTTTGAAACCATGTTAACAAGCCCAACGTAAAAAGGGCGTTGTCCGTTCAGGGTCAAAGCCACTTGGGGGCGAACATAGTCGAAAAAGGCGTGATTATCACCCAAAAGCAAACTGGCAGAGTCGTTTCCGCCGCTGTTTCTTCCCCCTTGAGCAGAAATTTCGCTGCCAATCATCTCGAAGCCCAAAGGTACGGAATGTCGGCCGCTAAGTCCGAAAAAATCACCATTTACGCCCGCTAAAGCACCTCCTGCGCTTAGCAAGGTTGTTGCAGGCTGACGCAACCCAAGCTCCACCTGGGAATTAAACACGCCAATGTCCAAAAATGGGTCATTTAAGGGTATTTCCAGCACGTTAATATCCACCAGACCTGCTGGCGTTATACGTATGGACTGGGTTAAATATGTACCACGGGACAGACGGGTTTGCTCCCGATGTTCAAAATGCGCCCATGGTATGGCGGGCAATGCCGCCGACAATTCTATATGTACAGGCAAAAGGGTCGCCAATGCTAAAATACAGGCAACTCCAGCCTTTATAAGTTTTTTCATATAATTCTCCTTACGCTTTTTTAATTGTTTTCATGCTTGATTTACGGCAATGCCACAATCTGGAAGTCACCCTGCACTAAAAACCAAGCATCCGTGACAGCGTGGACACCGCGCCCGTCATTTCGGGGAATTATTAGGTAATGATTGGTTATAATATGGTCGCCTTGGAACATGTCAACTCCCAAAGACGTGTTGACAATGCCGTCAGGGCCAGGCACGTGGGCCGTGGCAATGCCCGAGCGCAGAATAACCACACTGCCCTCGCCCCCTAGAATTACATTGCCTGCGGACACTTGCACAGGGGCAAACGCCACAGAGGACGAGCCGCCAACGCCTGCGGGCAAATCCTGCAAGGCTCGCTGCACCGCTTGATGGACATAACTGCGAGTGACCAAGGGGTCATCAGCGCTTCCAGGGTTGGCAGACCCTACAAGCCCTGTGTTTCCGCCTAATAATGCGCCTACGGTAAGCGCGCCTGCTATCCCTAATATATACATTCCTTTTTGAAATTTTTTCATATGTATACCTCCAAACAAATTATACATCCGAGTATACCACAAAACCAAGCAAAAGTCTATTTCAAGATTATGACATTATTGCATTATTTTTGTTTTTGTGATATAATGGTTTTTTCGTGGTCAAGAAGCCATATTTTGCGCTCCATGCCTCCGCCGTACCCCACCAATTTGCCGTCAGCCCCAATAACACGATGACAGGGTATGATTATGGAAATAGGGTTTTTGTTGTTTGCTCCGCCCACGGCACGGCTGGCTTTAGGGTTGCCTAACAACGCTGCCATTTGCCCATAAGAGCGGGTTTCACCATATGGAATGGTCTGCAAAGCCAACCACGCCGCTCTCCGAAAATCTGTACCTATTGGATTTAGCGGCAAGTCGAAATTTAAAATATTTCCCTGGAAATATTCGTCAAGTTGCCTTATGCAACTGCTAATCAGCTCATTATGCGAATATTCGCGGGTTTGGGGTCTGTCAAAATGCAGCCCCAAAATATGTAAGTCATCATAGGTTATTAAAACCTGCCCAATGGGCGAATTATAAGTAAATTCAAACATTTTTAACCTCCAAATTTATATTCTACCACACAAAAGGAGTAATTTCAATGAGATTGCAAAAATATATTGCTGAAGCAGGAATTGCCAGCCGCCGAAAGGCAGAAGAGCTGATTTTGGCGGGCAAGATTACAATAAACGGCAAGGTTGCCGAAATTGGTGAAAAATATGCAGATGGTGACATTGTGTTGGTTGATGGTGACCCCATAATGACCACCGAAAAGCCAGTATACATAATTTTGAACAAGCCATCAGGTGTTATTTCCTCGGCAAAAGACCAATTTAAGCGCAAGACCGTGCTGGATATTGTTGGCAATGTAGGCACACGCCTGTACCCCGTTGGGCGATTGGACTATCACTCCACAGGCTTAATTTTGCTAACTAATGATGGGGATTTGGCTCAGAAGATGACCCACCCCCGCCATGGCATGGAAAAATCTTACATAGCCCGCGTGGCAAATCCGATAAAGCCCGAAGATGCGGCGGCATTTCATCAAGGCATTACAATTGACGGATACAAAACCAAGCCTGCTCGCTTGGAAATTATTGACAAATCTGCCAGACAAGCCAAAATAACCCTGTTTGAGGGGCGCAATCGGCAGATACGCAAAATGTTTGAGGCTTTGGGAAATAAAGTGGTGTCGTTACAGCGTGTGTCCATGGGCAAGATAACCCTTGGTGACCTTGGGTCTGGCGCGTGGCGGCATTTAAGCCCTGCCGAAGTTGCTCTTCTGCAAATGGGCGGTGGCGCAGAATGAGCATACCAACCAAGTTTGCAGAAAACATGCGCCAAATTATAACCGACCCTGCTGAATATGACGATTTCATGGCATCCTTGAATAAAGAGCGTCACCACGGATTGCGCATAAACACTTTGAAAATCACCCCCGAAGCCTTTGAGGCACATTTTCCTGGTTTTGAGCCTGTGCCCTGGTGCGAAGTTGGACGATATTACGACCACCAAACCTCTGGCTCTATGGGCAAAAATCCACTTCACAGCGCGGGTTTGTACTATATACAAGAACCCAGTGCCATGTCTGCCGTTTCAATTTTAGACGTAAAGCCTGGGGAAAAAGTTCTGGATTTATGCGCATCTCCTGGGGGCAAATCCACCCAAATTGCCGCTAGACTGGCAGGGGAGGGGCTTTTGGTATCAAATGATGCCAATTTTGGGCGCATACCCCAGCTTATACGAAATATTGAGATGGCAGGCATTGCCAATTCCATAATCCTCTGTGAAACCCCAGAGCGTATAGCATCCCGCCTTCCTTATTATTTTGACAAGGTTTTGGTGGACGCACCCTGTTCTGGCGAGGGCATGTTTCGCAAAGACCCCGCTTCCTGCCTTGCGTGGGATGAGGGCAAGCCTGTGCGCATGGCGGCAATCCAAAAAAACATCCTGTATCACGCGGCCCGAATGGTGGCAAGCGGAGGGTATTTGGCATATTCTACCTGCACCTTCAACACCACGGAAAATGAGGATGTTATATCAGATTTTTTGGCGGAAAATAGAGATTTTGAGCAGGTTGACCAGAAGCGGATTTTGCCCCATAGGCATAAGGGTGAAGGGCATTTTGTGGCATTGTTACGCAAAACCACCCAAAAGACCCACATTGCTGACGATTTGCACCAATCACGCCAACAAAAGCTTGATAAAGATTTTAAAAGTTTTATTGATGCCTACCGACCAACCCTGCCCCCAGGTGAAATAAAAACGCACAACAATAACCTGTTGGTTTTGCCGCAAATTTACCCAGACCTAACAGGCTTGCAAGTTATCCGTGAAGGTCTGCTGCTTGGTACGCTTAAAAAACACCGCTTTGAGCCGTCCTACGCACTGGCAATGACCTTAACTGCCGACGGCTTCTCAAATGTGATAAACCTACCCAATCATCATCCGAACATTACAAAATTCTTAAAGGGCGAAACCTTTGAAATTAATGCCCCCGATGGTTATAATTTATTTTGCGTTGAAAGCCACCCTATTGGCTTCGCGAAAATCCTCAAAAATCGTTTAAAGGGGCATGTAAAATAAGGTAATTATATACAACTTTACATAAACCCAACAACCGCGTCATCGTCATCCATCGTAGGGGCGCATATTATGCGCCCGATGCTGGGCAAACGTATTCTACATCATCATAATCTTTGTCGGACAACGGGCGCATAATATGCGCCCCTACAGGGTGTTGTGTAAAGTTATATATAGTTACCTAAAATAATTATAAAAAACACCATTGCAACGCTTGGGCAATGGTGTTAATTTTTTTATAATCCTGCAGCGTAATTTTCCTCAGCTTGTTGCCAATTTATTACATTCACCCAAGCATCAATATATTCTGCTCTGCGGTTTTGGCGCAGCAGATAGTATGCATGTTCCCATACGTCCAAATTAAGTATAGGATTAAGGTTTACTGGCACTGGTGTGTCTTGGTTAGGTGTTTTGAAAATGGACAGCTTGCCATCGGCAGAGCTAACCAACCAAGCCCATCCAGAGCCAAACACAGACAAGGCAGCCGCCTTAATTTGTGCTAAAAACTCATCAACGCTGCCCCATTCGCCTTCAATGGCAGATTTTAACGCGCCATCTTTCAGCGGCGTGCCACCTGGGGACATAAGTGCGAAAAACAAGTCATGGTTGTATACGCCGCCGCCGTGGTTTCGCACAGGGGTTTGTATATCCGCTGGCAATTTATCAAGGTTAGCCAACAGCTTCTCCAAAGACCAGTCTTGATATTCTGGATACTTCTCCAATGCCGCATTTAGATTGTCAACATAGGTTTGCAAGTGTTTGCTGTGGTGTATTTCCATGGTTTTTGCGTCAATAAAAGGCTCTAACGCATCATAGGAATAGGGTAGTGGGGTTAGTTGAAATTTGTAATGCATAAACGCACCTCCAAAAAATATATTTATCCGACCAATTTACTAAGAATATTATAACAGACACAATCTAAAAAAGCAATAGTTTTTTTAAAAAAATATTCTTTTTTATGAAAAATTAATTATAAGGCGCAGGGGGAGGGTCTGCAGGTGGTGGTGTTATTTGTGGCGGGGTTTCTGGCGGTGTTTGCACAGGCGTGTTGCGTATTGGCGTAAAGTTAAATTGCGGAGCTTGTCCAGGTGTGTTGTTTGCAAGGGCTTCAAGCAGATGTTCCATAAAATAAGCCATTGCTGTCTGCACGCCAAATTCTATAGCCGCGGCAATTTCCTGACTGCGATAAAAACCCGCTTCATTAATCATACGCAGGCTACCAGCTTGATAGGTGTCTACAATTACATCGCCCACCAAAATAACGTCACCCTCGGCTTGGAGGTTGCCAACACGACCTTCAACCAAAATCGTCACAGGAGAATTACTTTGCCTAGCTAAAATTTCAACATTTCCAAATCTGCCTTCTAATGATGCGTCTATCGTGCTAATACGCACATTAGGCGGCTCAGCTCTACTTGTCAAAAGCGACGTATTTACAGTGGCAGGTGCTGATATGTGTACATTCTCTATTTCAGTATTTCCAAGTAGGTTAACAGTGGCTTCGCCTAAAATATACAGCCCAGACGCGCGGCTGTTGCGAATGTCAACTTGGGCAAGACCATGTTGGCTTGCAGTGATGATTATATTGCCCGCAATATCCACACCATCAAAAAATATAGTGTTATCATATCTGCCCACAACCACAATATCGCCGCTGCCAACCACTCCTGACACTAGAGCGTCAACATAGAGTGACTGGTGGTTTATAACCAACGCACCATCTAGGTAAACATCTGCCAAACTTAAATTAAAATCGTCAACTATATAAATTTGGATTAGGTCGCATAAAATTTCTGCCAGCTCTCCAAAGGTTAAAAAGCCAACGTGACTATGAAATAAGGCGGGTTGCTGTCCCAGAGCTGTTTGTAAAATGCCCAATGCTTCGTGACGCCTAATATACATAAACCCAGAGTTGAAAGTAAACCTTTCATCTAGCTCATAACCCAATAAATTTTCTAGCAAAATGGCAAAGTTGTGATAGGTGACATGTGCATCCAAATGCTCATGTATATTTTCGGGCAAAATGCCGTAATCTACCCAACGTTGCACATGCTCGTTTGAAGGGCTTTCGCTTACAACAAAAACCGCCCCCAATAAAACCATAATAGCGACGACCGCTAAAAAACATCCATTTTTCCTATTCATATTAAACTCTCACTTTCAATTTTTGCCATCTAATTCATCTCTGTATGCTTTCAAGTTCTCAACGGTTCTAATAATGAATTTTCTGTCTGGTCCGCTTAAAATGTCTAAATTTATGGTTTCGCACTCTATTTCATGCAAAGAATCTTGAAACAAAAAATCCATAGACACTTTTAGCTCATTACAAATTTTAATAACCGTACCAAGACCTGGCCGCCCATTATCGCTTTCAATGCGCGCCAAAAAGTTCTCACTAATACCTATCCGCTCTGCCAACTCCCGCATGGTAAGCTGCCTGTTTTTCCTGGCTTCACGCGCCCGCAATCCAAATTCTTTAAATTTTACATCTGAATTGCCATCTAACCTCACATCACCACTCCTCTCTAATAAATTTTAAAGCTTGTAAGTGTTAATATAAATACCCTATTAGGTAATTTTTATTATCTAATAGGAAATATTTTTTGTACTTGCACAATCCGACAACTCCTCGGCATAAAATATATTTTACGGCACCCCCACGCAAGCGTGTACATAGCACCCGCCCAAAGACCTGTTCCAAAACCTCATTCCGCCATCTTTTCGGTCTTTTTGCCGAAATGCTACAGCGTCAGAACCCCCACATACCTTCGGGTATGCAGGGAACCTGCCCCCTTGCATTTCAACAAAAATCCTCAAAAATCTGACGAAAGCAGGTTTCAGAACAGGTCTAATGCATGGGCAAAATTATGTGTTATGTGGGAGAAGGTGCGAAATGAACAAGCCAAAAACCACACCAGACGACCATAAAACAAAAAAAGCCCAGATGACTCCAAGTCAAAATCCAGGCAACTCTTTTCCTGCCCCCCTAAATGCCGACCAAGAAGCCTACCACATCAACCTTTACACCGCAGGAAACCCCGAGGAAAAAAGGCAGTCCAAAAACATTCTCATCGAACACAACTTGCGCCTTGTTGCCCACATTGTCAAAAAATTCCACCACCCCGACGTGGACGACCTAATCTCCATCGGCTCCATCGGCCTAATCAAAGGCATCAATTCCTTCAAACCAGAACGAGGCACCCGCCTAGCCACTTATGCTTCTAGGTGTATAGAAAATGTGATATGGTTCTGTGTGACGCGCATCACTCCTTTCAGACGTTGTCGTAAAATTTTCGGGTACTTCGCTCCCTTTTAGGAATATGTGGGCGGTATCGCCTTTGACGATTACGCATTCGAGAACTCGTCGTAGAAGTTGCAACTTGCCCTCGTAGTCAACCAATTTTATAAGTCGTGGAAAGTCAAGTATTGTTTGCTTGGCTTTTTCTATATCGGCGAGTTGGCTCTCTTGAGTTTCAACCGCCCCTTGAATCACGTCCAGTCGGGCTTGTTTTTCATCACGTTCTTTGGAAAGCGTTTCGATGTCAGTATATATTGCCTGCTTTACGCTTTCAGGTGCAGAGCGTAAATTTGTGATTTGAGTGCCGATGTCGCTTTCGATTTGATTTAGCCGTTTCCTTAGCTCGACAAGTTCTTTTTCGATTTCATGTGTTTTTGTGGCTAGAGCCGCATTTGAATTAAGTAGTTCTTCATACATGGTATCGCTGGGATTTATCTTACTTATCTGCTCAATCACGAAGTTATCCAATTCAAATCCACGGACGGTTGGCGGCTTGTCACACTTCCAATCCTTGCTGCGGCGGCTTCCGCAGTAGTAGCTATAGCGTAACGTGCCATCGGGGTTTGTGCGCCCACTTTCTGCACGGACATACATTTTGCCACCACACTTCACGCAACGCACAACCCCAGACAGTAGAGCGTTAGATGATTCTTTGTTGGCTCGTGCGGATTGGTCTTTGGATATGGTTACCATCATACTTTGCGCCCTAATCCAATCCGCTCCGCTAATTATTCCCTCGTGCTTACCAACAGAAATAACCCATTCTTCAATGTCACGGCGGGTTGACTTCTGCACATAGCTTGGGTCTAATGCCCGTGAATCGGTGTCAAGCTCTTTCGTCTGCTCCGTTTTGTTGTATGCCATTATTCCACATCGTCCATCGAAAGCGGTTTCATCAGCCCATACAGGCACATCGAATGAAGTAAAGTACCCACGCATATCGGCATCTGCTATAGCGTACACAGGATTTTGCAAGATATTTTTTACGGCAATGGATGTGAAATTCTTGCCTTTTTTAGTTTTGAAACCTTCGTTGTTGAGCGTTGTGACAACTGGATTATACGAGCCTTTCTGCAAAAACAGCTCATACAGGCGTTTAACGGCTCGTTGTTCATCAGGCATGGGTTCGAGGTGGTTAATTGTCGTTTTGCGTCCACCCACCGTAAGTTTTTCCTTCTTTGAATAGTACCCTAGCGGTGTTTCGCCCCCAAGCCAACGCCCCTCTTTAGCAAGCTCATACATATTGTCGGTTATACGCTCGGCGATAATATCACGTTCAAATTCTGCAATGGCAGAAAGCAAAGCAATCATTATTTTGCCAGTACGGCTACTGGTATCAATTTCTCTATCGCTGACAGATACAAAGGCGATACCCTTTTGCTCCATTTGTTGGACAAGGTTCAACAAATCAATCGTTCGACGGCTGATGCGGTCAATCTTGTAACACACCACGGCACGGATTTTATTGGCTTCAATATCTCGAAGCATTTGTTTATACATCGGGCGGTCAGCATAGAAACCGCTTTTACCTTCATCTTCATATACGATGATGTGACTTTCGGAAACGTCAAAATTAGCGCAAGCGAGAGCAATGCACTTTTCCTTTTGAATTTCTATGGATTTTCCGCTTTCGGTGATTTTAGATTTACGGACATAAACGGCTATTTGCCTATTGTCTACATCGCTTGCCTTTTTCGCTCGTGCCACTTATTCGCTCGCCTCCTTTTCTTTCAATTCTGCACGGTAGGTAACGTAGTATTCATCTGGCAACGCCTCAAGCACGCGTTCAAGATATTGCAAGGCTTGATATTGGTAGAATGTAGCCAAATCCTCTGTTTCAATTGCCCTCATGCCTATTATTCGGGCATGATTGTCTAAATCACGTGTAGAAATCTCTACAATCTGCCCACTATCATAGAAGTCTTGATTGCCCTCATGCTCTTGGTGGAAGCGATGTTCAATATATTCAGCTATAACAAGCTGTATGCGCTCAATAAATTTATCAAACTCATCGTCGGCGATGATGTCTGATAATATTTCCGATATAGGAAAAGACAGCCCTTTTCGCTTTTCGGATGCCCAGCCCTGCATTTTAGAAATGGCTTTATCAGATAACCCAAGGCTTTCTGCTAAAGCGATGTTTTCGCTAACTCTGCTGTCCGTTTCGCCATAAAGATGTTCAAGAGGCACTTTGAAAAACTCTGCTACTTTCTTGAAGTTATAGCAATCAGGTGTGGTCTTACCGTTCATCCATTGGGATACGGCTTGGCGAGATACCCCTACATACTCGGCGACTTCCGTTTGATTTGCTCTTGCCTCGTCAAAGAGTAGGCGTAGCCTTCGGGGAAAGGGTAGAAAGTAATTATCCTTGTCATTCATATTGACATTCAGCCTCCTTGTTATTTTTAATTGCAATTCGCAAATTTAAGCTGCAATATCATTGCGTTGTAAATTAAAATATGCTATACTATTATTGTAGCAATTATTATTGCGAAAATCAAGATGAAAAACAAAAAAATATGTAGTTACTAAGAAATTTATTGCCGTAACTACAGAAAACCAAAATTAGCGAGGAGGAGCAGTATGTATTGTGTCATTCAAGAATTGGCAGTCAAAAAAGCCGATACCCTTGGTGCTTATAGAGATTTGAAAGTAGATATAAACCCTTTTAATTATATGAGAACTGTCCCTCAATATGGATATTTCGAGTGTGGTGAGCGATACGAGCGCCTGATTAAGAAAGCCTACAAAATATCTATACACGAAAGCAAGCGCGTAAACGGTGTAGTTACCAAGAAGCAATTTGTAGTAACTACAGTCAATTACTATGCCTTTGCTACTGATTGGTTTAGCCTCGGCGAATATTATGAAAAAATTTCTGACATTGCCGACAAATTGAATGCTGACCAAGATACTATTTATAAGTTAATCGAAAACAAAATTACAACGCTTGCACAGCGCATCCGTAATGAATTTATGCAGTCAGAAGAATATTCCGCTACTCAAATGCGGAAGGCACTCATTGAAGAATACAAAAAGCGAAAGTTGCTGTTTGCAGAAAAGTATAATGTCCCTGATTCCGAGTATGACTATTGTTTCAATGTTTTCGGTGAGATGGTAAACGCCGAGCATTACAAAAAAATCATAAGCGGCGAAAGCATACAGACACATTTCGCCAGTTGCAATCCTTGTGATTTGGGCAGAAGTTGAAAAGCACACAACTGCACACACATAAATTTGAAATAAATAACTGCCGCCGAGATGCTAAAATCACATTTACGGTAGCAGTTATTTTTTTATCTTTTCGCCGTCAGAATCTTTCCTATTTTAAGTATTTTAAGCGACCACAGGAGAGCAGGCAGACGAGCAAAGCGAGGCTTAGAAATTGACCGCTTGTCGGACGATTTGGAGGGCTTGGGACACTTCCCAACAAGCGGAAATCTGTAATAGGCTTGCCTATTACACTGCTTGCCAATCTTTTGAACTTGCATTACGCCGTTAGGTTTGTTCGAGCTTTTGCATGGAGCAAAAGCTCCGCATACTCGGCTTTTTTGACGCTTGGACACAGCGGAAATTGGGCGAGGTCTGTGGAGTAACTTTCGGCGGCGGCACTCCAAGCACCGCAACCGATGAATATTGGAATGGAAATATTCCGTGGCTTCAAAGCTCAGATATAATTGAACATGATGTAACGAGTGTCAATTTGAGAAAATACATTACTAAAAACGGCTTAGATAACTCAGCCGCAAAACTTGTTCCTGCCAACTCCATTGCCGTGGTAACGAGGGTTGGCGTCGGAAAGCTGAGTGTTGTTCCGTTCGATTTTGCGACCAGTCAAGACTTTCTCACATTATCGGATATGAATATTGATATTTGGTATGGGGTGTATTTTCTGTACAGAAAACTACAAAGGGAATTGAACTCTGTGCAGGGAACATCAATTAAAGGAATTACAAAAGATGAACTACTAAATAAAGAAATGGCTGTGCCATCGACAAAGACCGAACAATCCGCCATCGGCACATTCTTCCGTACTCTTGATGAGCTACTCGCCGCCACTCAGCGAAAAGTTACCTTGCTGAAACAACTAAAAGCGGCATACTTGCAACAGATGTTTCCGCAAGCTGGGGAGAAAGTGCTGAGGGTTCGGTTTGGTGGGTTTTCGGGGGATTGGACAGAAACAAGATTGGGTGATATTGCGGATATAATCGGAGGCGGAACACCCGATACGAGCGTGACCGAATATTGGGGTGGCGAAATAGACTGGTACTCACCTGTTGAGATTGGTGAGCAAATATATGTTGTTGACAGTCAGAAAAAAATAACTGCGTTAGGTTTGCAAAAGAGTTCTGCAAAAGTTCTGCCAGTCGGGACAGTCCTGTTTACATCTCGTGCAGGGATTGGAAATACAGCAATTCTCCAAAAAGAGGGAGCGACAAATCAAGGGTTTCAATCAATCGTGCCTCGCCACGATACGTTGGACACTTACTTTATATTTTCAAGAACAAGCGAGCTAAAGCGGTTTGGTGAAATAAATGGAGCAGGCTCTACATTCGTAGAGGTGTCGGGAAAGCAAATGTCCAATATGCCGATTGCCATTCCAACACTCCAAGAGCAAAAAGCTATCGGTGAGTTCTTCTGTAATATGGATATGCAGATTACAGCTCAGTCCAAAAAGATTGAGAAATTAAAACAGCTTAAATCGGCATATTTGCAAAAAATGTTTGTATAATGGGTTAAGTCTCCAGCAAATTATGCCGAAATACTTATTAGCAACCATTTTGGGTGAGTGCTAATAATTATAAAGGAGTCGATACCATGGCTTTTTCGGCATCGACACGAGAGCAGATTTTCAAGAACGCAAATGGTCAATGTGAGAAATGCAAGAAGCAACTCGTATTGAACAATCACAAACGTGGTGAGCGTGGGGCATGGCAAGCACATCATAGAACCAGCGTTGCAAGCGGTGGCGGAAACACCGCAAGCAACGGTAAGGCACTATGTCTTGATTGTCATATTGATACATTTTAACAATACGGGGGCGCATATGCGCCTTTTTGCTTACCCAAGCATAGCTAAGTGTTGGGTGATTTTATCGTTGTCTTGATTTTCAAGCTCTTGAATTATATGCAAATAGGTTTCTTGCGTTGTCGTTACGCTGGAGTGTCCAAGCCTTTTTGCAATGCTGGCGATTGATACACCAGCATAAATCAAAAGTGAGGCATGGGTATGTCTTAGGCTATGCAGAGAAATGACTGGCACTCCCGATTTTTCGCACAAGGTTTTTAGGTGAACATTGACGATTGAGTTAAAAACCCTATTCTTAACAAAAATAAGCTCGTCATTTGCCATATTTTTTGTTAAATCAGAAAACTGAACACATAGCTTGGGGTCGATTTGTAGTATTCGCTTTGATGAAAAGTTTTTGGTATCGCTAAAACCACCATCAGCGATTTTATAATTCCATGTCTTTGTGATTTTAATTTTTTGTTGCTCAAAGTCAAAATCTTGTGGGGTCAATGCCAATGCCTCTGAAAATCTAAGCCCTGTCTTTGCTACAAGTAAAATAAACCAATCCCAGTTTGGTTCATCTTCAAGTGTTAAGGCGTTGAGCAAAGATTGTAGCTCGTGTTGATTTAGAAATTTTGGCTTTTTCTTGGTCGGTGCTTTGCCCTTGATTATGACTTTTCGGGTCGGGTCTGCTTTTAGTAACCCCTCATCAAGTGCATCCATAATGGCACATTTTAGCTGATGGTGAAAATCCATTGTCGTCTGCCTCTCGTGGGTCAAAGCATAGTCATTTAGTAAAAGCTGATAGCTTCGCTTGTCAAGTTCGCTAAGTTTTAAGGTCGGAGCAAGCTCAACGAGCCGCCGTAAAGTCATCTGATATTTTTGATAAGTGATAGGTCGGACAGCTCCCAGCTTATACACGTCTATCCACTCAGCAAAATACTCATGGAAATATTGCAATTTCTCTCTTTTTGTTCGCATAATAAAACCTCCTCATAATGATTTCGGTGAAAAACTCACCTTATCAATTATGCAGGAGGCTTGTGGCACACATGAGAATTTCTATACGAACATTTTTTGTAAATAGGCTGATTTTAACCGTTGCAACTGCACTATCCGTTGCGATTGAGATTCAATGTTTTCGTCAAATAGTTCAAAAAAATTGGCTATTGTGTGTTGTTCATCAAGCGACGGTGTAAGCACTCCAATTTGACTGAATGCAGGAAATTTCAAGTTCCAAGTGTCCGAAGTCAGTCCCTGTGAATTTCTTTGAAATATCTGTATCATATCGAATTTCTTAAAAAGATAAGCAAAGAACGGTGAGTGAGCATTTTCCTTTGGCTTTATTACAGTATAGGCAGGACTCAAAATTCCGTCATGCGGAGAATATCCACTTGCTCCTTGCCACATACGCATAGAGTTATATGCAATATCTCCAATTCTAACTGCTTTGTAATTTGACTTGTCCTCACTCGATATTATTTGCCTACCCAGTTCACTTGCTTTAACTACTCCAGAGTTTATTGTGACAGAAATTAGTTCACCATCACCAGAACGCTCCGAGCGTTCTGTGAAATAGTATTCTAATTTCCGTTGCTCCCACTCCTCACTAAATCCACTAAACCGAACCCTCAGCACTTTCTCCCCAGCTTGCGGAAACATCTGTTGCAAGTATGCCGCTTTTAGTTGTTTCAGCAAGGTAACTTTTCGCTGAGTGGCGGCGAGTAGCTCATCAAGAGTA
>Ga0209755_10001167_pt1 | contig 43000 bp, 39 predicted proteins | sample TergutCo191P1_FD_187301 | JGI IMG/M metagenome (GOLD analysis project Ga0209755, IMG submission 187301) | Cornitermes sp. P1 segment gut microbial communities from Petit-Saut dam, French Guiana - Co191P1 (SPAdes) (version 2) | ecosystem: Host-associated > Arthropoda: Insects > Digestive system... | reverse complement strand
CGCACAACGCTTTGCAACATTTGAATATCAGGGAATCTTCTTCGTGCTACAATGTCTTTGAGAACAATCGTGTCATAAATTCCTTGCAAATATAAACGCCTGTCCTTTGGTCTTGTCAACTCCAGTGCATAAGGGAATGAGCTGTTTTGGATATAATCCGCATACAATCGGTCTACATTACTATCTTTGGAAAACGTAGAAACATACTCCTTGAACGAAAGCGGAAGCATCTTGATTTCAACATAACGACCCGACAATAGCGTTGCCAGTTCACCTGAAAGTAAGTGGGCGTTTGAACCCGTTATGTATATGTCGCAGTTTTTTTTGACGTACAAGCTGTCAACGGCTTTTTGGAAATTGTCAACCCGTTGGACTTCATCAAGAAACACATACATTTGCTTATCAGGAAGTAATCGCTCATTCACATAATCGTAGAGATGCTTGCTATTTTCCAAGTCAGCAAACTCACCCTCTTCGAGATTGAGATGGATTATCTGCGGATTTGTTACGCCGTCACTTTTGAGATAATTTTGGTAGAGCTCAAAAAGTGTAGACTTCCCGCAACGTCGTATGCCTGTAACTACCTTTATAAGCTGTTTGTGGCGGAAATTTATGAGAGTATTGAGATATTCTTGTCGAACTATCATTAAAACACCTCCAGTTTGCGTTGATTGTACAATAATTACATTAATTTGTCAAGTTTTTGAAGATGTCGTGCAAATAAAAACTCGAGCAAAAAGCACTATCCACAAGTGTAGCTTTTGGTAGCGCAGTTGAAATTTTATTTAACTTAAAAAACTCGAAAATCGCACGACAAACGCATGAATGAGTTTGTCGTTGTCTGTTGTGCTAGACCACCACCACCACTTCGTCACACTGTTCTATCACGAGCTTTTCATGGGTTATGATAATAATAATTTTGTCAGTCTTAATCTCTTGTAAATGTTCGATAAATCGCTTTGTAGTCTGTGCGTCTATGGCGGATGTCGGTTCGTCAAAAATCATCACTACCGGGTTCTTCGCCAGAACTTTTAGGATAGAAATCTTTTGCTTTTCACCTCCGGATGCGTTAGTGTTTTTTTCGTTTATTTCATAATCAAAAGTGTTTTGCGAGATGAAGTTCTCCATGTTCAAAACTTTAATACAATCTCTTATGTAGCCGAAGTCTTCGCTTTCGTCTCCCAAATCTAAATTATAGCGAATACTATCTTTTACTAAAAGCTGCTCCTGCTCCGCAAAACCTATAAGGTTTCTTCTGGCAGCTTCCATATCTATCTGCCGGATATCCAGATTGTCATATAAAATAGTGCCACTGTATTCATCAATGTACAGTCCTATCATCAGATTTATGATAGTAGATTTGCCCGCACCATTTGCTCCAACTATAGCGTAAATTTTATTATTGTTGAAGGTCATAGTTATGTTATTAATTGCTTCTTTTGGGACAAAGAGAGCGCAATCAGTTTCTGCATGGAAATCACTTTCAAGGCAAAGTTCGTAATTATTTTTGTTCAACGAGTCCGCCTCTCGCACCGAATAAGAAAAACAAACATCACGCAATTCAATCTTTGACACAGTTCTAATTGCTTTATTTCCACATTTCTCCGGTTGATTTTCAAATATTTCTTTTATTCTTCTATAAGCAACCAGCGTTTGCTGATAATAAGCTCCCAGCCCAAAGAAATATCTGCTTGAAGCTAACATCATATTGAAATAACTTGTGAAAATTGTAAACATGCCAATGGTGAAGTTCCCATTTAGAATTTGCAAGCCACCCACTATAAAAAGGATAATTTGAGCTATAGTTGAGATGAATCCAAATAATCCAGAGTAGACATAGTTCACTTTCTGATGATGAACTCTTGTTTTTTTCATGCAAAAGAAGCCGTCAGTCGCACGTTTGTTCATTTCAAATTGGTTTGCATTTATTTTAATAAACTTTATATACTTTAGTTGCTCAAATAAGCCTGCAAAGAATTTGTTTTGTGATTCCATGAAGGCAAGGCTCGCATTATACAATGGTTTTTTAAACAAAACATACAAGCCCGCATATAACACCAAAAAACCGGTCAGTAGCAATGAGATAAACCAATTCATGGATAGTAGTAACACAAAAGGTACAATGATTAATATCACATTTGTAACCATATTCTGCAATACACCAATACAAAATCCTATGAGACTCCCGGCGTCACCGTGCACTCTTTGATTGAGATAGGCACCGTCCTTGTTGTCAATATATGTTAAAGACAGGCTTTGAATATGGCGCACCGTATCTATGTTAAGGTCATAACTCATCTGGGTGCTCATCTTTACACGCATTACAGATGCTATGTAGTTTTTAACAATGCTTAAAACACTAATGCTTCCAAATATCACACTAAAACGTAAGATGACTCCTGCATTACCGCCCTCTATTAAGTTATCAAGGAAGTCTCCAATTATGTAGGGGGATAAAATGGAAATGGCAGTGCCTGCAAGAGTAATAAATATATACAACAGGAGTTGCAATTTATGTTGTAATAAATATTTTTTACAGAGATTGATGATTTTCATGGGCATGTTTCTCCATGCTCTACACTATAGTGACCCGACAGTTCTTTAAACACTTTTAAGATTTCAGCTCTTGACCTTGAGTCAAGGGTTATGACAGTATTACTCAATAACGATAGAACTTCTGTTTGCTCCAGGTCTTCCTTATTGACTATTTTAGCAAGTTTTCGTATCTCTGACAGAAAAGCAGCGTTAACTTTGATGAAGTTCTCGTTAACCATATTTAAATCACTTACTAATGTGTATAAACGCTTTACAAAGTCAGCACAATTATTAAAAACAAGTCGTCCCTCATAACTTGAATATCCCATATTAGCAAGAATCTCTACTGTATCTTTGTTATAAAACTCTGCTGTGATCATGCTATCATCATGTGATAAGCAATTTGAGAAATCCAATCTCAACGCGATATCTATGTGTTTTGCTAACTTTTTATACAGCAAACTTTTCTCAATAATCACATTCTGATAAAGACTTTTGACACAACAAGCAATACGGTATGGGTTAAAAAAAACCGCTTCGTATGCTGCTTCTCTGTCTCCTGTCACAAGAATCACCGGAACTCCGTGTGCACCAAGCCACCTACAGTACAATTCCACCTCACCTATGGGCACATTTTCAGCATAGAGATGCCTGAAGTCAAAGCGCAAAGTATGCGGAAATATCCCGCACGATTCGCTCATTCCATGAAATCCAACCATAATTGCAAAATCATAGTCTTCTTGAAAAGGAATGTTTACTATTTTTGAAACTAAACTGACATTCTCAGTAATAATCGACGGCAGAATCATATTACCTTCATTGTGGGAATCGCAGACTGTTATTTTTTTAACGCCATTATTTTGCAAAGCTTCAATATACACCTCAATTTCTCTGGTGTATAACTCTTTGCTGCGTTCAACCTCATTCATGAAATCACGTATTCCTATAATACCCTCAATATCGGCTAAAATTAGAGCATGTGACATTGCTTACCACCTACCGGTTCGAATATCATCAGCAAAAGCCCGTAAAAAGCCTCGCCAGCGTTCTACCATCTCATGAAGCGTAACTCCATAGACATTCTCAAAGTTATCCAAATCAAAATGCACTTGTGCGTACTTTTTATCACCGTATGCTTCTAAAAGGTATAGGACAAAAGACCTTGCTGTATAGTAAGAAGCAATATATACTGAAACCTCCGGGCTTAAAAACGGTCTAACCCAAGGGGAATAAGGGTTAGATAGTGATTGCGGATGATAGTGGAGTACATATGCCTGAAAATGCGATAGCCGTATTATATCAAGATCTGCAATGATTGTTTCCATAAAATAGTTAACAGTAACTTGGCTTTCAAAGATATCATAAAGTGTTTCTTGAAAAAATTCTACAAAATCGGGAGCTGTGAAAGCATCCTCACGCTCAGCTAAGTGGATATCAAAGTTATCACGGTCATATATTGCATGACGCAAAGCCAACGCCTCTGCCAAACCTTCGGAAAATGATCTAATAACAGAGCCGCCCAATTGTTCAATTATTTGTAATTCTATCACATGGACAGCCTCGTGAACAACTACATAAATCATACCCCCACCAATATTATACCCCCGCATATGATTTGATGAAAGGGCTGTCCCACCTGCCCATGGGTTAAGTCCATAAAACAACTCAACAATCCCAATCGGAACAAAATCAAAGTCAAAAAACTGAGAATACCAATTGTATATAAACTCTATGCCATCATCTGAAAATGCTGCATATAGAAGAATTGTATTGATGTCTAAATGCTGGTTAAAGTCATCGAATATAAAATGATAAGTTGCCAGGTCAGAGGAAATTATTATGCTGTAAGATGCCCCCAATAGGCCAAGTATAGTATATTGAATGTTCTTGACTTGCTTGCTACCGGAAAACCTGTAGAAATAAGTGCCAATCAGCTCATTAGCGGCTCCATCTCGTGACCTGAAAAGACTTATTGCATCTTCAAACACCCCGGCCTCCATCAGGTAGCGCACGAAGTGGTATGCGGTACTGACTGCCTGAACTTGAGTTGGCGAATCCCAATTGGCGGGGGAAAAGAGAAAGTCTCCAAAATGCTCCGGTATATATAAGTCGCTGCTTGCTTCAAACTCTCCTATATTGCTCAGTGCCACGCTTTCTATTCCGGCAGCAAGCCAAACCGGGATACTTCCGTTAGACCAAGCATGAACCAACCAGCCTCTTGTGTTATAGTTGTTATGGTTGTATACAAGTCTCAAGGTTGATACATAAAATTCATCAGTATTTTCAGTAAGGAAAAACAGTACAGGGGATCTGCCTAAGTCAAAAATGTCGGATATTCCACTGATTAATCTTTCATTTGTGACTATAAATGAAAGGTTTCTTTCTTCATTTGCATTTTCAAAATAGTATTGGTTATCATTTACATGAGCAACGTAAGGGAAACCTCTTGCGGTCCACGTTGCATCTGTTTCTTCAAAGGTGATAGCTGAAATAAAGCCAAAGGACTCATCATCCTGCGTACTATGCGCACTATTTTCATCCAAGTCAGCAGTGCTATATACACCGACACCATTTGCACTTGCAATGCCGTTCACGTCGTTTTCATCGATATCCATAAGACCGCAAGCGGTTGTCATGAAAAATAAAATTATTACTGATAGTAAATAATATATAAGATTCTTTGATTTGTTCATTAATATAACCTCTTTCTTCGGCGTGAGATGCCGTTGACATCCACGTGAGTAGTAAAGTGGTTCGTAATGTCTGTTATTCATATTCGATGAGCCGCCTCAGTTTTCTTTTTATAGAAACCGGGCAGGGTGTTATGTATTTGTTCGTGAACACAAAAACATACAGGTTTTAAAACATCTTCATATGATTGTAAAGCCAGAGGACACCCGCCTCCGCACAGCAAAGAGTATATGCACTCCCTACATTCAGGTATGCTTTCAATATTTCTGTTATATATGCTATTTTCCTTAAATCTGATATCGGGATAATATGTACCAACAGCCAGCTCTTCAGTTCCAACAGCGGGCATACAAGGGTATAAATCGCCATACGGGTCAAGTAATAGGGAATTATGGTGTGCCTGACAAAACGAATACACTGGTTTCATAGGACTATTTATTGTCACTGCATTTATAAGAGGGCTAAACTTGCCCATCATCCTATTTCTTCGCAATCTCTCTTCGGGCGAGTGTTCAATATCAGAAGCATATAACGCGTCTACGATTTTTGTTTTTTCATCATAAGAAGTACCAAACAAAGACTGTATCTCAAAAGTCAGCAAGTTTCTATACTCATTAAACTTGACTAAAAGAGTTTCTCTCAACTTCTTAATTTCTTCTAAGTTGCTTTTATCTACGTTTATCCTTATGCAAATCGGAATTCCATTTTCAATATATTTCTGAATCCCTATCATGATTTTTTGGTAAGTGGGTTCCCCATTAGCTAAGAATCTTCTGCTGTCGTGAGTTTTTTCGTCCCCATCCAATGTGACCATTACATCCGATACCTTGACCTTGGACAATACATCAAAGAACTCAAGCAGATAATAACCGTTTGTGGTGATGTTATAAGTTTTATCTGCGGCTTTTGAAGTTAGATACATTAACGATGACATGGTTGATGGGAGTAACGGTTCGCCGCCAAACAGACCTATACTTTCTAACTCTTTACCTGCAAACTTAAGTGCAGCATCAACTTGCGTAGGCGTAATCACGTCCTTCTTAATGTGATTCTCCCCCTCAAAGCAGTATTGGCATCTGAAATTGCAGTCATAAGTCATAACAAAGGTTAGGTGTTTACGGGTTACTTTTTGCTTGGCATGATTCATCCGCAGTTTTTTTATAAGTTCGTTTTTAATGGCAGACTCTTCATCATGCCCATGAACCAGATAGCCTCTGTTTTTGAGAATGTTATGCAGCGTCTGTTCAAAGTTGCCTTCCGGAAAAATGTTTTCGCATTTTTGCCACTTTAATAATGTCTCATAGGTCTCATAGCTGATTTTGTCCATTAGACCGTTTAACGAGTTTAGCATCAACATTTCGTTTTCATCGCAATCTATAAAGATTATGTGTTTTATGAGCTTCACAGGCTTACCACCTACCGGTTCGAATATCATCAGCAAAAGCCCGTAAAAAGCCTCGCCAGCGGTCTACCATCTCATGAAGCGTAACTCCATAGACATTCTCAAAGTTATCCAAATCAAAATGCACTTGTGCATACTTTTCGCTACCATATGTCTCAATAAGATAAGCAACGAAAGAAGCCGCCGTGCCTCTTGTGGAAATATAAATAGAGATTTCCGGGTTAAGTATGTTTTCCGGAAGGTTATCAAAAAACTCAGGATGATAAAGAATTGCGTATACTTCAAAGTGAGTTATACTGAATAAATCAAACTCTGCGACGTTTCTGTCTATAAAGTATTCAGCTGTTGCTTGGCTTTCAAGTATCATGGTATAAAGAGGCAATATTTCGTTAGTTATACTATCAGAATCCATGACGTTTTCGTTCCAAAAAGTGTAAAACACACCAAAACTATCACGGTCTGCAATGTGGAACATTCTCACTAAAACGCCTGCTAAACCCCAAGAAAAGGGGAGGAATGAGGCTCCGCCCTCCGTTATATGCTCCTCTATTTTAATGGGAAGGGAAAGTCCAATTTGTGGGGGCAAAGGATTTCCTCTATAACCGAAAATTGTAGAAGCAAATGAAGGGTTAAGTTCAAAGTCATAGTGCTGTGCAAACCAGTTATAAACAAACTCATAACCGCTTTCAAAATAATCAACAAACAAGGAAATTGTTCTATTATCATAATGCTGGCTAAAACAATTAAAACTGAAGTATTGTGTCAATACCCAGTCTGATGGAATCAGTATTCTATAAGCAATCCCTGCCCCTCCTGCGAGTATAGTATACTGAATATCGCTAATTTGCTTACCACCGGAAAACTCATAGAAATAAGTTCTAATCAGCTCATTGACGGTTTCATCCCGTGACCTGAAAAGACTTATTGCATCTTCAAACACCCCGGTATCAATCAGATAGCGCACAAAGTGGTATGCAGCATGTATAGTTAGGAGTTGATCTTGTGTGCCCCAATTGCCCGGAGATAAAAGTAAATCTCCAAAAAGCTCCGGTATGTAAAGCGAAAGAGAATCGGTTGCTTCAAACTCTCCCATATTGCTCAATGCGACAGCTTCTATCCCCGCTGACAGCCACATGGGGATCCTTCCTCCACTCCATACGTGTACCAGCCAGCCTACTGTGTCATTATTGTCATGATTAAATGCTATTTCACTGCTGCCGGTTGAGTAGTCTTCGGCACTGTTTGCAAGAAGAAACCGGAAAGGTGGTGCTCCCAAGTCAGCGAATCTCGATATTTCACTAATCAGCCTTTCGTTAATTGCTACAAAAGCAAGGTTTCTTTCTTCAGCTGAATCTGTGAAGAAATATTCCCTATTATTGACAAACGCAAAGTAGTTGTACCCTCTTGCGCGTACAGCTTGACCGGTTTCTTCAAAGACGATAGCTGAAGTAAAGCTAAATAGCCCATCATCCTGCTCACCATGTGCATTATTTTCATCCGAATCAACAATGCTATATACACCGGTACCATTTCCGTATGCATCGCCGTTCTTACCGTTTTCATCAGTATTTGCAAGACCGCAAGCGGTTGTCATGAAGAGTATCACTGTTACGGTTAGAAAATATATTAGATTCTTTGATTTGTTCATTAATATAACCTCTTTCTTCAGTGTGCGGTATTTGACGATATCCATGGGGGCAGTGGCTTCCATAAAACCAAGGAGATGCAGTCGGGTTTATCTATAAGTTGACTATTAGCATGCAAGTGGTGCCACTTGGGGTGGCAGACACCGAAGAGCTGGTAGAAGACCGCTATTACCGCAATGTGGACTTAGGCATGTCACAACCATCTGGTTAGGCGTAATATCTTCCTCTTCAGGATTCCAGATTAACTCGATAATTGGCTCCATAATAACATTTGGTTCCTTTGATTTCATTTCTAAACTTCCTTTCTAATTTTTTACTACAAGCGAATTTTGCTGCATCTCCATTGGTTAAACGGCTTGTTAGGAAACAATATAACTGATTTCTACATTGCTCAACTCTTTCTTTCTGATTTTTAAACAGATATGGGAATCTGAGGGTTTAAGTAATTATATTCGAGATTATCCATTATCTCTGAGTCTAAGAAAACACCACATGTCATATCCTCTCCTACGCCTTCAGATATTTTCGGACAACCGCCTAAACAGACAAATTTATAAGAACATGCTTGGCATTTATCGTGATTTATAACGCTTCGTTTTGCGAGTTTTAATGTAGCATCTTCATTAATTGAAACATTTGGGAAATATGTGCCAACAATACCTTTATCCTCATCGAAGCAATTGCAGAAGTATATTTTTCCATCTGGGGAAAAGAAATATTTCGATAAAAAACCTGTATTGCAAAAGAAATGCTTAGGTATATATGGTTCGTTTACCGGTCTGCCGATAAGTTCATATAGTCTTGATAGACCGAAGTACGAAATGTCGTATGGTGTATTATGCTCTGATAAGTATTTCTGCATTTTGCTGATTTCATGTTTAGTATTAAACTCTTCATTAATCGCAAATTGATTTGAGAAATCATTAACTTGAGAAACTACAAACCCACAATTAGCTGAGGACAAAATGTCCTCAGCTAACAAAAACTCGTGAAGCTGAGGTAACTCCTGGTAATTATTTTTATCTATTACCGCTTGCAGCCTAACAGTAATATTGTCGCTCAGCAGCCGCTTGATTCCTAATATTATGTCATCGTAAATCTTTCCATCAGTGGTTTTTCCGGAATATCTTCGGTTTAAGTGGGTCTCTTTCAAGCCATCTAAAGACAAATGAACTTTAAGTGATTCCCCGATAGGAAGCTCATCATAGTATTTCAGGAGATTTTTGCCATTGGTTATAATCGTTATCTTGGAGTCGCTCCATTTTTTTGATATATACTTAACCAGCTTTGCGGTTTCTTCACTAATTAAAGGTTCTCCCCCTGTTATCCCAATTTCGCCGACTGCTCCATTTGCGCCATATTCTTTGCGACAAAACGCATAGAAGTCATATATCGCATCTATGTAGTCTCTATTTATATATGAACTCTTATTCTTATAGTTTTTTTCGTAGCAATAATAACATTGCATATTACAGTCCATCGTTAATGATATAGTAAAGTCTAGGGTAACTGATGGGTCTAAAATAGGATTAAACATTCCGCTTTGCACCATTTTTTGCTCTATCTCGCTTCGTAACGTATCATCAACAAACTGCTTTTCTTTTGTCAATTTATCATATAGCGCAAGTTCTGCCTCGTTAAAATTTGTTATATTTTCCTTCTCAAGCATAGAGCATACTAAAGAAAATTCATCGCCATCCAGCCGTCTACGTCTTCCAGATAGTAAATTGACTAAGAAAGGGGAGTATCTTTCTGAATTTTTATTAATAATTAAATTGTTTTGTATAAGTGCCATAAGATATGCCTCTCATCCTCTTCCCTTATTGGATAACACACTATCAATCTAAAGTAATACATCAGGATTAGAGTAGTGAAAAACAAAAGCAGTAACGAAACACAAAATCTGCCAGACAATGTGGACATGAAATGATTGAGATGATAAATTAAGAATATCGATAAGCAGACGGTTCATGGGGGAATCACGAGAACACTCATAAGTGATTCGGATTATGAGTGGCTGTATGATTGAGTTTTGAATGAATTTGGAAATTAGTTTACAGTATATTAATGAAAAAGTCAATAAAAAACTATAATTTAGTCATAATTTAGCCAAAAAAATTAAAAAACTCGAAAATCGTAAAAAAGCTTGACAAGTCTTTTTGTTTTTGATATTATGCTCTGGCGTTCCTGAGACAGTAGGTGGTTTTTACGTAAATCCTGCCGAGGGCGGCCTGATTTGTTTTGGCTGTTTACTCTTGTCTTTGGACAGGAGTTTTTTAGTTTGAAAATAGCACGTACTTTTTTCAAACTTTCTTATGGTAGCGCATACTTAAAATGTAAATGGAGGTGAAATGTAAAATGCCAAGTGCAAAAATTCTTGAAGAAAAGAAAGAAATTGTAAACCAAATGACAGAGAGACTTAAGAGCAAGTCCGGTGTTTTTGTTGACTACAAAGGTATCACGGTTATCGAAGATACTGAAATGCGTGTGAAACTTCGTGAAGCCGGTGTTGATTACAGTGTAGTCAGAAACAGGCTTATGAAGTTTGCAGTTAAAAACGTTGGTTTTGATTCTCTGGAATCAATGTTGATCGGTACGACTTCTCTTGCGACAAGTAATGACGACCCGATTGCTCCGGCAAGAATCGTCAAGGAATATGCAGACAAGTTACCCCAATACTTTGAAATCAAAGCCGGTTTTATGGATGGCAAGGTTCTCTCGGTAGATGAGGTAAACGCTATCGCAAGTATTCCTGCTCTGCCTGTTCTGCAAGCTCAATTTCTCGGAACATTGCTTGCTCCGATTACCAGCCTTGCGGTTGTTCTCAAAGCTGCTGCGGAAAAAGGTGGCGGCGTAGTGGATACTGAGGTTTCGGCTGAAGAGGCTCCTGCAGCTGAGGTAAAAGCGGATGCAGAGGTTTCTGCAGCGGAAGAGCCGAAAGCGGAAGTGGCAGAAACTCCGGCAGCGGATGCAGCCGAGTCCCCGGCGGAAGAGGCATAATTAATTCTAAATTTTATGGAGGTATATTTATAATGGCAAGTGATAAAGTAACAAAACTTATCGAAGAAATAAAAAATCTGACAGTTATTGAACTTTCAGAGATGGTTAAAGAACTTGAAGAGGTGTTCGGTGTTTCTGCGGCTGCTATGGCAGCTCCTGCAGCAGCAGGTGGTGCAGGTCCGGCTGCTTCTGATGCAGAGCAAACTGAATTTACAGTTACAATGACCAGCTTTGGTGCAGAAAAAGTTAAGGTTATCAAGGAAGTCAGGACTATCACAGGTCTTGGTCTTGCTGAAGCGAAAGCTCTCGTTGAGTCGGCTCCCGCGAAAATTAAAGAGGGTGTCAGCAAAGACGAAGCCAATGAAATTAAGGAAAAACTTTCCGCAGCAGGTGCGGAAGTAGAAGTTAAGTAAGTTAATAACTCTAAGATAGCAGTTAGCGTGCAGTTTGTGGAGTCTTTTTTACGAGAACAGTGATGACGATATCGCCGGCTCGTAAAAAAGACTCCACAAACTGCACGCTAACTGCGGAAATTAGGCGAAGTCTTTTTTGTGAAAGCAGTGACGACGATATCGCCGGCTCGTAAAAGAGCATAAATAAACTACATATTAGCGACGAAATATTGCTTTTTAGTCTATGTTGTCTATTACTATTTTTTGAGCCAATCATAGGTTGTTTTTTGTGTAATATTGTGTTATAATGCTGTGGGAATACTGTTGTCGAAGAGGTAGCATACGAATGTCTTTTGTCAAATCTATTAGAGCTAAATTTATGATAAGCGTACTTATTGTCGCACTTTTTCTTACGTTATTGGGTGCGTGGTTTATTTATAGTGTAGTGGGAAGTATGCTATCTGAAGAGATATATGAGAGAATCAGAACAACTGTCAGATTGGGTGTAATGCAAATTGGCGATTGGTTTAACAACCGCAGTGCAGATATAGAAATGCTCTATTATGCGTTTCCATTGCTTGACGGCGATGAAATGAGAGAAGAGTTTTTATTAAGTATGCCAAATCACCCTTATGTCGGTTTTTCAAATGAGCATGCTCTTTTCGGACTCGCCTGGGATGTGCCGCCCGACTTTCAACCGACAACGCGTCCATGGTTTATAGCTGCGATGGAAAATAGGGGTGCAGTTGTCAAGTCGCCTGTATATATAGATGCGAATACAGGTGAACCTACTATTTCACTTTCAAGATATCTGGGCGAAATTGATGGCTATGCGGCTGTGATTGCGGTTGATTTGTTTTTGCCGGAAGTTCTTGCCATGGTTTGGGATACCGTTATTATCGAAAGCTCTTACGCCTTTTTGACAGATGAGCTTGGTAATATAATAACGCATACTGCAAGCGAAGCCTTTTTGCCGTATATTACAGACGAAATGGTTTTTATCACAACAAACATCGGCGATGTGGAGGAATATCGAGCGTATTTTAACTCCGGCATTGAGGAGGGCAAACTGTTTTTACTTACTGCGGCAGACGGAACGCGAAGATATCTAACATCGTACTTAGTTCCCGAAATCGGCTGGACTTTACACATGAGCGTACCTTACGAGTATGTTACGTCGGGTGTTAATGATTTATTATTTATAACATTTTTGTTTTTTAGTGTATTCATTATAATTTTATTGACTCTTATGTACCTTTCTGTAGCACGACTTATAAGCGACCCGCTCACAAAAATCGGTTCATTTGCCAATGATGTTTCGAGGGGTTTTATACCACTGTCGAAAGTGACTGAAAATTCCATAGATGTAAGTACCTCCGATGAGGTAGGGTCGCTTGCAAGAATACTTGAAAAATCGTATAAGCAGATGCATAACGCAAATGAAATTATGCGAACATACCTCAACTCATCTCCGATGTATATTGAACTGTGGGATGAGGATAGAACTCTGCTTGAAGTAAGCAAAAAGGTGGCCGATATTTTTGAGCTGCGTGATCAAAATGAATACATTCGCAGGTATAAAGGAACTTATCCGGAATATCAACCGGACGGTACAAAGTCCGTGGAAAAATCAAATGCTATGTTTAAGGAAGTGCTCTATGGGAAAGAGGGCGTTGTACATTATGAATGGGCGCATAAAAAGCTCGACAGTGATGAACTTGTACCTGTTGATGTAACCCTTGTTCGCATCAAACGTGATGACAGGCTTATGGTTATAGGCTATCATCATGACTTACGTCCCATAAAAGCGGCGTTGAGAAATGAAATGCAAGCAACGGAGGAAAACAGGGCAAAAACCCGATTTTTAGCTCGTATTAGTCATGAAATGCGAACACCGTTAAATGCAATATTGGGCATAGCTCAGATGCAAATGCGGGAAAAAGAGATTCCGCAGGGGATTTCCGATACTATTGAGAACATACATAATGCGGGCAGGCACTTGCTTGAACTCATAAATGACACTCTTGATATGTCAATGATTGAAATGGGCGAAATGGATGTCAATGAGGAGGATTACGATTTAGCAAGACTTATAAATGAAGTTTGCATACTAAACATTGCAAATATAGCTCCAAAGCCCATAGAGTTTATCTTAAATGTAAGCAAGTCCTTACCAACGACATTGTGTGGCGATGAACGCAGAATAAAACAAATTCTCAATAACTTGATATCAAATGCAATTAAGTACACGGCGGAAGGGTATATCAAATTAACGGTGAGTCACGCAGAAGAAGACGGTGAAGTGTGCATGATTTTTAGAGTTGAGGATACCGGACAAGGTATAAAAGAAGAAGATTTGGATCTTATTTTCGTTGAATATTTGCGCTTTAATCTCGATATAAACCGCAGCATAGAGGGAACGGGCTTGGGGCTTAGTATATCAAAGCGTTTAGCGGAGATAATGGGTGGCACTATAACAGTAAAGAGCGTTTTTGAAAAAGGCAGCACTTTCACTGCGCGTTTCATGCAAAAAGCGGTGGGAAGCGAGAGAATAGGCGAGGAGACAGCGGCTCAGCTCAGAAAATTCACTTTTTCCGGCAGTAAAACTACCGACAGGCGACAAAGAGTAAGAAATACATTGTCGGAAGGTCGTGTTCTCATAGTTGATGATATGGAAATGAATCTGCATGTGGCAAGTGGACTCATTGAACCATATCAGATCAACATTGAGACCGTGCAGAGTGGCTTTGAAGCGATTGAAAAGGTTAATAGCGGCGAGGAATACGATATTATTTTCATGGATCATATGATGCCTGAAATGGACGGCATTGAAGCGATGCAAAAGCTGCACGAACTGGGCTACACCAAGCCGATTGTTGCTCTTACTGCAAATGCTATGATAGGCAGTGAAGAATTATTCATAGAAAGCGGGTTTGATGAGTTCATTGCAAAACCTATAGATGTGCGGCAGCTTGATGCTATTTTGAATAAATATATACGCTGCGACTTAGCTCATAAGGAGCCTATATAGCTAAGCATATCGACGAGTTGTTGAAGCGGCAAAGTGTTTGAAGAAAAAAATTAGTAAAAATCTACAAAACACTATTGACGTTCACGGGAACCTATGATATAATAATGGCTGCGCAATCGGTATGTCACCAAGATTTAAAGGCATATATCACTTCGTGCGTATGTGCAAAATGATATGCGATGGCGTCATATAAAGGAAATCCTTACTTTCTCGATTAAGAATACATCTAGGAGGACACTATGCTAAATCTAAGTGCAGACACTCTAAAGGGACCGTCTAAAAATTCATCTGACCAAGGGCTTAAAGGTTTTGATAAAATTCAAATGTTACTGGAAGCAACGGGAGGGTTGAGTTTGTCTCAGGTTTGCAGTGTTACCGGGCTTGAAGGGTCAACCATCCAAAACTGGGTCAAGAGAGGTTGGGTTAAGCACCCTGTGGGTAAAAAATATGAAGAGGTTCATATTGCACGTATTCTCATAATTAATGCACTCAAAGAGTGCATTAAGCTCGAGCATATCTCGCTGCTTATGAGCTATGTCAATGGAAAATCTCAGGACGGCAGTGAAGCTATAATTAAGGAAAGCACTTTATACAGCTATCTTTATGAGGCTTTAAAGCAAAGCGGACAGGCAAGCGACCATTCAAGAGGCGGCGTTGAGGCTGTAATCGAGAATGTCATAAAAGAGTATAAGGACCCTAATCCGAACTCTAAGATTAGAATTCGCAAGGCGTTGACACTTATGATGTTTGCTTGCGTTTGTACGGATGTAAAGCGCAGAACTGAGGCTATGATGGGTCAAATCCTCGGCGAGCTTGAAGAGCCGAAGCCTGTTGCTGCGTTGCCTAAACTGGATTTGGATCTTGATGTAAGGACTTCTGTACCACAGGTTTCCACCCCCGCTCCTGCCCCTGCTCCCGTACCTGTTAACGTTTCTACTCCTATTGAGCTTGTTGCACAGGAAGAAGCGCCTCCTGTTGTCGAAGCTCGTAAGACTGTGAGTCAGGCTTTACACGAGTTGCGCGAATGGGATACCAGCAGCGTTGAGAAGATAATAATTGATTATGAAGAGGATGCTCGTGATGTCGAACAAGAGCGCGAGGAGAAAGTAAAACCTCAAAGCAAGCCTTGGTATGTAAGAAAAGGACCAAAATAGATTAATTTGTTCAAAATAACAGTTGACAACCTAGGCGTTTGGGCGATATAATCTATTGCGTCACAGGGCATCTGTAAGAAACTCGATGCAGTATATGACATAAGGAAAACTACGCTATGGCACGTATAAGAGAGGGGGGTAGAAAAAATGTCGGAAGTACATCTGAAAGATAATGAATCTCTTGACAGTGCACTTAAGCGGTTCAAGCGCAATTGCGCAAAGTCCGGCGTGCTCTCGGATCTTAGAAAAAAGGAATATTATCAAAGTCCCAGCGTTAAGCGTCGGAAAAAGTCCGAGGCAGCTCGTAAAAACAAAAACAAAAGATACACATAAAAAAATAGCCGCTTTTGCGGCTATTTTTTATTGCTTTAATTTAACTCAATTCCAATTATGCGTTGGCAGCGGGTGCCTATTACTACTACGTTTTCAAATACTGCGGGTGAAGCTTCTATTAATCTGCCGAGGCTTACTCTGTCGAGCAATTCGCCTGTAAGACCATCAAGCAGATGGATGTCTGCATTTGATGTGGTGTAAACTATGAAGCCTCTGCCGTCTTCGTTGTATACTGCGACCGGAGAACTCCATGAATATGTGGAGGTTCGGTATTCCCACACAATTTCTCCTGTTTCCTTATGGAGGGCAGCGAGGGTGCCGCCTGCTCTGGTTGGGGATCTTGCGATGGGTACAAAGATGAGGTGGTCAAGGCTGTATCTGCCGATTGCCATGGTTCCTTGTACGCCTCCCGATAGTCCCGCAACGGTATAGGCATTAAACTCGGTTCGCCATACCTCTTCGCCGGTGACTGCGTCTATTTTCCAAATGGGAATCGGGGCAGTGCCGCCTGCGTTTGCACGCCAGCCTCCGTGAAAACCTGTGCTTATATAGATATACGGATTTCCGTTTTCAATGGAAAGAACGGGTGATGTGTTTGTATCATCCAGTACATCTTTAACCCAAACAGGTTGCAGGGTGTTGAGGTTTAGACAGATTAGATGTCCTCCGTTATCGGCTAGGAACATATGGTCTCGATGGATAGCGGGGCTTGCTTCAAATCCCAGCCAGAACTGTCCGTTTGTGTGAGAGCGTCTGCCTCGAAAACGCCATCTTACGGTTGTAGGGTCTATGGAGATTGTACCTGCATCAAGGTCAAACTCTGTGTTAAGGTCAAGGATGTAGAGTAGTCCGTTTTCACTGGGGAAAAACAGCCTGTCGTTTTCTGAATCTATAAGCGGTGAAGCGTCTGCGTGCCACAGTGACCTTAAGGCAAAGCCATCGTTATTTCCGAATGTGTGCAGCACAGTGCCGTCAATGAGGCTGATAATGAAGATTCGTGCTGCTCCATGGGCACTTTCGTAGCCTGCGCCGACGTAAAGCAGGGGATACCCACGAGGGTCAATAGCTCCGGTGCCTTTTAGTACAAAGCCTATGTTGAGTCTGTCTCTGGTGTCTCGTCCGGTGGTGAGTTCCAGAAAATAGATAAAGCCGTCCATAGCCGGATATATGACTTCAACGAGTTCTTCTTCCTCTCTCGCCCAATCGTGCATACTCGTCATTATAGCTCGTGTTTCGCGAGGCCAGCGTACAATCAGCGGCTGACCTGACCAGCCGTGTCCTGTCCAGACAGTGCCGGTAGGTGCTGTGAGAACTCCGGTGTTGCGAGACCATCTTTCGCCAAAGGAGGCGTTACGAATATTTGCATATCCAAAAGATGCGCTGTCTCGAAAATTGTTTCCGCGAAAGGTTGTAATGCCTTCAATCAGAGCGTAGTCTTCTGAAAAGCCAAAATCAGTTTGTGGGTAGAGGAGAAAGTCTTCAGGGGTTGCGCCTCCCGCATTAATGCCGTGTAGGGCAATCATGATGTCGGGGTCTGTGTTTTCGGTGGCGTGAGGGTTAAACGGCATTAACAGCGGCGGCCTGGTAAATGCTTCATCTTCGTCCTCGGGCAAAGGGTCAAAGTCCATACCGTAAAGCGGGTCGTCTTCGAGGATTCTGTCCGGTTCCGGCTTCGGCTCCGGTTCTTCTTCTTGATAGTTGTCATCAGGCAAATTATCCGGCGGGTCAATCTGCGGCTGATTTTGAATATAGCCGGGCTCTGCGAATCTGAAAGTCACCGAACCATCGGCTAAGACTACCTCGCATGCTGTAGGCATAACCAATAATACGGTGAATAATGTTAGAAATGTAATTTTAGTTATGGTTTTACGTTGTTTCATGTTTGTCTTTCCCGCTCGGGCATTTTAAATAGCGCAATGATGCCCTTTACTCGAAATGGATGTGGCTGTTAATGTGTTCGCTGCAGAAGCAGTGATATCCATTGCAATGTGAGCAATAACGAAATTCCATATTCGGATATTCTGTGTCAGTTTTTCCGCATACGGCGCACTTATGCCTATACGGTTTGTCTGCAAGGTCTTTTTTTGCTTTTTTCGCGGCTTGCCGGAAGTTTATTGTTTGTGGTGAGCTTTTTGCCGCCAGTGGTCGCAGGTTTGAAAGCAGGTCGTTTCCGCATATGAGGAAGAAGTTCAAAAATGCAACAAGCGGCAGTAATGATGAAATGAATTGTCCCGCAAATATGCCTGCGAGGATTGAGTATGTGAAAAATACTGCATTGGCAATTGCTACCCATTTTATTTTGATTGGGATTATCAAAAACAGCCTGATTGTGAAATCCGGGAATAAAACGGCAAAAGCAAAGAACATGGAAAGGTTCAGGAACATTGGGTTTAGAAAGAATACTGCGCCGAAGAGCAGCCACACTATAAGTCCGTAGAGTACATTTAGCAATATGCCGAACAGGTAGTATATGGTGAATTTACCGACTCCCCATTCACGTTCAAGTGTGCTGCCGATGAAGTAGTAAAAGTATAGCATTAGTGCTGTGAAGAATATGCCCAATCCGGGCGCTGCTCCGGCTCCCGCTCCGGCAGGCATGACAATCCATGTGATAAGTCTCCAGATTTGTCCCTGAAAGATGAGTCCGGGGTGAAAAACTAGGATGTTGTGAAGTCCTGTTCCTCCTACCAAAAAGACAATTCCGGTCGCTATGACTATGTATAGCATAAGCCTCGGGACTCCGAAACCCCGGTGCTTATTGCAAAATCTGTCTATTGCTCGATTAAGTGATTTCAAAGCAGCAACAGCCCCCTTTTGTAAGCATTGATATATATTCTAACACAAGATAATGTGTTTTGCTATAGAAATTATGGAAAATATTGCAGAGAATGTTGGTAGTCGTTACAGGTTTTGCTTGACATCGCTTTGTGGATTACGTACACTTACAGTGTAGAGGGTACACTCGTTGAAGTGTAAATCAACAGGGATAGGAAATGATGTTAAGATGAGCAAGTTATCATTTAAAACGTTTTGTATAGAAAAATATGCAGACTATAAATCAATGCCAAGCAATGAAGTATTTAAGCTATTTGAGGAAAACAGCGTTATAGAAATGATTGACCGTGATTATGAGGTTTTGCACGGATTTGGATTTGACTATATAGTACGTGATATTGACACAATGATTTATGGAGAAAAAGCATGATTATTTATCATGGAGGAACTGATGTCGTAGAAGCTCCTCGGATAATCAGTGCGTATACAGGTCGAGATTTCGGTGCCGGTTTTTATACTACTGATATTCGTGAGCAAGCAGTAAGATGGGCAAAAAGACAAGCAAGGTATAGAAAGAAACCTGACGCAATCGTAAATACGTACAATCTTGACGATAAAGCTTTTTTGTCTTTAGCAACAAAAAACTTTGAAGACTATACAATAGAGTGGTTAAATTTCGTTGTTGCTTGTCGGCACGATATTGCCTTTAAACATGAGTATGACATAGTTATTGGGAAAATTGCCGACGATGATGTAGGAGAAACGATTCAAGCAGTTGTGGATGGTTTGACATCACAGGAATTTGCTTTATCAAAACTTGTTTTTATGCATGCAAACAATCAAATATGTTTTTCTACCGATAAAGCATTAAAATATTTGGCATTTATTTCAGCAGAGAGGGTGGGTTAGTTTGTCACATGGCACCATAAGGGCAGCAACATTGCCTGAGATTATAAGGCTTATTACAGTTCAATATGGCGTAAGCGAGAATGAGGCACTGAAAATGTTCTATGAGTCTCATATTGGTGCATGTTACGCAGACGATGATAGCGGGCTTTACGGGCAAAGTGCGTTATATGTTTTTTCGTTGCTTAAAGAGGAAAATGCAGATATTTCTTGAAGTCCAGATGCACCATGCCACAAAGTTTATGGACAATTACAATAGTTGGGCTTGTGGGGCGGCCATTGGTCGTCTGTTTATCTTGTGACAACACGCTACAAAAAATTTGCGGGTTTTGCTAAATAATACTTGCATTTCTATTCCGTGTGTGCTAGTATACTTTGGCGTGTTTAGTTTTATGAATTTTGGAGGATGATAGCTATGGACTTGATTAAGTCGCTCAGCGAAGAATATATGAAGCCTGATCTTCCGCCGATGAATGTCGGTGATACTGTCAGGGTTACTGTTCGCGTTAAAGAGGGCAACCGCGAGAGAAATCAAGCGTTTGAGGGCACTCTTATTGCCAAGAAAAATGGTGGTATCAGCGAGACAATTACCGTAAGGCGCATATCTTATAATGTCGGCTGCGAGAAAGTTTTTCCGGTACATTCACCGACAATTGTATCTGTCGAAACAGTCAGATATGGTAAAGTCAGAAGAGCAAAGCTCTATTATCTCAGGGATAAGATTGGCAAGAAAGCCAAGGTTAAAGAACGCATTAAAAGAGGGGCATAGGGCACAAACCCTGCCCCCTTTTTCATCTTGGTGTGCATTACTTTACTACTCTGTCAATAAAGTGCTTAAAGGAATGGCTTATGGACTATGCAAAAAACGCAACGGGCGATGCAACTGTGGAGCAGAGTCATGAAGATATGGCTGTTAAGGTTCGCATGGAGCTCTATGATTGGATACAAACAATTCTTACGGCATTGATTGTAGGTGTCATGCTTTTCATGTTTGTCGGTAACCAAATCAGTGTTGACGGCGTTTCTATGGAGCGCACTTTGATACATGGCGACAGAGTAATTATATCAAAACTCTTTTATACACCGCGTAACGGCGATGTTATTGTTTTTTATTCACCTACCGAAAGGTTTGATGGAGTTCCGCTTGTAAAACGGATAATTGCAACACCCGGGCAAGAGATTGACATCAATTTCGAATATAATCGTGTTTATATTGACGGAGTTTTGCTTGATGAGCCTTATGCACACACCACGACTACCGACAGGTATAACTTTGCAGGTCCGCTAACTATCCCTGCCGGTTATGTTTTCGTTTTGGGTGATCACAGAGAGAATTCCATAGACAGCAGGTGCAATTCCATTGGTCTGGTTGACGACAGACACATTCTGGGCAGAGTGCTTATGATTATGATTCCCGGCATCGACAGAAGTGGCGAGAGGGACTGGAGTCGCTTCGGAGCATTAAGTTAGCGAGGTCTCGATATGAGTGAGGCTATGAACATCCAGTGGTATCCCGGGCATATGACAAAGGCTCGAAGGATGATTTTGGAAAACACAAAACTTATTGATGCTGTTTGTGAGGTTGTAGACGCTCGTATTCCTTATTCAAGCCGCAATCCTGATTTAGACGAAATGACACCCGATAAGCCTCGTATTGTCGTGCTCAATCGGGTAGACCAGGCTGATGTGTCGAGTACAAGAAAATGGGCGGCTTTTTTTAGAAGTTCCGGGGCTTTGGTTACCCTGACAGATAGTAAGAGCGGTAAAGGTGTCGGTGGTCTGCACTCTGCGGTGCGGACTCTTTTAGAGCAAAAAATTGAGAAAAACAGGCAAAAAGGTCAGCCGGGGAAAAAGCTTCGCCTCATGGTTGTAGGGATTCCGAATGTTGGGAAGTCTTCGTTCATAAATAGGCTTGCTGGGCGAAAGGCTGCACATACTTCCGACAGACCGGGTGTTACGCGGGGGAAGCAGTGGATTAGCCTTGGGGATGAGATTGAATTGCTGGATACTCCCGGTGTGCTCTGGCCAAAGTTTGAGGATCAAACTGTCGCTGAAAACCTTGCGTTTACAGGTGCCATCCGAGATGCAATTTTGGACATTCAAACTCTTGCGGCGAATCTTATGACGAGGCTCTGTCAAAATTATTTTGAGCGGTTGACTGAGCGGTATAAGATTCCTGCGGGTTCGGATATGAGTGGGTTTGAGCTTTTGGAGTTTGCGGCAAGGAAGCGTGGTTTTTTGATTTCCGGCGGAGAGGCTGATATTGAGCGCATGGCTATAATTTTGCTTGATGAGTTTCGCGGTGGTAAACTGGGAAGAATCACTTTGGAAAATGTGCAGAACATATAATTATGAGGTTGAGTTATGGATTCTTGGAGCATAGAAGATGAGGTGAGAACTCAGGGCTACACTGCGATATGCGGTGTAGATGAGGCCGGGAGAGGTCCTTTGGCGGGTAATGTTTTTGCTGCTGCCGTGATTTTGCCTTTTGGCGTTCAGATTGCTCATCTTGCTGATTCAAAGAAGCTTTCCGAAAGGAGGCGATATGAACTTTTTGATGTCATAAAGGAGCTGGCAGTGTCGTACTCGATTGGTTTCGCTGATGTAGATGAAATTGAGAAATTCAATATTTTAGGTGCCACTTTTTTAGCGATGAACAGGGCGATTGAGGGGCTTAATACTCCTGCGGATATCGCACTTATCGACGGTAATCAGGTTTACGGGATTAAGCACAACTGCAAGGCTGTGGTCGGCGGTGACGAAAAATCAGCGACAATAGCTGCTGCGTCGATTCTGGCAAAGGTTTCGAGAGATCGTTATATGATTGAAATGGCTGAGAGGTTTCCGCAGTATGATTTTCACAAGCACAAAGGTTACGGCACGATACTTCATTTCGAAAAGTTAAAGATATTTGGTCTATCAGAAATTCACAGACCTTCGTTTTTGAAAAAATATAATTTTAATGACTAGTATTTCAAATATGTTACACCGGAGGTAAGGGGCATTTATGAATACATTGTCGCATGGTAAGTGGGGAGAAGAAGTTGCTTTAAATTATCTTTTGGCTAAGGGGTATACTTGTGTTTCGACGCATATCCGGTCACGTTTTGGTGAAATTGATTTGGCTGTCAAGGATAAGGAGTTTATTGTGTTTGCCGAGGTTAAAACAAGGAAAAACAGCAATTTTGCACAGGCTCGTGAGTTTGTAACAAAGAGTAAGCAGAAAAAAATAACAGCTACTGCAAATTTTTGGCTCAGCAGGTATAAAACCAAGTTGCAGCCACGTTTTGATGTAATAGAGGTCTATGCGCCGGATGGTGAGGAGACTATAAATCCGGAAATCATACACATAGAAAATGCTTTTGGAGCGTGAAAGGTAAGCAGCTCTTATGCTGTTTACGGAGTAAATTACATATTATCTGCGGAAGTAACAGGAGGCACCTAAAATGGCACTTTATGCGATAGGAGATTTACATCTTTCGCTCGGAACAGATAAGCCTATGGATGTGTTTGGCGGCGGTTGGGTGGATTATACCGATAAGTTGATAGAGGGTTTTAGTTCGCTCAGTGCAGATGATGTGTGTGTGCTCTGCGGTGATATTTCCTGGGGCATGTCGTTGGAGGAGAGTCTTTCCGATTTTTTGTTTATTGACCGTTTGCCCGGAAAGAAAATAATTCTAAAGGGTAATCATGACTACTGGTGGGCGACTGCGGCGAAAATGGAGAGCTTTTTTTCGGCTAACGGCATCACAAGTATTGAAATATTACATAATAATTGTTATTATTGTGATGGTGTAGCAATTTGCGGAACACGCGGCTGGCTTGGCGATGAGCAACTTGGTGTCGAGCAAAACGCTAAAATTTACTCCCGGGAAACAACCAGACTTCGCGCTTCACTACTGTCTGCAAAAAATGCCGACGTAAAAATCTGCTTTTTTCATTATCCTGTGCGTTTTAAGAATATCGTTTGTCATGAGCTTATTTCTGTGATGGATGAGTTTGGGGTTAAGAGCTGTTTTTACGGTCATTTGCACGGTGAGGGTCATCGTTTGGCTGTGCGCGGATTGGTTGATGGGATTAACTATGAAATTGTTTCGGCTGATTTTGTAGATTTTGTGCCTCGGAAGGTGAGCTATTAAGACTATGAACAATAACTACGGTAAGGCAACTATAACGATTCTTATACTGGGCATCCTTATCCTTCTTGCTCTTGTGCCCTGGTTTTTCGTTATAACTAATTTTTTTGGACTTGACCTTTTCAGCGGTGGGGATGACGATGATTATTATTATGGAGAGAATCCGCCTATAGTAGGTGATTCTGAGCAAATTCCATACGACCCTCCCGATGAGAACAATGATGGTGCAGTCGATGATTATCCGGATGAGCCTCCCGATGTGCCGGAGGTGCCTGACTATTCCGGCGGGAATCCCAGCCGGGGTGAGGATGACCCTGCTGCTAATGTCGAAATGGTAGTAAGGCAACTGTCGGCGGAGCACCCCGAAATCTACGATGAGCTCACAAGGCTTGCTACCGAGCATAATGCTGTTTCGGCGGCGCTTGTCGTTTTTGACGGCAATATCGGTGAATATTATACTTTTGAGTTTGGTTTTGCGGACAGGGATGCCAGGCGCAGGGTGGATGTTGATACTCGTTTCCGTGTTGCTTCACTCACAAAGCTGGTAACTGCGATTGCTGTTTTGACTCTTTACGATGATGGTCTTATTGATTTAGATGTTGATATTTCACGCTACTTTGGGTTTGAGGTCAGAAATTCGAATTTTCCGGAGACTCCTATAACGGCACGTATGTTGTTGCAGCATACTTCGTCGCTTTTTGATTCGGGCGCTTTTCAGGTGTCTCGCGATAGGGGTTCGTCGGATTCTGTGCGTGTGCTTTTGGAGCGCGGTACTTCTTTTCGCAGAAATCAGCCCGGCTCAACTTTTGAGTATTCAAATTTCGGATATGCTGTTTTGAGTGCTCTGGCTGAAAGGGTGACGGGTAAGACTTTGGATGCCCTTGCTCGTGAGGTCATTTTTGAGCCGCTTGGTATAGATGCTGCGTATGTTGCTGAGAATTTGCAAGATACGGAGAATATTGCGGTTATCTATAATGATTCGCATGGAGTTACTCGTACTGTTCAGTCTCAGCTGAATGTGCGTGAGACGGGTACTCCGGGTCATGATCTTCATCTTGCGCAGGGGAATCTCTATATAAGTCTTATTGATTATGCCCGTATTTTGGCAATGCTTGGCAATGGCGGTAGTTTGGATGGTGTCAGAATTTTATCTTCTGCGGCTGTCAGGGAGATGCATAATGCCGATGTTGAGGGTCGTTCTTATGCGCAGGGGCTTGCTACACGGTTTTCAGTCGGTGATTTCATCAGCGGAGAGGGGTTTTTCTGGCATACCGGCAGCGCTTATGGTACTTTTGCTCAATATGTGTATCATGAGGATAGAAATCAAGGGGTCGTGGTTGTTACTGTCGGTGCTTCAATTTCGCGTCTGGCAAATGGCATGGTAGATGTTTGCACTTATATGGCACGAGCGGCTTTACGCATTTTTGGCTTTGCCGGACCGGATCAGCCTTACGAAGTTGACCACGAATATTACGACGGAGACTAGTTTTCTTCCGCATCCCCGCAGCTAGTGTGCAATTTGTTCCGCTTTTTTGCGAGTCTGCCTCACGGCAAGGTATGTAAAATATATTTTTTCGGCGGCCAACGGTCTCGTCGCCATTGTTCCGCCGAAAAAAATATTTCACACACCTTGCCGCCTCACTTTCGTAAAAAAGACTTCACAAATTGCACACTAGCTGCTACATTTGGGCAATTTGCCATATTGATAATAATGCATATGTTTATGCATTATTGAACTTTTTGTGAATGAAATTTTAGTTTCTGCGCTTGTTTTCGACTATCTTGTGCCTGGCAGAGTCGGCGAGCACTATATATTGTGCAATCCTGTAATTTCAAGGCTTTGAGCCTTGTTTTTTTTGAAAAAACTTAACTTTTCCCTTGACTTTATCAAAATATGTCGATATAATCGAGTGCAGGAAAGTGGTGAATAGTGGAGCGAAATGTTGAATAATCCCACAAAATTATGGAGAGGAGGAATAACCGATGACCGGTAACTTTGAGCATAAAGTAGATGCTAAAGGTCGTTTATTTATTCCTTCTTCTTTGCGTGCGGATTTGGGCGAGGTGTTCCATGTTACAATTTCCGTTGAAGATTGTCTCACCGCATATTCAAATGAGAGCTGGGAGCGTTTTCTTGAAAAGGTAAAATCTATGCCTATGCGCAAGCAGACTAAAATGCGTCCTTTTTTCTCGAATGCAAACAAATGTGAGCTTGATAGCCAAGGGCGTTTTCTGCTTCCGCAAAAACTGCGTGATAGGATTGGTCTTGTCAAAGATGCAACTATAGTTGGTGCGGGGCCGTTTGTGCAGATATGGAATTCCGAAACATTTAAGCGTGTTGATGCGCTTGAAACTTTGGCTGAAAATCTTGGCGAAGTTATGGATGAGTTAGACTTTTAGAGGTATTTGCCCGTGAAACATTTGCCGGTTTTGCTCAGTGAGAGCATAGATTATCTCAGTATTGTGCCTGATGGTATTTATGTAGACGGCACTTTAGGCAGAGGAGGGCATACGGCGGAAATTGCTCGTCGGCTGATTTCTGGGAGGCTCATAGCGATTGATGCGGATGCGGAAGCTATAGAGGAGGCGGGACGGCTTACGGCGGGTTTTGGAGATAAGGTAATTTTTATCCATGATAATTTTAGAAATTTAGCAAATATCTTAAGCGGTTTGGGTTTTGACTCGGTCCACGGTATGATTTTTGATCTTGGTGTTTCGTCGCCACAGCTTGATGATGTGTCTCGCGGGTTTTCATATATGCAGGATTCGAAACTCGATATGCGCATGGATAGGAGGAACTCACGTATGGCTCACAATATTGTTAATGACCTGAGTGAGGAGAATCTCAGAAAAATCTTTTTTGAGTATGGCGAGGAAAGGTATAGCAGGCAGATAGCGCGGAAAATCGCAGCCGAGCGCAAAAAATCCATAATTGAAACGACAGGTCAGCTCAGCGATATAATATTTTCTGCAATTCCTGCACAGGCGAGGCGCGAGAATCAGCATCCGGCAAAGCGTGTTTTTCAGGCAATCAGAATTGCCGTAAATGATGAGCTTGGTTCGGTAGAGCAGGTGCTCAAAGATGCTCCGGGTTTGTTAAGACCGGAAGGCAGGTTGTGTGTTATAAGTTTTCATTCGCTGGAAGATAGGTTGGTAAAAAATTCTTTTAGGGAACATTCTGAGGGTTGTACATGTTCAAAGAAGCTTCCGGTATGTGTTTGCGGCAAAAGCCCGGTTCTTAAAATAGTCACGAAAAAGCCGATAGTTGCAAGCGATGGTGAGATTGAGATAAATCCTCGTGCGAGGAGTGCTAAACTGAGAGTTGCCGAGCGTTTGGCATGAGTGTTGTTTCACGTGTTGCTTTGTGTTTGTAGATTTTTTGAAAGGAATGGTCTTTTATGTCAGGTCATGTAAAAACATTAAACTACTATAATCCCTCTGCTACTGCTCCGGCGCAAACTGTCGAGGCTATGATGGATGCCGAGGCTATGCGTTCTCATGATTCTTTGGGTGAAAGTCAGGATAAGGTTGCTCCAAAGAGGCGCGTGCGGAGGAAGAAAGCTGCGGTTGAGTTAAAGGCTCCGTCGGGTATTTCTGTGCTTGCGGTTTTCGGGACTATTTTGGTCGCCGGGCTTATGATTTTGTCTATTTTAGCGCAAATCAATTATAACGAAGCTGCCATAGAGACTGCCAGGCTCAGTGTTGAGGTCAGGCGGCTTAATGAGACGCACAGGGCTCTTTCGCTTGCGTTTGAGAGCAGCATAAATATCCGCGAGATTGAGCGCATTGCGAGAGATGAACTGGGTATGTCAAGACCTGATGCTACTCAGGTTATAACGTTAAATACGCGTCCCCGTGACAGAGCGTTTGTGGTTATGCCTGAATATGAGGATGAGCAGGGTGGTTTCATTTATTTTATAACAACGCTTTTTGATTATTTTCGTAGTGATTAGTTTGAGAAAATTCATGTTTTTTATATCTGCAAAAGTGTTTTTTGCTTTCGCTTAAAATTTTCTTGGAAGGAGTGGTGATATGTCAGGTGGCATGAAAGTTGAACAACGTGGCGGTAACAGGGCAAGGCCGGGTGCTGATGCTCGAAAACGTTATGGCAAAAACAGTTCGCAGCAAGCGGTGTCAAAACCTCTGTTGTTTCGTACTTTGTTTTTGCTTGCTGTCTGTGGTATTGTCGCTTTTGTTGTCCTTGCGGTGAGGCTCTATGATATTCAGATTGTCAATAATTCTTATTTCACAGCTCGGTCGCTGAGTGGTCAGCTGCGCCAGACGACGCTTCCTGCGTCACGCGGTACTATTTTTGATTCCGGCGGAAGAATTCTTGCTATGAGCGGTTCTGTCGAAAATGTTTTTATCAGTCCTCTTGAAATGGCTTTGGAGGAGCAGGATATCAGGTTTGTTGCTGAGGGTTTGTCTTATTTACTCGGTGTGGATATCGGATTTGTCATTGAGAGGGCGTCACGGACGGCTTCGCAGTATCAGGTTATCAAGCCTCGGGTGAGTGCTGACGAGGCTCAGCGTGTCCGTCAGTTTATTCGTGACCATAATATCAGGGGTGTTCATTTTGAGCCTGCTCAGATGAGGTTTTATCCTAATGATGCGCTTGCCAGTCAGGTGCTTGGGTTTGTTGGGACTGATGATGTCGGGCTTGATGGGATGGAGCAACGGTTTAACAGGGAGTTAACGGGTGTAGATGGTAGAATGATAAGGCTTACAAATGCAAGGGGTAGCGATTTGATGTTGTCGGGTTTTGGTGATTATCATCCGGCTCGGCACGGCAATGATATTACTCTTACTATTAATTTGTCGATTCAGCATTATGTTGAGAAGCATCTTGCTCAGGCTGTAATTGATTATGATGTGCAAAATGGTGCTGTTGCTATTGCTATGGATCCTCGAACCGGTGAGATTCTCGCCATTGCAAATTATCCGACTTTTGATCCGAACAATTTCTTAAGGCTTAGTGATTCTGCTATGGAGTCTTTGAGTGGTATTGAGGATGAGGAGGAATTTCGGGAGGCGTATCGCAATGCGCAGTTTGAGATGTGGCGAAACAGGGCTTTGACGGATACTTATGAGCCGGGTTCGGTGTTTAAGATGATTACTTTTGCTATGGGGCTGGAGGAAAATGTGGGTAGACCTGATACGTTGTTTTCTTGTCATGGTAGTATTGGGGTTCGGCTTTTTGATGGTGAGTCTATTCGGCATTGTCACAATAGGTGGGGTCATGGGTCTTTGACGATGAATGAGGCTATGTACAGGTCTTGTAATGTTGCCAGTATTGATATCGGTTTGCGTGTCGGGGCAAGGACTTTTTACCACTATATTGAGGCTTTTGGGCTTTTTGACAGAACGGGTCTTGACAATGCTATTGAGGGTCGCAGTTTGTGGTGGAGCGAGAGTGCGTTTTTTGATTGGCAAAATCATACTCAGTTGGCTTCTGCTTCTTTTGGTCAGACGTTCAGGATAACTCCGATTCAGATGATTACTGCTGCTGCGGCGACTATTAACGGTGGTTATTTGATGCAGCCTTTTATGGTCAGGCAGGTGGCTGATAGTGATGGTAATCTTATTGAGGTTAATGAGCCTACGTTGGTTCGGCAGGTTATAAGCAATGAGACTTCGGCGGCTATGAGGACGATGCTTGAGGGTTCTGTTACTGAGGGTACCGGCAGAAATGCGCAGGTCAGGGGTTTCAGAATTGGTGGTAAGACCGGGACGTCGGAAAATGTTGAGCAGTTGGCTCTCCGGGGTGAGGATGATACTTCCGATAAGGATTATATTGTGTCTTTTCTCGGTTTTGCTCCTGCTGATGATCCTCAGATTGTTATTCTTGTTCTTCTCGATACGCCCAGTCATGAGACGGGTATTCGTATAACCGGTGGTACTATGGCGGCTCCTGTTGTCGGTAAGATGTTGGCTGATATTTTGCCTATGAGTTTGGGTATCATGCCTGTGTTTACTGAGGCGGATTTGCCTGATATTAATCTTCATGTTCCTCGTTTGTCGGGTAGAGATATTGAGTCTGCTGTTGGTGTTCTTTCGGCAAGTGGGTTTAGTTATAGGGTTGTTGGTAGCGGCAGTGTGGTTACGGGTCAGATGCCTACGCCAAATGCTTATATTGCTTCGGGTACTGAGGTTATCATTTATGCCGGTGAGGAGGTGCCTCGTGATATGGTTACGGTTCCTCATCTTGGTGATATGTCTTATTCCGAGGCTCGAAATGCTCTTGCGGGTCGTGGGCTCTTTATCAGGACGGCGGGTATTCCACGGACGGACAGCCGTGCCAGGGTTTCTGTTCAGTCAATCAGTGCGGGGCGGGAAGTGCAGTTTGGTGCTGTTGTTGAGGTCACTTTGATTAACCCTGAGGCTTCTGAGCAGTAGCTTGGCATGTGTTTTCATTGCGCTCCCCTGAACTCCCTCGCACTCCCTCGCATCCTCCGAATTTCCCGCAGATAACATACGATTTGCTCCGCTTTTTTGCGAGCCAGCGATATCGTCATCACTGTTCTCGCAAAAAAGACTCCGCAAACCGTATATTATCTGCTAGCTTATGCGAGACCGCGTATTTGTTATCACTGCTGCTTACAAAAAGACTCCGCAAACTGCATATTATCTGCTCGCTTGGTGGGGATCTATCTTGAACCTTATATTATTTTGATAGGATTTATATCAATGAAATTAAAAGACTTGACTCAAAATTTGAATATAATCAGTATGAATGCTGACGCCGAAATGGATATTAGCGGTGTGGCTTATGATTCTCGTAATGTTCTTGCGGGGGAATTGTTTATTGCTATTAAAGGCTTTGCCAGTGATGGGCATGACTTTATTGATGATGTGCTCCGCAAAGGTGCTGCTTGTATAATTTGTGAAAAACCTTTAGATAAATCTATTCCGCATATCGTTACTGAAAGTTCTCGAAAAGCTCTTGCGGCAACGGCTGCTGCTTGGTTTGATTATCCTGCAAGAAAGCTTGGTGTTGTCGGTGTAACGGGTACTAACGGTAAGACTAGTGTTACAAACCTCATAAAGCATATAATCGAATCTTGTACAGGTAACAAAGTCGGGCTCATTGGTACAAATGGCAATTTTATCGGGGAGAGGGAATTGCCAACGCAGCTTACTACCCCTGAGTCTTATGAAATGCAAAAGATTCTTGAAAAGATGGTGCTTGAGGGTTGTTCTCATGTTGTTATGGAGGTTTCTTCTCATGCGCTTGCTTTGGATAGGGTTCACGGTATAGAGTTTGAGGTTGGGGTGTTTACAAATCTCAGTCCCGATCATTTGGATTTTCATGGGACTATGGATGAGTATGCAAGAGCTAAAGCACTTTTGTTTCCTATGTGTAAGAGTTCCGCTATAAATATTGATGATAGTTATTGTCGTGTGATGTTAGATTCTTGTACGGGTAATGTTATGTCTTATGGTATAGACAGCAGCACTGCGGATTTGGTGGGGAAGGATGTCAGGCTTTATGCGGATAGGTCGAAGTTTACGGTTTTTCTTGCTTCTAAAATTTGCAGAGCTGAGATAAATATTCCGGGTTTATTTTCTGTTTACAATGCTCTTTCTGCAATTGCTGCGGCGGCTTTACTTGGTTTTGATATAACTGTTACTGCACCTACTCTTTTGTCTTGCAGCGGAATTAAGGGTAGGGCTGAGGTTATGCAGCTCGGGAAAGAGTATACTGTAATTATTGATTATGCGCATACTCCTGATGCGCTTGAAAATATTATTAAAGCTGTCAGGGAAACTGCAAAGGGTAAAATATACACTTTGTTCGGTTGCGGAGGCGATAGAGATAAGGCAAAGCGTCCGCTTATGGGAGAGATCGCCACCCGGTTGTCTGATGATGTTGTTATCACAACAGATAATCCTCGAACGGAGGAGCCTGAGAGTATTATTAATGAAATCGTTGCAGGTATAGGCGATTCGGTTACGCCTTATACGGTAATTGTTAATCGAAAAGAGGCAATTTGTCAGACTCTTGATAGATTGAGTAAGTCAGATGTTTTAATTCTTGCCGGAAAGGGTCATGAGACTTATCAGATTATTGGTACGACTAAGATTGATTTTGATGATAGGGAAGTTGTGACAGGGCATTTGAAGTCTAAGCGTATTGAGAGCAGAAAGATAGTAGTCGAAGATTTAGATTAGGGGTATGTATTATGGTTGCAACTTTCATAATTTCATTATCTGTCTCAGCTATTATCTGTGCGGTTGTCGGAAAGTTCCTTATTCCGTATCTGCGTAAGGTTAAGGCGGGTCAGTCGATTCGCGAGGATGGGCCTGTTTGGCACAAGAGTAAGCAGGGAACTCCGACCATGGGTGGTTTGATGTTTATAGCCGGCATCTTTGCGGTGACTTTTACTGTCGGTTTTTCTGAGATTGTTTCAGGTAATCTTGCGGGTGTTTTTATTCTTGTGTTTGCTTTGATTTTTGCTCTTGTCGGTTTTTTGGATGATTATGAGAAGTTAAAGAAGAAACAAAATCTCGGGCTTCGAGCTAAACATAAATTTGCGTTACAGCTTATTGTTGCCATTGGTTTTATATTGATAATGCAATATACAGATTATATTTCTTTTGACTTGTACATTCCTTTTGTTAATACATATATTCACGTTCCTCCTGTTTTGTATTATGTGTTTGCTTCTTTTGTAATTGTCGGAACGGTTAATTCGGTAAATCTTACTGATGGTACAGATGGTCTTTCTTCGGGTGTTACAATCCCGGTAAGTGCTTTTTTTACAATAGTGGCTTTCATGTGGGGTGAGGTTGCAATCGGCATTGTCGCTGCTGCTGTTACGGGTGGGTTAATCGCATTTTTGTTTTTTAATTTTCATCCTGCCAAGGTTTTTATGGGTGATACGGGGTCGATGTTTTTGGGTGGAATTGTCTGTGCTTTGGCGTTTGCTTTAGATATGCCGCTGATTCTTGTGACTATCGGTTTTGTGTATTTTGTTGAGGCGTTGTCGGTTATAATTCAGGTGTCACATTTTAAGCTTACTAAGGGTAAAAGAGTGTTTAAGATGGCTCCGATTCATCATCACTTTGAAATGTGCGGCTGGAATGAATATAAGGTTTTTGCCGTGTTTACCACTGTTTCTGTTTTCTTCGCTGTAATTTCATATTTTGGTGTTTTCCAGAGAATTTAGTTAACAGATGTGAAATTATGTACAATATGACCTTTACTTTTAGGAGTCGTTTTGCGACTTGGAAGTATCAGAAAGGAATGTTCATATAATGAACAAGAAAAAATCTGCAGACAATTTTTATGATCAAGACTTTCCACGGCTTGGTATCGGTGAAGATGATTTTATCGTATGGCAAGACCGTAATCTGTCTGATGAACTCATAAAGCCCAAGGAAAAATCTCCCGGGATGGATAAGCCTTTTCTTGTCATTTCGCTTGTTTTGCTCATTATCGGTCTCATCATGGTGCTTTCTGCGAGTTTTGCGCGTGGGTTTTATTTGCAGAGTCAGCCGCTCAGACTTTTTATGCGTCAGTCTGCTTTTGCTGTGACAGGAGTTGCTATAATGCTGGTTACTTCGCGCATAAGCATAAAAATTATCAGTCGTTTTTCCATGCAATTGCTTTTGGCTTCAATCATCATGCTTGTTTTAGTTCCTTTCATAGGTATAAGAAGCGGCGGAGCAACGAGGTGGCTTGGGGTTGGCGGAGAACATGGGTTTTTCTCGTTTCAACCGTCTGAAATTGCAAAGTTGGGTATTATTTTAGGTTTTGCGCAGATGGCGTGTAAAATAGGTCATAATCGGATGAAAACTTTTAAGTTCGGGGTTGTACCTTTTGCGATTGTGACGGGCATAATTATTGTTTTTCTCAGACTTCAGCCGCATCTCTCGGCAATTATTATAATCACTGCGATTACAGCGATTATGATGTTTGCAGGTGGCACAAGGCTCAGGTGGTTTATGATTGCCATTGCCATTTTGGTTGCTATGGTCAGCGGTTTTATTTTCTTTCAATTACGTGCTTACAATCCGAACCTTGAAATGCAAGACGTTACGGCGGAAACAATTCGGACAGGTGTTGATATGAGGTTTCTCGGGCATGGTAACAGGCGCATTAATGCATGGCTCAATCCTGATGACAACCCGCTTGGCGACGGATTTCAAATTCGCCAGTCGCTGAATGCTGTCGGCTCGGGTGGTCTTTTGGGTCAAGGTCTCGGACAGAGCAGACAAAAACATTTATATCTGCCGGAGGAGCATAACGACTATATTTTTGCGATTGTCAGCGAGGAACTCGGTTTTATCGGTGCTATGCTCATTTTAATGCTTTTTGCCTTGCTTGTCATTAGAGGCTATTGGCTGGCAATGAACGCTAATGATAAATATGGTTCTCTTATTACAATAGGCATAACAAGTTTGCTGGCACTCCAAGTATTTTTAAATGTTGCAGTTGTGACCAATCTGCTGCCTGCGACGGGTATATCACTTCCACTTTTTAGTTACGGCGGTACAGCTCTGTGGATTCAATTGACTCAGATAGGGTTAATCTTATCTGTATCACGAGAGATACCGGCACCAAAACCAAGTCCGGAGGAGAAAGGGAAAAGGGAGAAAGCGCTATGGCAAGACTCGGTAAAAAATTGATTAACAAAACTTCATCTATATACATAATTCTGGGGTGTGTTCTTATTGCGGTAATGACCCTTATTGGTACTAGTGTTTTTGTTAGGATTTTGGATATTGAGATTAGCGGTATTAGTGTATATACAAAAGAAGAAGTGCTTTTAGCTTCTCGTGTTTCCCATGGCGATAACTTAATGCGGCTCAATGCGCAGGCGGTTTCCCAAAACATCAGAACAGATCTTCCGTTTGTAAGGGATGTAGTAATAGAGCGCAGATTTCCCGATACTCTTTTAATAAAAATCGTCGAAAGCTTTCCCATTGCGTATATCATTTCTGAGGGTAATGCTTTGATACTGGACTCCGGCGGAAGGGTTTTGCAGAGGGGTGATTACAACACAGAAAATTTGATTGAGATTCGTGGAATTGGTGTAAGGGACGCTCCCATAGGGCAACAGTTAAGACCGGAACTGGGGGCGGAGACAAGGTTTCAGGATATGCAGGAGGTTCTTGTCGCTTTTGAGCGAGATGGTATTGCGGGTTATGTATCGCATCTTGATGTATCAAACATTCAGAACATACATTTTGGATATCGAGGTCTTTACAGAGTTATATTGGGAAATGCGGGAGATCTTCGGCAAAAGTTATACAACTTGGCAAATGCAGTTGGTATGATTGCACCGGATCGTCAGGGTATCCCGGGTAGTATTGATGTAAGCGACCCGTCAGGGGGGACTGTTTCAATAAATATTCCGCATGAAATACCACCGGAACAGCTGCCTGACAGCGAAGCAACAGCTCCCGGCCCGGACGAAGCTGATGCAGGGGCAGTGCCCGATGAAAACGGTCTTGACGGAAGCGCTGATGAACCCTGATTTTAGCAAACTGTAGCTCAAACTAGCATTATTGTAACCATTTTTGTAAGAAAAGTATTGACCTTGTGCAAAAAAACGGATAAAATAACGGATGGTATGCAAATTTCGAAACTATTGTTTTGAATAGTAGCAATATCAACAAAGGACTGTATTATGAGTAAAGATTTATTACAACTACAAATTGACAAATTAAATGTACTGGAGGATGATTACATGGCGGTTTCGATTGAAAATGCCCCTGACAACGTTGTTGTTATTAAGGTGGCAGGCGTCGGTGGAGCCGGATGCAACGTAGTCAACAGAATGGTTTCGGCAGGTACGCAAGGTGTCGAGTTTATTGCGATAAACACCGACAAGCCGGCACTTTCAGCATCAAATGCCGGCTCTAAGGTACAAATCGGCGAAAAGCTGACAATGGGTCAAGGTGCCGGATCCAGCCCTGATATTGGCAAGAAAGCTGCCGAGGAAAGCCGAAACAACGTTGCTAAAGCACTTGAGGATGCTGACATGGTTTTTATCGCCGGAGGCATGGGCGGTGGTACCGGAACCGGTGCTTCTCCCGTGGTTGCCGATATAGCAAGAGAGGCTCGCGCCCTCACAGTCGGCGTAGTCACAAAGCCCTTTAGCTTTGAGGGAAGAAGGCGTATGGAGCAAGCGGAAGAGGGCATTAAGAACCTTCTTGCCAAGGTTGATTCACTGCTTGTTATTCCAAACGACAGGCTCAAAGCGGTTTCTGACAATAAACTCACATTTGCAAATGCATTTGAGATTGCTGACAGTGTCCTCCAGCAAGCTGTTATAAGTATTTCTGAGCTTATTAAGAAAACAGGCTTTATCAATCTTGATTTTGCCGATGTCACTACTATTATGAAAGATGCCGGATTTGCGCATATGGGTGTCGGTCATGCGGCAGGCAAAGGCAAAGCTGAGGAAGCGGCACGAGCCGCAGTTACAAGTCCTCTTATGGAAACATCAATCAACGGTGCCCGCGGCGTTCTGGTGAGTATAACAGGGTCTGACGATGTAGACCTCGACGATGTGGAGCTTGCTGCAAGCATTGTTTCAAAAGCTGCTCACCCTGATGCAAACATTATATTCGGTGCTTCATTTGACGAAGATATGGAAGATGAAATAAGAGTCGTCGTCATTGCAACACGATTTGACAGTATGCCCGCCACCATAGCGGATACCGAAGTTGCAAGTGTAAAATCGCCCTCTATGTTTACCGATTCATATATCTCTCAGAAAGTTGATGACGCTATCGGTTCTGAGGTTGAAGTTGAAGTTGCACCCGCCGCCCCTCCGCCTCCTCCACCTCCGGCGGCAGAGGAAGACCCGTTTGATACAATCTTCAAGATTTTTAATTCTAAGTAACCCATATATTAATTTTCAGGCGGCGAGGAACGCGAAAAGCGAGTCTTCGCCGCTGTTTAGAAGTGACAAGCCGAACCTTGCAGATGATATACACTTTTTAACTGTGCGTTATCTGCCGGTCTGCGACTTGTAACGTTTAGGATTTAAAGTGGAGTGCTTGTTTTTGTGAGGAGAGTTTTTTCTGTTACAAAGGACATAGTCAGGGCATGTATCAACAAGCCTATTGCGCGTAGTGCGGCGGCGTTATCGTACTACCTGACTCTTTCTATTTTTCCTTTTTTAATCTGCGTAACCGTAATTTTAGGCTTGCTCAACATTCAGGACACAGATGCATTTGCGCTACTGGAGGGAGTCATACCGGAAGCTGCGTTTTCTGCGCTTTCCGACTATCTTGCATATATCGGAGAGAATAGGTCGGATCTCATGTTTGGTATCGGGATTACGGCAATGATTACCTCGTCTTCTGCAGCGTTTCGCTCTTTTCTCGGAATAACGGGCGAGCTGCAAGGCAAGATGCGGTTTTCCGGTTTTGGCGGCTTTTTAATCAGTTTTGTGTTCTCTTTGATGTTTCTTGCTGCCATATATGTTTCGGCATTTGTGATTTTATCCGGTGAATGGCTTATGTACCTTTTGGAGATGCATCTCGGCATTGGCGAGATTTCACTGTTCTGGCGCTTATTCAGGTTTGTGCTTTTATTTATGATGATGTTTGTTGTCATTTTTAGTGTTTACCTGATTTCCGCTCCAAAAAACACAAGCCGCATGTCCCGTTTGCCGGGCGCTCTTTGTGCGTCTTTTGTACTCGTTGGTGCAAGTGTGGGGTTTTCGCAGCTCATTACGGTATCTATGCGTTATGAGATTTTATATGGTTCTCTCGCTTCTTTCGTTATCTTGATGGTATGGCTCTATATTTGCTCTTTGATATTAATTGTGGCAAATGTTATGAATATTTCTATTGCGAAACACAGAAAAGAAACGGATGTGAATGACTCTGAACAACTTTTTAATGCCGAAACCTCCCGGTGATTTGCGAGAGATGTCAATTCAGGCACTGGCACACTTGGGTGACGCTGTCTATGAGTTGATGGTTCGCACCTATCTTTGCTCAAATGGTGCAAAAGCTGTGAAGCAATTGCATAAAAAGTCTGTTTCCATGGTCTCGGCTAAGGCACAAGCCGCTTCGGCGGGCATGATTTTACCTTTTCTCAGTGAAGATGAGGCGGCGGTTTTTAAGCGCGGGCGAAATGCTCACCAAGCTTCAGTGCCTCGGGCATCTACTCACGAGGAGTACCACGCGGCAACTGCTTTAGAGTCTTTGTTTGGTTTTTTGTATTTAAGCGGTGAGCATGACAGGCTTAGTGAGCTTTTTCGTATTATTATAAGTGAAGATTAGCGTGAAAGGAACGGATTTTAATATATGCCGCTTGATGCTATTTGTTTAAGTGCTCTGAGAGACGAGCTTTGTGATAAATTGATTGGTGCGAGAATTGACAAGGTGCAGCAGCCTGAGCGTGACCAAATCATACTTTTACTCAGGAGTGGGCAGAGTGGGGCTTTGCGTTTACTGTTGTCAGCGGGTATGGGTGATGCAAGGGTTCACTTTACTGCGCAAAAATTTGATAATCCACAGTCTCCTCCGATGTTTTGTATGCTGCTGCGCAAGCATTTATCGGGTGCTAAGATTTTAGATGTTTCTCAGCCGCATCTGGAGAGGGTTTTAGAGTTTTCGATTGAATCTTCGAGTGCTTTTGGTGATAAAACGGTTATGCGGCTGATTGTTGAACTTATCGGGCGTATGTCGAATATTATTCTTCTTGATGAGGAGGGTAGAATTGTTGATTGTCTCAGGCGTGTAGGTAGCGCGATGGATGATAAGAGGGCTGTGCAGCCGGGCCTTTTCTATAAAAGTCCGCCCGCACAGATCGGGAAGACGGACCCTTATACTGTGACTGGTGCAGGCGTGGGAAGTGCGATTTTAAATGACCAACACGTTGACAAGTGGATTTTGAATACTTTTTCGGGATTTTCACCTTTAATAGCGAGAGAACTCAGCTGGCGTGCCTATGGTGCAACTGATTTTCGGTTTGAAAATGCCGAAAGTTGCGGTGCTGTTTTGTATAGTGAGATTAAAAATCTTTTGGAGCAGGAGCATAGACCCTGGCTGATTTCTGACTCAGAGGGGCGGCCGGTTGATTTTTCGTATACGAAAATCGGGCAATATGAGTCGGCTTGTAATGTTTTGTGCTATGATAGTTTTTCTGAGCTTTTGGATTTTTATTTTACGCGAAGCGCACAGGAAAATCGTATGCGTCAGAAGTCGGCAGCAACTTTAAAGGCTGTGAATACGCTCAGAGACAGGATAAAACGGAAGCTGGCTCTGCAAGAGTCAGAGATACTGGAGACTTCAAAGCGTGATTATAATCGTGAATGCGGGGATATTATAACTGCAAATCTGCATCTGATGAAAAAAGGGCAAAGTATTTTGATTGCTGATGATTTTTATGCCGACACAGGTGGTAAACGTGAGATTGCTCTTGATATTCAAAAAACGCCGCAGCAAAATGCTGCAAGGTATTATAAACTCTATACCAAAGCGAAAAATGCGGCTGTTTATCTAAATCAGCAGATTGAAAACGGTGAGAAAGAGCTTTTGTACGTAGAGAGTGTAATAGAGCAGGTTAAGCGCGTAGACAGTGAGCAGGATTTGAGCGAGATTCGTGCGGAGCTGTCGGAATTTGGCTATATTAAAGCGCGAAATAAGAGTAAGATTCGACAAAAGCCACTATCGCCTATTGAGTTTAGGTCAAGTAGTGGGTTTAAAATTCTGGTGGGCAGAAATAATACTCAAAATGATACGCTGACTCTTAAAACCGCTGCCCGCACAGATATCTGGCTGCATACTCAGAAGATTCACGGTGCTCATGTTATTGTGTTTTTGGAGGGTAAAAGCATTGATGAAGTCACTCTCACTGAAGCAGCGTCTATTGCGGCATATTACTCGGCTGCACGCGATGGTGGCAATGTGCCTGTGGATTATACGCTCGTGAAGTATGTGAAAAAACCGTCAGGCAGCAAGCCCGGTATGGTGATTTATACAGAGCAAAAGACAATAATGGCTACGCCGGATGAGGGATTGGTCGGGAGACTTAGGGTTGAGTGATTTCACATTAAATCATTTCGGCAAATAGCTCGCTTAGGTCGATTGTGCAGCCGTCCAGAATGTGAACCGATATTTTATCTGTCTCGTTGTAGTGCTTCGTGACATATTTGCCGTCGCTTAGAATGTGGACATTTACGGTTTTTGAAACCGGGTCAACAACCCAATACTCAGGCACTCCCGATTCCATATATTTTTTGTATTTTCTTAAAGTGTCATGTCTTGGATTTGACGGTGATAAGACCTCAACAGCTAAGTCAGGTGCGCCTTTGAGAGCTTTGTTGTCGGAGTATTTGTCCTTGTCGCAGACAATCAATAAATCAGGTTGCACGACGGTGTCGTCAAGGGTGTCGTGATTTAAGCGTACATCAAGTGGTGCAAAAAATACTCTGCACTTTTTGCCTTTTAGAAATGAGGAAAACAGAAAATGCATCTCACCCAGCACTATTTGATGATTCAGGGTTGGGGCAGACATCAGGTATGGTTTTCCGTCAATTAACTCCCAACGTTCATCATCATCCCAAGTTAAATAGTCGGCGTATGTGTAGTACCCGCTTCGGTCATAAGCAGGCATCGCTTCGTTTACTTGCATTTCGTCTTTGCTTTTGTCGTTTGTGTCTTTCATGGTCTAAAACTCCTAAATGAAAATTATTGTAAATCAACGATAACACAAAAATAAAGCAAAATCAATACACATTTAAGTGTGAAAATTGTCGTCAAAGTGTGAATTTTCTACATATACTAGCATATGCGAGTAAAAATGATAGATTTTTGATAGATGAATATTGCCGCCGGCACGCAATCCGACCGACTGCAGAAAATTTAGTTGGACGTTTGGAAGCCTAAGTGATAGAATGTTTCAGGCAGCGAAACTAAAAAATAATCGGGAGCATTTTGTGTATGGGTGAAATGACGATGAGTGTTGATAGGCTTGAGGGCATTATCAGCGTGTTTGGGTCGCTTGATGAGAATCTTCGGCTTATTGAGGATCATTTGGGTGTCAGGATTGTTGATAGAAATTCGGAGCTGTGCTTGACAGGCGACGAGGAGAATATTCATTATGCCGGAAAGGCTATAAACGGGCTTTTGATGCTTGCTGCTGCGGGTGAGGCAATTGATTCGCAGAAAGTGAAGTATGTAATCGGTCTGGTGAAAGATGGTCAGGAGGGGAAAATCGGCGCACTCAGCCGTGATGTTGTTTGTATATCGTCAAAAGGTAAGCCTATCAAGGCAAAGACGCTCGGGCAGGTTAAGTATGTTGAGGCTATCAAAAACAGCACGGTTACACTGGGGATAGGTCCTGCGGGTACGGGCAAGACATATCTTGCTGTTGCCTGTGCGGTGGCGGCATTTCGTGCTAAAGATGTTAACCGAATAATTCTTACCCGCCCTGCCGTTGAGGCGGGAGAGAGGCTTGGTTTTTTGCCTGGTGACTTGCAAAGCAAGGTTGACCCGTATTTGCGTCCTCTGTATGATGCACTGTTTGAGTTGATGGGTGCGGATACTTATAATAAGTATCTGGAGAAAGGGAATATTGAGGTTGCTCCTCTTGCGTATATGCGTGGGCGGACTTTGGATGATTCGTTTATTATTCTCGATGAGGCTCAAAATACTTCACGCGAGCAGATGAAGATGTTTTTGACAAGGCTTGGCTTTGGTTCAAAGATTGTCATTACGGGGGATATAACTCAAATCGATTTGCCGCCCGATAAGACAAGCGGGCTCAAAGATGCTATGCGGGTTCTTGATGGTGTGCATGATATAAAAATTTGCAGGCTATCGTCTAAAGATGTAGTTAGGCATGAGCTTGTGTCTCGCATAATCGAGGCTTACGACAGGCGCGAGAAGAGAAAGTCGTAGGGGCGACCGTCCCGGTCGCCCGCTATTGCGGTTTAGGGATGGTGAATAACATCGACAAAACAAAGCACAAGGTTTATATCAGGCAAATGGCGGGGGATAAGGTTTCTCCCGAATACAGAAAGCTCATAAAAGCGGCTGTGCTTTTGACGCTTAGGCATGAGCGGGCAGAGTTGCCTTGTGTTGTGAACGTGCTTATTACCGACGATGCGGGAATCAGGCGATTTAATCGGGAGTATAGGGATAAAGACTGTGCTACTGATGTTCTTTCTTTTCCGATGCAGGAGTTTTTGCACCCGGGCTGGGACGGCATAGCAGATATAGATATTGACCTCGTGACAGGTTTTGTTCCGCTTGGTGATATTATCGTTTCAGTGGAGACTATTTCACGGCAGGCTGATGAGTTTGGTCACTCGGTTATGCGGGAGGCGGCTCTTATGGTTGTTCATTCTGCGCTTCATTTGCTTGGTTATGACCACTATGATGATGAGTCTGAACAAGAAATGCGGATTATAGAAGCAAAAATACTGGATTTGTTGTGAGGGGGAAGCATTATAAGTGGAGTTATGGTTAATTTATGCTGCGCTTGCAGCCGTATTTGCAGCGTTAACTACAATTTTGGCGAAAATAGGGCTAAAAAATATTGATTCTCACTTGGCAACAGCAATACGGACAGCGGTTGTGCTTTGTTTTGCCTGGCTTGTTGTTTTTATATTTGATTCCCTACATGGCATCAAATACATAGATGGAAGAACTTGGGTATTTTTGATTTTGTCGGGTCTTTCTACCAGTGGCTCATGGCTTTGTTATTTTCGTGCGCTTAAACTTGGGCAAGTCAACAAAGTTGTACCGATTGATAAAAGCAGTACAATTTTGACTATGCTTTTGGCTTTTATTTTTCTCAGCGAATCGGTGAACTTGATAACTGTGGGCGGCATGGTTTTGATGGGTGCGGGTACATGGCTCATGCTTGAACTGAATAAGGACAAGGATGAGAGGGCAGACGACGGGGAACGAAAGCGTTATGCATGGTTATTATATGCGGTTTTAGCGGCTGTATTTGCAAGTTTGACGGCTATTTTCGGCTCTGTAGGTGTTGCGGATATAGATGCTAATTTATGGACAGCT